>Ga0123355_10005732_pt1 | contig 18254 bp, 6 predicted proteins | sample TergutEmb28metaG_3_FD_89872 | JGI IMG/M metagenome (GOLD analysis project Ga0123355, IMG submission 89872) | Embiratermes neotenicus P1 segment gut microbial communities from Petit-Saut dam, French Guiana - Emb289 P1 | ecosystem: Host-associated > Arthropoda: Insects > Digestive system > Gut ... | reverse complement strand
GGATACGCTCTAAAGCGATTTCTTCTTCCGCCAAATAGCGCCATTGCCCTTTTGGAAGTGTCCCTAACTTTATAGAGCCAACTTCTACTCTTTTTAAGGCCAGCACTTTATGCCCTATTGCCTCACACATCTTACGCACTTGCCGGTTACGGCCTTCATAGAGCTTAATGCGTACTTTTGCATTAGGCCCTTTTTTTATTATATCAATCTCAGCAGGGGAAGTACGCCGCCCATCAATTTCCACACCACACCGAAATGCATCCAAAACATCATCTGAAGGGTGACCACTTATTGTGGCGATATATACCTTTGCAACTCTATTTTTAGGATGAGCCATTTGCTGGGCAAAGTCACCATCGTTCGTAAGTATCAACAGGCCACTGGTATCATAGTCCAAGCGGCCTACAGGATAACAACACAACTCGTCTGGCACATAATCCATTACTGTAGGACGGTTAAATTGGTCGGATACCGTGGTTACTACCCCTTCTGGCTTGTGTAGGGCAATATAAACCTTTGCACTCACAATTTCACAGGGTCTCCCATTTACCGCTACACGGTCTTTTGACGTATCTGCACGAGAACCCATTTCGGTTACAACTACTCCATTTACCGCAACTTTTCCTGATAGAATTAACTCCTCAGCCTTTCGACGAGAAGCCACCCCCGCCTGGGATAACCACTTTTGTAATCTTATCTCCATGCTCTCCCACCTTTTTTTAAATTTTACCATAAAAAATGAACCTGTCCCCTTGTCACTCTGGAAACAGGCTCATTACGTTTTTAAGGCAGCAACATTCTTTGCTTGCGCCGTTCAAAACAAGGATTTAGAAGCTGTGTTCATAGGGGACAATACCGAATTGGTGCGACAGTTTTACGTCAATCGAGGCGGCTCCGACGACGCTTGCCAAAAGGCAAGCTAGGAGAAGCCAACGAAGAGTGGCGGGAAACTGTCGCACCAAGGCGGCGTTGAACCCTATGAACATAGCTTCTTAATGAATAACGAACAAGTAAATCAAAAACGCCACATCCAGCACAATATAAAGCGCCGCCGACACGACATTGCCGTTATCCCTTATACAGAATATCAACCCTATAACCGAGAACACAAGCCCTATAACAATTATTGTAACACCAACAGGGAAGCTTAAAAACAATGCGATGAAAAACCCAATCAAGTCTAAAGCAAACCCAATCCATACAAATGCGTTAAGTTTCTTTTCCGAACCCATAATAAATTCCTCCTGTTAATAAGTTTTTATGAGAATACAATTTTCTCACTGCTAAACATTTTAGCAACAATTAAGGCACAAATCAATGTAACCACTAAGTTTACCCCAGAAGTTATAACCATATTTAATACATTAACCTCGAAGTTAACAATAGCTGAGATACATAATGCGCTGTTGAAAACGGGAATAAAGTAGAAAACCGCCTCAGATGGCACTCTGCCCAAAAGTGTGCTACCCAAACCAGTTAAAGTGACCACAAGCATAATTGGGGTCGAATATGCATTGGCTTCTTTTACAGATTTTGCATATGCACTAAGAATGGAGAGTAATCCTACGAAAACAAGGGTAGTTGTTATTGCAACAAGCAGCAGCAGCCCTGCATCCACCAAGGTATAGAATTCCAACAATGAGCTGAGTTCCATGCCCATGGTTTGGGGCATACCAAAGGCCATACCTATTATACTGCCCACTGCCCCCAATAGCGCAAACACCGAAATTGCCAGTATTTTACCCAGGGCCATATGGCTGCGTTTAGCAGGGGTTACAAGAAGTGCCCCAAGAGTGCCCCTTTCCTTCTGCCCAGAAATTGTTTCAGGTGCTATTGCTAAACAGCCTGTGTAAATAAACATAATAAACATCATGGGTATCATAAAGCCCATAACAAGGCCAAATATATCAGCATCTGTAGCCAGGTCAAAGTGCCCGTATGGGGCATCTGCTGTGGGTGCATTAATTGTAAATTTGGTATCTGTTAGCTCTTGATGATACATATTAAGAATCCCTGTCACGATAGCACTGGCATGACCAGATTCAAAACGGGCGGCATTAGACCATATTTCCACATTAGGAACAGCAGCAGCCGGTGCATAAGGGTCAAAACCTAAAACAAGTGCGTCAAAGTCGGCAGGAAAAATTACTAACAAGTCAATATCTCGGTCAGCCACTTGTTGGCGTGCACCCTCAACGTTGGCAACTGAAACATTGGTTATCTCAATGTTAAGCTCAGGGGCTGAAAGCATCGCTGATACAGATGCTGGCATGTCGACAGCATGAACTTGGAATACATGATCCTCATCCACAGCACCCATATCGCTCATAAAATTGCGCATTAAGAAAAACATTACAAAGATCAAGAGGCCCGGCATAATTACTGCAGAAAAGAACAGCTTTTGGTCGTGTACAATCCGCGACGCTTCTTTTTTAAATATTGTCATTACATTGTTTTTCATATTACACAGCCTCCTTTGTGGTTTCTTCGTAAATTTCAAAGAATTTAGACTCTAAAGATCTGTCTCCCGCAAGGTTTTCCACTGTGTCGCAAGCTACCATTTTACCCTGGATAATGATACCCACACGGTCGCATAACCCTTCTAACAGTGCAAAAATATGAGAAGAAAGGATAATACTTTTACCCTGATTTTTTAGATCCACAAGGAAGTCAGTTACAATTTTAGAAGTAACAACATCAAGGCCATTTGTAGGCTCATCAAAGATAACAATGCTAGGATCATGTACAATAGAAACCGCAAGAGATATTTTTTGCTTCATCCCTTGGGACAAGTTTCCCACTTTTACCTCAGCAAATTTATCTACTCCAAAGGTGCTAAAAAGCTCTTTGCGGCGTGATTCTATCTGCTCCTTAGACATACCATGGAGCTCTCCAAAAAAGCGGAACAAATAATTGGGTGTAAAGTATTGGTCGAGCTTTAACTCGTTGGTCAAGAAACCAATTTTACGCCGCACGTCCTTGGGCTGTTTTACTGCGCTAAAGCCATCTACTATGGCATCCCCAGAGTCAGGGTTAATAAGGGTAGCAATCATCCTCATTGTTGTAGTCTTGCCTGCGCCATTGGGGCCAAGAAGCCCAAACACTTCACCCTCGTAAGACTTAAAACTTACATTGTCCGCAGCGGTCATAAATGTTTTTTTGCTGTTTCTCAGCTGTTGTTGTTTTTTTGACAGCCGAAAGGTTTTAGTCATGTTCTGTACATCCAAAATCTCCTTCATTTTTTCACATTCCTTCCTTTTTGATATATATTTCAGGTTTTGCCATCCTGGCTTACCAAAAGCAGTATAATACTATACGCCGTTAAAGTAAAAGGATTTTTGCCAATAGCTGCTTCAATGCTAAGAATATTACAATAAATGTCTTTTCATGACCATATAATACCGATTCCAATTAAAAACCTATCCAAGGTTTGCGAGGATTTTACCGCAAGCCAAGGAAGTGCCGACGACGCGGGCCAAGAAGGCCCGCAAGGGTACACCGGCAAGAAGGCCGGACGCCCGCAGGGCGGCTTTCCGCGTAGCGGAAAGTGTTGAAGGTGCTGACGCGGGATTGCGGTAAAAGACCGCAAAAATTGGATAGGTTTTTAGTTGGAATCGGTATAAATCCTAGTTGAACATAATGAAAGCGAGGCAGAAAATACACATGTTTCAAGCGGTTTTTGCTGAATCATTAGCTGAAAATGTGGCCGCAATATGATTGCTAACAAAAATCAGCAGATATTTTTGAAAAACAAACAGATATAGCAATATCCATGTTAATTGTTTGTGATTAAACCCGTTGCCTGCCGACAATATCCAAAAATTTGCGGCAATTTTAGGAGGCGTTTACAAAACCTACTTAGAGGAAAGCAAGGAAATCCTAACGAATCAAGCCGGACAGACAAGGCAATAAAAAATCACTGATTTAAAGCTAAAATTGTTTTTTGTGGCGTTGGAAATCACTGGACAGTCGAATCATTTTCCTATATATTACAGTTGTATCACATAGTATCTTTTGATGGTTAGCCCAAGCATTAATTTTCTGATTTTACGTGCAAAAATTAAGAGGTAATAGTAGTGAGAAGAAAGAATAGGTATATTCATTTTGAGCTAATGCTTATATTGGGGGCGTCTTTATGACTTGCAAGGCTTTGCAAGGTGTGAATCCGTCTCTTTTTTTTATTAGACAATCCTGTTTTGATGACTTGAGAAGCTTTTATTCAGTTTTGATGCTAATGGTAAAAGCGATTTTTCAGTTTTGATGCTACCGGTAAAGGCTTATATTGGTGTGCTGGTTAGTGATAATGAATCTATTGTGGGTGATGCACTGATGAACATTGTATCCCCATCAAGTGCCTTGATATATGAAGATAAAAAAAATGTACGCAAGTTGTGCCAAAATAAGTAGCTCCTGCGCCCATATAATCCATTTCGGGCATGGGAACTCAACATCAAATAAAACATGGTAATGTGAGAAACTATTCTAAAGATAAAAACATACAATATAACCTGGAGGGGTTTATATGAAAAAGAAAAGCAAGTATATTGGCTTCAAGCGCATGTTAGCATTATGCGTTGTGGGTATCATTTTCTCTGTTGTTTTTGTTATTGCAAGAGATAATGACTCACGCGCTCATATCCGCGACTACGGCGACCATGGCAGCGGTGGCTATTATAGCTATGATTACATAGCGTACAAACCACATAATCCCGACGAATCCATTAATGGTAACGAGCATGATTTTGATGCCGAAATGCTTTACCATGGCGAGGGTATTCACAATTATAATGGCTACAACCATGATTATGGTTATAGCCATTATTATGATGGACACATCAACTCTCCACCGTATTATGTTAACCAAGGAAGCCAGGATAACAATGGTAATGGCAATGTCCCCAATTTCCCGCCGCCAAGTAGTGGTGGGTATGGGTCAATTACTGATATTAATAGTTTTGAATCACAATTCAACGGCTGTTGCGGAAGGCCATGCTACTGCCATATAGAGGGCTGGGAAGAATTATTAAACGGGGCAATGAACTTTATCGGAATTGCGCCATTGTCATTTAATCTATATCCAACCGTTACTGTAACCCATCCAAATCAGATACAAGCTCATATCGACTATATGGGAGAAAATGGTCAACGAACGATTCTTTTAAATTTTGATAACAACACAGAAACAACAACTGAGGTAACTCAAATTAGAATCCAGGGAAACCGGAGTGTAATCCTAGACAGTGCCAACGCAAATAACCAAGTCTGGAACCAGCACCGTCCAGGCTACCGTCATTTTATGTTGGGCCTAGGGAATGCCACCAGCAACTCCATAAATAACATAGGGCACTTGGAACTTCGCAATGTTACCCTTTCAAGAGATGCAGACTGGGTGATACTAAACCCAAGTGTAATTTCCGGCGGCGTTGGAGTCCAAGGCTCTACCTATTCCCCATATAGGCGCAGCCAATTAACTCTTAATCATACAAATGCCACAATATCCAACAACCGAGGCGGCGGCTTTGGCAGCACAGGGGATGGTGCAACAGCAGGCGGAGGCGTTGGCGCTTCGTATGGTGCTCTAGTCACAATGTATAACGGCAATATTATCAATAATAGAACCCCTGGTCATGGGGGCGCCATTTTTTCCAACGGGTTAAGTGCAACAGGTTATCCCCATAGGGTAACAATTACAATCCATAATGGCAGAATAAGCGGCAACACAGCAAACATGGGCGGCGGCGGCGTTGGCATGTGCTGCAACACCATAGTCAGGCTTCATGATGGTGTTATTTATAACAATACTGCCCTGGGCACCTCTACTGATTTTTCTTCTGCCGGAGGCGGGGCTTTCCATTTAGGGATATGGCCTGCAAACACTACCAATCGTCTTTTTATGTATGGCGGCGCTATCGGTCATGCAGACATTAACTTGGGTAATGTAACTTATGCTTCAGGTGGAGGTGTATTTGCCCCTGCACAAGATAGGATTTTTTATATGTATGGCGGAGCAATCTTTCACAACAGGGCTTTTGGCACCGTGGCTGTCCAAGGGGGCGGCGGTGTTTATCCAGCAGCACAAGGCACCTTTGTTTTTAACGGCGGTGTTATCGGCGGAAGGTGGCAAGGAGGCGTTCTTGTCCCTGCCGGCAACAGAGCCCAACGCGGCGGTGGTGTAATGTTGCCTGCCGGGGTACGTCTTGAGATGCGAGGCACCCCAGAAACTACAGTTCTTATGAGCAACCATGCGTATTTGCATGGGGGTGGCATATATGTAACAGGAGCTACAGTTGAGTATATTCCCAGTGTTATTATGGAGGGCGGCACAATAGGCGGCACTGCTTCAGGCCACGGCAATACAGCCGGGGCAAGTGGCGGGGGCATTTTTGTGGGGCCTGAAGCTGACTTTACTATGAGGCCAGGCATTGTAAATATAAACGGAACAGATATTAATACCATGGGTAATATAATAGGAAATACTGCTCCTGTAGGGGGTGGGATAAATGCCACCGGCGGCCTTACCTTGGAAGCAGGAAACATAATAGCAAACCATGCTATTCCCAATCCTCAAGGGCAATACGGCCTAGGGGGCGGTTTTCACGTATCTTCTCCAACGGCTGATATTACAGCGTTTCTTAACTTTCAAGGGTCAGGCACAATAAATATAACCGATAACACAGCTCGTCTAGGAGGCGGTTTTTATTGGCTCCTAGGCGATTTAAATGTAGAGCTTAACACTGGGCCTATTAATATTAGAAACAACTCCGCTACTCAAGACGGCGGAGGAATATGGATCGGTGGCGTAGGTGCAATGCCCGTAACTGCTAATATGAGCGTGTACAACAACACTGCAACAGGCTCTGGGGGTGGCGTATTTGTTGGGCCAAACGCAGAGCTTTTGATGACTGATGCAACTGCGTTAATCGGGCATACCAACATTACCTTTGGCAACACTGCCGCAAGAGGCGGCGGAGTGCACGTAGAAGGCACCTTTACAATGCAAGCAGGAAGCATTAGAGGGAATACTGCCATAGGAGCAACAGGCAATGCTGGACTAGGCGGCGGGATTCACATTGGTGCGGCAGCAAACGTAAACATGGAAGGTTTAGGCACTATTAATATTGAGCATAATGTCGCAAGACTTGGGGGCGGGCTCCATTGGTCACAGGGCACATTATCACTTGTGGCAGGAAGCCCAGGAAATATAAATGTACGTCATAATACTGCCACAGACGGCGGAGGCATATGGCTAGGCAGCAGCGGTGCCATAACCTTATCAGGGAATTTACAATTATATAGCAACACGGCTGCATTTGGTGGTGGAATCTTTCTTGGCGATACATCAACCCTAACCTTAATAGGCAATGCGCAGATATATAACAACACCACCACTCAGCAAGGAGGAGCTGTATTTGTATCAACCAACGCCCACCTGATAATGAACAGCCCCAATGCAACCATAGGCCACTCTAATCCGGCATTAGGCAATGTTTCTATTAATGGAGGCGGTGTATACCTTCAAGGTACATTTACAATGCACTCTGGCAATATTCTCGGCAACACTGCTTCTAGTAATGGCGGCGGTGTGTATATTGGCGGCCACACTGCCCAATTCAACATGGTTGGAGCAGGCACAAAGAATATTAGTGGAAATACCGCACTCAATGGGGGCGGCGTACACTGGGGACAAGGCACATGGAATGTTTCTTCAGGGGTGGCTATTAGCGGAAATACTGCAACAGTTAATGGCGGCGGGATTTGGATAACAAGCCCAACGCCTGTTACTCTAGGAAATTCTATAGAAATACATGGAAACACAGCCGTAAACGGCGGTGGCATTATGATAGATGGCAATACAACCCTAACCTTAACAGGTATTTTCCATATATTTAATAATACCGCAACCCAAAGTGGAGGAGGGGTATATGTACCCAATAGCGCGACACTAATAATAAATAGTCCAACAGTAACAATAGGCCACACCAACTCCACTTTAGGCAACACTGCATTGCGAGGCGGCGGCGTAAATATTGCCGGTACTGTTACTATGGAGGCCGGAAGCATCCGAGGTAATTCTGCAACAGGGGTTGCCGCAAATACCGGCATAGGTGGGGGCATTAATTTGGCAACGCCCACAGCCTCTATGACATTAACCGGCTCACACCCAAAATATATAAGCGGAAACAGTGCCAGATACGGCGGCGGTGTATACTATGTCCAAGGCAGTTTTACAATAGCCCATGGAAACACTGGTCAAGTTAACATAACAGGCAATTCGGCATCTCAAGACGGCGCAGGGATATATTTATCAGGAAACATGAACTTCGCTATCCCCACTAATACAAATATTCATACCAATGTTGCTACTAGAAATGGCGGCGGCTTGTTTGTGTCCAATGCAACGCTTACCATGGCAGGCGGCAATATTGGAGGAGGCGCCAGCTTTATAACCAACCCTGATGTTAGTAGCAGCACAACCATCTCTCCTCAAGCAAACAGAGCATCTATGGGCGCAGGTGTGTATGTAGGAAGCGGAGCAACATTTATCATGAATAATTCCGCTGCTTCTATACTCGGCAATTATGCAAGTTTTGGCGGCGGGGGCGTGGCTGTAAATGACGACAACAATAATGATGCTATATTCACTTTTACAGCAGGCACAATAACCGGCAATTTAACAACCGGCAATTTTGAAGACACGCAACCAATCAGAGCAAGCGGCGGCGGGGTATTGGTTGCAGGCGCAAATGCCTCTTTTACAATGAATGGGGGGACCATTAGCAATAACTCTAACCCCAACTGGAGTGGCGCTGGGGTAACAGTAATGGGCCATGCCGATTTTCTAATGACCAATGGCTTTATTACAGGCAACATTTGCCGAACCTCCGGCGGAGGCGGCGTTGCTGTACGGCATTATGGTACCTTTACCCTAGACGGCGGTACAATAAACAACAATATCGGAATCGTTGGCGCTGGCGTTTTGTCTTACAACCGCGGCTTATTCATCATGGAAAGCGGCCTTATAACCGGCAACATAATTAGAGGCGGCACACCTGGCAATATAGGCGGCAACCTAGGTGGAGGCGGCCTAGGCGTTGCAGGCAATGCAATGGCTATTATGCGGGGCGGTACTATTACAGGCCATACTCTAAGAAATAGTTTGGATGATGGCGGCGGTGTATGGGTTGCTGTAGTGCGGCACGTAGTTGATGCAGGGATGCACATGCCTGGAATAAGTACCTTTATCATGGAAGGCGGCTATATTACCAACAACAGTGCCCGCAGAGGCGGTGGTATTTTCCTGGATGGAGTCGGAGAAATCGAAAATAGCGAAATTACTGACAACACCGCATCTGCCATAGCTGGGGCATATGTTGCGGTAACAGGGCCTTTCCATGGCTGCGGTGGAGGGATTTATGTAACTACTACTGGTACCCTTGAAATTGAAGAAACCGAAATTACAGGCAATCATGCATCCCAAATGGGCGGCGGCATTTTTACAGAATTGCATCAATATTATGTATCATTGCTGTCTAATCTTTTGGCTTACTCCAACCTAACCATTGATGATACTGTGTTGTTTGATGACAACACCGCCGGAAGAGGAGCATTTACACCTCCAACCAATTCATATTTGTGGACAGGGATACCCGGTTTAGCCCAAACCGGCACTCAAAGCATATACAGCCATCCAATAAATAATTATGACATAAACTTCCGCCGTGGGACCGGGATTCCTTTTACTTTCCACAAAGCAAATCAAGAGGTCTTTGGAAACACTAATTTTACAGCTATAGCAGACATTCAACCCTATCTTCTGCCGGGAGCTCAATTTACACTGTTCCGTTTTGTCGGGTCAGGGGCACCTCCTAACCATGCGTATATCGGCTCTCCCTTATGGGATGTAATATACAACAATGTTCCTAGCACCGGGTTACTAGCAACCCCGATTGTTATGAGGCTGACACCTGAAGGGATATATCACTTAGAGGAAGTGTTCGCCCCAGTTGGTTTTCAGCCTCCCATGGGACAGTGGCGTATTGTCGTTGATGCCAATGCCCCAGGTGGGTTTGCGATAACTCCACTGGGTGTTACCTCAATTCCAACCTTTACACACCTAGATGGGTACTTTTATGTAGGCAACATACCAGGTGTAAGTTTGCCAGTGACAGGAGGTGCCGGAGTGAGTGCCAATATGGCGATTGGTGGAACTGCTATGATTTTTGTCAGTGTTGCAGCTGTTGGGTACCTAGGATTTGTGATATTGGTGAAGAGCAAGGAGAAGAAAGAATAATATTGACGACTAATAATCAAAGAGGACTGTCCTTGTGAAGGCCAGTCCTCTTTGTAAAAAAGCAATAATGTGTAACATTTTAAATCCACGATATGGGAAAATACATTATAAAATTGCCCTTATCGCAATTTCGATAGACATTCGACATAGATGCGCATAATATAGCATTTGTCAATACTAAAAATCTACATATTAGCGAATGTAGCAGTCAACTCAGCATTAGTACATATATAAAAAGACTATCAAAACATAAGTAAAGTCAGTCTTTCTGGCCTTTTTAGTATACCTTGACTGGCTTGCCTGTACGCTGATGTAAAAAGACCGATGCATCATGCTATTCTCAAGTAACGTTAGGACTGTTCTGTGCTTAAACTACTATAACCATATAAAGTTTATCTAGCCATTAGTTAAACCTCTGTTTCACAAGGAGCGAATCACATGAAAAACAAAACCAAATTTACCGCTATTAAACGTATAGCAATATTGATTATTGCTGTAATAATAGCGTCGGGGATTTTTGTCTTGGCGATGGACAGTGATAACAACCCCGAAGACTATGGATACATAGGTTATTATGAAAACGGGCATGAAGGTGTAACAAATACGCCGCCGACTTATGATGGGCAAGATAGTTATGATTATGTGCCCAATTCGCCAACATTTCACGAATTCTTAAACTTATACGACCTTGATTACAGCCATAACCTTGTAATCCCGCCCCTAACCTTTGACGAGGCTGGGAGCGAGCATAATGATGGTTATGTTTATGAAAACACGCCACACCATTATGGAGACGAAACATACCTTGATTACCATAGTGGACAAGCCAATGCCTCATATTCTTCACAGAGTGGGGGCGTAAGTTTTGAAGATTTTGTGGCATATAGGCAATATAACGATTGCCATCACGCCCCTTACTCCTGTTATTGTCATATCGATTATTGGCCTAGCCCTCCTACTGGCTTTACACCATTTGGCGGATATATCGGTATTACCCCATTGTCAGAAATTGTTCTGGAGCAAGTAACCTCTATCTCAGAACTTGTAACCCGCATTTCCCAGGTGCCAATAGGCACAGGCAATATGTATGTTATCCCAATTGCTTTTCCTGGTAATGCTGTTATAACAACTGATTTAACAACACTAAGTATTTCGAGCAATCGCCACATCATTCTTGACAGTGCTGGGTTGACCAACCAAGTATGGTACCGCAACGCATCCTCTGGCAGGCATTTTCACGTTTCAAGCAATGCCACACTTGAGTTGCGCAATGTTACATTTACTAGAAGTGCCGACTGGAGAGCCGTTAATCCCGGCGTAGTATCTGGCGGTGGCAATGTACACGGAACCTTTGCAAGGCTGATATTATCTCATCAAAGTGCTACCATATCTTACAATCACTCCGCGACCGGCTGGACTATGTCTGGCGCTGTAAATGTACAATCTGGCGGGGCAGTTTATATGTCAGCAGGAAATATCATTAACAATACCACTAACGGAAATGGTGGAGCCATACATCTTGATGGGATAGGCTTATTTGCCGGATTAACAATGACAGGCGGGATAATAAGCGGCAACACGGCAGCCGGCCATGGCGGAGCTGTTGGAAAATGCTGTGCGTCTACGATTAACCTATACAATGGGCATATTTTTAACAACACCTCAGGAACATTTGGCGGCGGTATAGGCATGGGGGCCAATGGCAACAATCGGATGTACATGCATGGCGGCACAATAGGCCATGAAACCGCTAGCCTTGGCAACACCGCAGGTACTTCTGGCGGCGGGGTTCATACCGCTACATGGAATGTCCACTTTATTATGCATGGCGGCAGAATAATTAATAATGTTGCCAACCATGCGGGGGGCGGAGTATACGTTGCGGCGTGGGGGCCGTTTATTATGCATGGCGGCTTTATCGGCGATGCTAATACCAATTTTGGCAATACTGCCTCTGTAGGCGGCGGTGTAGCAATAAGCGGTGAATTTACAATGCACGGCGGCAATATCTTGGGCAACGCCGCCACCACTACCAATCAACCAACGGGTGGATTAGGGGGCGGACTAAGTTTCACGAGTTCAACTGCTAATTTTATCATGCAAGGGTTGGGAGCCAAAAATATTAGTGGCAACACCGCACGTTTAGGCGGCGGCGTATTCTTTGAACAAGGAACTTGGAATTTTGGCACAAGCCAAGGACTAAACATAATGGGAAACAATGCCACAGACGGCGGGGGGCTGTGGGTTGGCGGAGCAAGTAACCTTACCTTAACAGGTGCAATGTCTATATATAACAACACTGCCACTGGTTCTGGCGGAGGTGTATATATTGAGCATGGCTCACAATTGCTTTTAAATAACCCAAACGCAACAATAGGCCACATAAGCCCTGCCAATGGCAACACTGCTGCAAGAGGTGGCGGCATTAGCGTTAGCGGAATGCTGTTTTTTGAGGAAGGAAATATTATTGGCAACACAGCAGTAGGGCTTGCCGCCGCAAACGCAGGATTAGGCGGAGGCGTATATTTGTCGTATGAAGATGCCATGGTAGTATTTAATGATGCAGGCAATAAAAATATCAATGCTAATACTGCCCGTTTGGGGGGTGGCCTGCATTGGGGGCAGGGGCTAACCCACATTAACCCTGGTGCTATTGGGGTAAGCTTTACAAACAATACCGCTACTGCTGATGGGGGCGGAATGTGGGTTTCAAGTGAAGACCCTATATATTTTGGAAACTTGGTAGAGATATATGGCAACAGCGCCGTAAACGGTGCAGGGATTATGATAGACGTTAACACCACTTTTAATATGGTTGGCGCTTATCATATATTTGACAATACTGCTTCTGGAGCAGGTGGTGGCATTATGATAGCCGAAGGCTCCGAAGTGGTTATGTTTAACACAGATATAACCATTGGGCATACCAGTTCTGCTTTAGGTAACACTGCCGCAAGAGGCGGCGGGGTAAGTATCAACGGGACACTTAGGTGGATTGACGGAGAGATAATAGGAAACGCGGCAATAGGAACAGCAACAACAGCAGGCTTAGGCGGTGGCATTCACTTTGGGCACGTAAATGCCACCTTATCAATGCAAGGGCCTAGCACAAAAAATATAACTGGAAACAGAGCCCGATTAGGGGGCGGTGTGCATTGGTCTCAAGGTTCATGGGTAATACAACCATGGAGTGGACCATTAAATATCACAAATAATTATGCAGACATAAATTTAAGCAGTAATGGCGGCGGCATACACATCTCTGGCAGCAGGATTTGGCCTACCTCCAATAATAATGTAGTTATAGCCGTAGATGATAACTTTGCCACAAGCCAAGGAGGCGGCATACACATTTCTGGCGGCGCATCTTTATCAATTAACAATAATTGGAGCATCAGTGAAAACACTTCCAACAGCCGCGGCGGCGGTATAACTATGACAGGGATCCCAACAACACTAACTATGAATGGCGGCGCTATTTTAGACAACACAGCCAATGGGACAGGCTCAAACCCTGGCGGCGGCGGCGTTGATGTTTTTGGCGGCGGAACATTTACAATGCATGATGGGTTAATCCATGGAAACCGGATGTTTGCAGCTCAGGATGTTGCCTCATATGGTGGCGGCGTAAATGTTGAAGGTATTATGGCCGGATGGGATTCTGCAATAGATGAGCCACTATGGGGAGGCGGAAGTTATTTTTATATGTACGGCGGCGAAATTAGTAATAACCACGCTCCTCAAGGCGGCGGCGGCGGCGTACATGTACTGGGCGCCGCAGAATTTACCCTAGATGGTGGAGAAATACGAGATAACACTGCCGGGCATGGTGGCGGCGTTTGGCTTCAGGGGCAAGGTATTTTTACAATGTATAGTGGCTATGTAAACGATAATACCGCTGGTGTTGGCCCAGGTTCACATACCATGGATGGTTTTGACCCAGGAGTAATTGCCAACCGAAACGGTGGAGGCGGCGGCGTAATGGTTTGCTGCCGTGCTAGGATGTATATGCATGGTGGGACAATTGACGGTAATACAGGCAGGGTTGGCGGCGGCATATATTTGGCCCATGGTGGGCGCGATTTCCCATCGGGTGAGTATAGGCCAGGCAGCCATGCCTTTGCCACAATATATGGCGGGTTAATCAGCAATAACACCGCAACCTTAGATTGGGAGTATTACCCCAATCTTGAGTTTGACGGAGACGGCGGCGGTATTTTTATAACCCGTACTGGGATTTTAACCTTTGCTGGCAACACTCCCATTTTTGTAAATAACAATATAGCCGAAAACAGTGGCGGCGGCGTGCGCTGGGTAACAGGCCACTGGGAAACAGAGGACAATACAAGCATCGTACAGTTTATTGGCAATGAAGCCACTCAAGACGGCGGCGGTATATATGTAGGGGGCGGTATATTCCGGGAAGACAACGGTAATCTAGAATTTGTCCCTGGTAATTTAACTACACATGGCACTTGGACTATCAGCCATAACGAAGCCACCCGAGGTGGCGGAGTCTTTGTTGGGGGCGGATACTTCCTAGATGGTAATAATGAGCCTGTGCATTATGCGTCTACCCTTGAATTGACCTACGGAGCTTTGGTAGCCAACAATACCGCTTTTGTTGATGGCGGCGGGATATTTCTATACGATGGTGTAAACTTTAACATGACCCACGGTACCAATATCCACAGCAATGAAGCCCAAAATAATGGTGGCGGAGTGTTTGTATCCTATGAGGCAACATTTACCATGGTTGGTGGCCTTATAGGCGGAGGGCGTAGCTTTATCACCAACCCAGATGTTAACTCAAATACTACGATATCAACCTTTGCAAACTCTGCACAGCGTGGTGGAGGGGTGTATTTAACAAGCGGCGCTACCTTTATTATGGAGCAAGGGACGGCCATAATTTCTGGCGCACCAACACCAACCATAGGCGCCATAAGGGGCAATAGAGCCTGGAGTGGCGGCGGCGGGGTTGCTGTGGTAGATGATGATGATAGCGACGTGCTATTTATATTACGAGATGGAATAATTGCTGGCAACCTAACCCCAGGTGGAGGCGTAGGAACCCAACCAAGCCGTGTAAGCGGCGGCGGCGTACTGGTTGCCGGCGAAGGTGCCTTGTTTGAAATGGACGGCGGCACTATAGACGACAACTTTAACCCCTTTTGGAGCGGTGCAGGAGTAACTGTAATGGGTGGAGCCGAGTTTGTTATGACCGACGGCTATATTACAAATAACATGGCTATGATATCTGGCGGTGGCGGGGTTGCTGTACGCCATTATGCTACATTTACAATGGACGGCGGAACCATAAGTGGTAACGACAGTGTTGTAGGTAGCGGCGTTTTATCGTATAACCGCGGGCTGTTTATAATGGAAGATGGGCTTATAACTGGTAACTATGTACGGGGGATTGGGACTTTTATCCACCCAGGTGGCAATCTAGGAGGCGGTGGCCTTGGGGTTGTTGCCGAGGCAAACGCAATAATGCGCGGCGGTACCATAACCAATCATCATCTAAGAACTGCTTGGGATGATGGTGGAGGAGTATGGGTAGGAGAGATTCTTGCGGCTGTAAGCGGAGAGGCCCATTTTGAAGGAGTTAGCACCTTCTTAATGGAAGGTGGATATATAATTGATAACAGTGCCCGCAGAGGCGGTGGGGTATTTGGATATGGCAGCGTCGGCATAGCAGGGCCGCCTGGGGTAGGTCTGAGTATTTATGTCGATTATATACCTGAGGGTGGACTAATAAATGAGGCCCCTAGCACCATAATCGAAAGCCAGTGGTTTAACCACTTAATCGAAACCGCCATGGAGCGACACTCATATACTGGCATAACCCCATTCACTAATGACCGCAGTCAATTTATCATGACTGATGGCACCATCGAAGATAACCTAGCCCATACCAATGGCGGTGGAGTACATGCGGCAAATGGCTTCCTGTTATTTATATCAGATGATGCTTTGATAATTGAAAACTTGGCCCAACATGATGGCGGCGGCATTTGGATAGGTGAAATAGATACTCCTCTTTCCAACCCAGGAACAAGCATACTGGAAATGAGCGGTGGTACTGTAACCGAAAACATTGCCAATAGGCGAGGCGGTGGTATATTTATCACCGATGCAGTGGGCGATATAACCGGCGGAGAGATTTCTGAAAATACTGCAACCAATGTTAATGGATTGTATGTAGCCGGAGCCACCGGGCCATGGAACGGAAGTGGCGGTGGCATATATGTAACCGTGGATGGCGTCTTAAGTGTAGAAGAGGCTGAGATTACAGGCAACCACGCGGCACAAATGGGCGGCGGTATTTTTACAGAGCTGCATCAGTATGCGGTGCCTATACTGTCTAATACTTTAGCGTATAGCAACCTAACCATTGATGACTCTACCTATTTTGACGATAATACCGCAGGCCAAGGCGCCTTCACTCCACCAGCCAATGCATTTGCATGGACAGGAATCCCAGGGACGGTACAAAATATTGCTTCAACAAGCATACACAACCACCCAATTAACAACTTCGATATTAACTGGCGGCGGGGGACTCCAGTACCATTCCGATTCCACAAAACGGACCAGGGTACAATTGGCAACACAAGCTTCATGGACATCGAAGATATAGAGCCTTACCTTTTAGAAGGTGCATACTTTACCCTATTCCGCTTTGTGGGAACAGGAACAATACCCGAAAGGGCATATGTAGGCTCTCCATTATGGGAAGTAGTGGTTGCAAATGTACGCAGCACTGGGAATATATTAACCCCCATTGTCATGAACCTTACACCAGAGTCTGTGTATCATCTGGTTGAAGTAATGGCCCCTGCCAACTTCCAAATCCCAATGGGGCAGTGGCGCATAACAGTCAATGCCGGTGCCACTGGCGGTTTTACTGTTCAATCGGTAGGTGGTATAACAATCCCAGCATTTAATTTCCTAGATGGGCACTTTTATGTAAGCAACTTGCCGGGCTTTGATCTTCCTTTAACAGGGGGGAGAAGTACCGGCTCATATGTTTACTCAGGGTTTATGGTTGTTTCCCTTGCAATGGTGGGGATAGTCTATATCTATGCTAAACGGAAAAGGTTGCTAGCGATAAGATAAATGTAATTGCAATCCATTAGGTCAAAAGTCGCGGCATCTAAACCTAGCCGAAAGACAATGATATATCGATGATAAGGGCATTAAAAAGGCCGTCTTGGGCGATAAACCCTGACGGCCTTTTGTGTAAACGTATACACCTATCCCCCAACAACGACGTTATCAAAAAAATGTTGGAATAACTCCATATCTGTTTCTCTTTCTACAAATATTCCAATAATATATACATCTTCGCCAACGACAAATGACCTAAAGGCAAAAGGAATTCCATCATTAGTTCCGATGATCTCATTGTATCGTATGCCTCCTGCCATAGTGCCATAGGAGTTTCGGCTGTCTCGTACCCCGACCGCTCTCATCATACTATCCAAAAGAATAGTGCCAAACTCAAATAGTTCATCTTGAGTTACATCATAAACATCTGCATCGTCAAGCATTCCTACATATGCAATTAATTCAACAAATACAGCGCGGGTTTCACTTGTTGCAATAACAGCAACCCCAGGGATACCATCTATTCTTTCTGATTCTTCCTCCACATTCGCAGACGGCACCCTCAGCGTAATACCTACGAACTGGTGCTCGGGCCATCTGTCAAAACCCCGCCCTGTGTCAAAGGTTCCTGTAGAGGCTGCATATATTAAAGTCACAATACCAACAATGCCAACAAGGAGATAAAAGAATATCCGCCCACCGCCTAGCCTGGCCTTGTTATCTTTTACAACCGATACCATGTTTTCATCATCTTCAGTAGCATACCTTTTCCGCAAGGAGTGATACCTAATACATGCAAACAAACCAAGAAGGAGAGTGACCAAAAGCGCACCACGCATAATTAGGC
>Ga0123355_10005731_pt1 | contig 18255 bp, 15 predicted proteins | sample TergutEmb28metaG_3_FD_89872 | JGI IMG/M metagenome (GOLD analysis project Ga0123355, IMG submission 89872) | Embiratermes neotenicus P1 segment gut microbial communities from Petit-Saut dam, French Guiana - Emb289 P1 | ecosystem: Host-associated > Arthropoda: Insects > Digestive system > Gut ... | reverse complement strand
CCTGCTCGGACCGCATATTTTACAGGCCTGCTCGGGCCGCATATTTTACAGGCCTGCTCGGACCGCATATTTTACAGGCCTGCTCGGGCCGCATATTTTACAGGCCTGCTAGGGCCGCATATTTTACAGGCCTGCTAGGGCCGCATATTTTACAGGACTGCTCGGGCCGCATATTTTACAGGCCTGCTCGGGCCGCGTATTTTACAGCGAGGCCGCATATTTTACAGGCACGGTCGGGCCGCATATTTTACAGGCCTGCTCGGGCCGCATATTTTACAGGCCCGGTCGGGTCGCATATTTTACAGGGCCGGTCGGGTCGCATATTTTACAGGGCCGGTCGGGTCGCATATTATACAGGCCCGGTCCACTCGCGAGCAAATATTTAGAACTGCAGGAGAGATTTTTATGAAATCTGACAAGGCGGAACTGCAATAAAATTTGTAGACGAATTCCACCTTTCGTTAAAATTGGATACCATTATTGTACAATTTACACAAAGACACAACCAGAACATAAATCATTAAATGTTTATCGAAGCGAAATATATTTTGAACAAAATTTGTTAAGGACAGCAAACCCATGTTGTATGACCAAAATACGTGTACTTTCTCCTACGTCTCAATGTTAGTCTATCAGAGGCTGATGGGATTCGAGAATAGCCAGCGGAGGAATATATTTGGGTCTAATGATGGACGAGGCACCAGCACGCTGGAGGAGGCTGCATGAAGAGGAACTTCATGATCTGCACTCCTCACTAAATAGTATTCGGTTGATCAAATCAAGAAGAATGAAAAGGGCGATCATGTGGCATGCATGGAAGAGAGGAGACGTGCATACAGGATTTTGATGGGGAAACCTGGGGGAAAGAGACCACTTGGAAGACCCAGATGTCGAAAGGAGTATAATATTAAACTGCATCTTCAAGAAATATGATGGGGAGGGGCATGGACTGGATTCATCTGGCTCAGGATACAGAAAGATGGCCGGTTCTTGTGAAAACGATAATGAATATTAGACTTCCATAAAATGCGGAGATTTATTGACCAGCCGAATAAGTACTAGTTTCTCAGAAATGGACTCTTTCATGGATTTAGTCAATTCAGGTTTCGGAGATAATTAATCACGTACTGATAAGCTGCACCTACACTTCCGACCCTTCACATTAAACGGTTAACACCGGTCGTCCAGATATTAGCGAAGACCACCGAAGCCACTTATCTCCCAGATACTTAAAAGAAGCTTCCTCCCTGTTGTAATTGTTGTTATTCTGTTTTGCATTGTCCATTTCAGTCTCTGTTGCTTTATACAAGTAGCGTACGCGGACGTAGGAACCTCCTTCGTTAATTACAACCACTTACCCACGAAGAATAGAGGTGATATGAGAGGCTAGGGGTCACGTGTCAAAGTGTGGGGAGCCCTCTCCCTTGAAACACACCCCTATGGTTCAAACAGATGTGCTACTGCATAGCCCACACCCGTCACACTTCGGTATTTCAGTGCACACAAGTTACGAATGCTTTATTACGAGTTGCCATGCATGCATTTCACAAAGTGCACGCATATAGCGACAATGTGATCGCATGTTTCGTGGTCGAATGTATTAAACGGACTTCAGTTGAAGTGATATTTTGAGCACGGACTTCGAGAAGCTAACAGGTCCTCAGCTAGTCAAGAAATCCCCCGCATTCGATGCAATAAGGAAGTTCATTACCGCTTTCACAACAGCCCGCCACATATTCCTATCTCGAGCTAGATCAATCCAGTCTAGGCCTCCCCACCTCAATTTTTGAAGAAACATTTTTATATTGGGGACCGCGGTGGCACCACGGTTAAGGTGCTGTGTTACAAATCGGAAGGTCGCTGGTTCGATCCCAGCTGGTGTCACTGGAATTTTTCATTGACATAAAATAATTCCGATCGCACTAAGGCCCTGGGATCGACTCAGCCTTTAACAGAAATGAGTACCAGGAGCATTTCCTGGGGGTAAAGGCGGCCGGTGCGTAGGACTGACAACCTTACCACCATCCTGTGCCGCTGTCATGTAATCTGGGAACCTTAACTTCCTGGAACCCTCTGGGCCACTCCAGGCCTGTAACGGGATTGTTTTACGTTTTAAATTTTTATATTATCTTCCCTTCTACGCCTAGGACTTCCAATTGGCCCCTTTCCCTCAGGTCTCCCCACCAAAAATCTGTAAAAATCTGTCCTCTTCCCCATATGTGCCACATGCCCCGACCACCTCATTCTTGATTTGATCGCCCAAATACTATTAAGTGAGGAGCAGAGATCATAAAGCTCCTCGGTATGTCGTCTTCTCCGCTTGCTTTTCACCACTCATAATTATCTCCCCAGCAGAGGCGACCAAAAGTCCCATGGATCAACCCCTTCCACAATTCCCTCGAAATGTTCTTCCTCCAGCTTGCTGCCCTCTACGTCCATGCAGACGTCTGGCCATTTTGCTCACATGAATGCCGATGGTGATAAGTAGCTAACATTCGCCAAAAACGAGCCGTTTGGCCTGTTTAACGTAGGCTACAGGATTGTAGAGGTGCACAATAGTAGACAGAGAGTGACAGAGTGGGAACCGCAATCGGCAACACCCTCACCACTCGCGGGACTTCTTTGTGTAGCCTCAGTACCACTTCGGTAGCACTGTGGATAAGGTAAAAACCACTAGCTGGCTTTCGTTTTTATGTGGGCGGGGGGGGCCCGGTGACTTCTCCCTCTCCGGCGGGTGCAGCGGCTCCCGCCCGGGTGCTTTTTTTGTTTGCCCACCACCCCGTGGGTAGTCATGGAGAAAAGAAAAAAAACACCGATGGGTTTTTTTTTTTTTGGGGGGGGGGGGGGGGGCGATTAAGTTGCTATCCACGTGAAGTTAAATGGCTGCCGACGGAAGCATCAACTTTCTCACGGGGTCGAACTGACAAAGGGACGCTAAAATGTACGGGCTGCCTCTTTGTATTGCAAATGTTAAACTAGTCCTGATAGACCACCCGCTGATGTCTCTTTGGCTTTGTTAATTATACAGATCTTATTACATAATTTATAGACTGAACGTTTTGTCTAAGCGCAGTTGCACGGTACAAGAGGGCGTCACCGTCGTTTGCATACGTTCATGGGGGCTGTACTGTTAGATGGAGAGATTCTTTGTTCACTTGACGTCTCATTTCGACTGCACTGGTTACAAAGCACTGCTTGATTTATCGCTGACGCAATGAGAACGTGTGGAATGTAAGAACCCAAGTACTTCATCTACACTTTTTTCTTAAATGCAAAAATATTAGGCCACGCTGTGCATGCCACCAGCCCCTTCCAACTTTTGAAAGGTTTCCATGAAATGCTGTGTGCAGTTTGCGTAACTGAAGGATACCTCACAGGCAGACGAAAGGAAAAAGATTTTACGGCGGTGGAAACTAACATTGGGACCTTCTGGATTATGACAAACCAACCTGACACATTTTAATTTCCTACATCGTAAAAAAAACTAGTGGACACGCGAACCTAGACACTAGAGCCACTAAATATACGTTCCTGAAATTATGTGCAATGTTGACATCTTGCTGTGCTTTCAGTTCAGTGCTAAGATAAAATACGGTATGGATATAAATCAAAGATATTCCTGTGGCGCTTCGGCCCGATTCCGGGTCATGGTCTCCCCTTATGGGGCTTCGCGATAACACCCACTGGACGTAACGCAATCGGTAGCACTCCTCTGGAGAAGTGATCAGCTCGTCGCAGAGACCTCTACCTGACAACACACAACACTCACAACAGATATCCATGCCACCGGCGGAATTCGAATCCACAATCCCGGCAAATGAGCGGCCGCAGACCAACGTCTTAGACCGTGGGGCCACCGGGATCAGCAATGATAGATACCTACAAATCTGTACGGAATATTTGTATAAACAACAATAAACATGGCGCCGGTGCGGAATTTCCAGGTTACAGCCGAAAATTTGAATGTAAACCAAATGTCAGTAAGCAGAAAAGCCGATGTTGTTCTTACTGCTAACAGTAAAATAATACATTTTAAAAAACTGAATTGGCAAACAACAAAAATTCTGATCAGAGTGCGATGTTTGCAACTTACTGTTCTGGGCCACGCTTGTGTAATTTGACAATAGGCCCATGTATAAGCCAGTCAATACTTGCATATATGAAATAAGCTATACATATGGCACAGGCATGGGCGCACACAAACACACACACACACACATATGCATGTGTATATACACAGCTGCTAACAAGCTAACTAACTCGGTGGAGCAAATCCTTCCTGAGTAGCCAACAGATCCCCAGCTAGTCAAGTAATTCCCTGCATTTTATTGAAAGTCATTACCACATTCGCAAGTGCCCACCCCCATCCCTGTCCCTAGCCAGATCAATCCACTCCATGCCTCACTATCCTCAAGTCTGTATGATCCTTTAATTATTATCCTCCCATCTAAACTAAGGCATTTTATGTGGTCTCCTTCCATCAGGTCTCCCCACCAAAATCCTGTATGCACCTCTCCTGTCCTCCACACGTGCCACATGCCCAGCCCATCTCATTCTTCACGATTTGATCAACGGAATGTTTGGTAAGGAGTACAGATCATGAAGCTCCTCATTATGCAGTCTTCTTCACACCACTGTTACCTCATCCCTCTTCAGCCCAAACATCTTCCTCAGCAACTTATCCTCAAACACCCTCCCCCTATCCATCCATCCATCCATCGAAGTATGTATGTAATGTATGTATATGTGTGTGTGTGTATACACGTGCGCACGCACACACACACCTCCTGGAAGGAATAAAATCAGAAGGCAGGATGGATCTATACCATGAATGCCACACAAGGCTGTGCTGTAGCTGAGGCAGTCAGTCTTATCACAGAGGCATCGGCTGTACCCTTGGCCAGTCCACGTACGATTTGTTGTGCTAAAGTTGCACTAAGTTAGATTCCTCCAAATACTTTGGCTTTCCTGTACCAATCCACCAATGCTCCACACTAATTTTATTCATTTACCACACAGTATTAGCAATTGAGATGGCTGCTCAACACCACCACCCCCACCACCCTCTCATCCCTGCTCACCATCTATCAACAAGAACAAGTGGTTGCCTACTGCAAAGAACTCAATTTTCAGAAAAAAAATGTGGTATAACACATTCTTGCCCAGAGCCTTTGAAGTTGATTCATGCAAAACCTGCATCATTTACACATCTTTATATCTGTCTCTATATAACTGCCACCCAGATATAGGATCCACGTTAGTATTGAACTGCTAAAAAAATCTGTTATCTTTCGAAACATTTATCACTGTGATCAAAAAGTACGGTGAATGCTGCTGCCAAGTGTGATCCAATACAGGAAGCAGCGCGTCGAACCTTAGTAACAGTGTGTGACAAGTTTCAACTTGTTCGGTGCAGTCAGTTGGTAGTGAGCTATGGTTGAGAGAAGGTGTGTTTTAAAGTGTGCCATAAATCATGGATCATAAACAATGCATTAACATGAAATTTTGTTTCAAACTGCAAAAAAGTGCTAAAGAAACACACGAAATGTTAAAATTAGTTTATGGTGATGCTGTAGTGACCATGAAGACAGTTTACAAGTGGTTCGAGCGATTTCATAATGGTTGTGAATTGGTTGAAGACGAGGAGAGATTGGGACATCCTTCAACACCAAAAACCCAAGAGAATGTTGAAACAGTAAGCGAAATGATTCGATCAAACAGGCGATTGACCATTTGGGAAATTTCTGAGGATACGAATATCTCTTATGGTTCCGTTCAAAACATTTTAACAACAGATTTGAACATGAGGCAAGTGAGTGCGAAATTTGTTCCACATGTTCCTCCATCATGACAACACTCCATGTCACACATTGCTTCTGGTACAGAAATTTCTGTCAAATAAAAATATTATGGTGTGTCCTCATCCACCTTATTCACCGGATCTGGCACCGTGCGACTTCTGGCTCTTCCCCAGAGGCAAAATGACCATGAAAGGTAAACGTTTTGAATCGATTCAGAACATCGAGGCAGGCACAACAGCGCAACTAAAGACACACACAAAAGAGGACTTCCAGAACTGCTTCAGAAGGTGGCAAGAACGATGGGCTAAGGGTGTTCGAAGCGAGGGGGAGTATTCTGAAGGGGATTAATGGCAATGTGTCTTTTACTGTAATAATTTTTTTTATTTAAACATTCACCGTGTTTTTTGATCACACCTCGTATACTTACACACTTTTTTTCAGATCTTTTACATGTGTGCAAAGAGTCATGGAAGTATTAATGGATGTTACGAACATAAACAGACCACTAAAATATACAACAGTATATTTTTAATTCATGCCAACTTCTGTACAATGAAAGAAAATTATGTCAACTGCTTTCCCAGACTTTTTCAGGTTTTACTTCACTGTTCCTTGGTATTCCATTTTTGGAAATCTTTCACTATGCGTCAGCTATACAAGATTTAACAGAACTAAATACATGTCTGGGAATGCATGACATAATAATATAATTACAGAAATGACAGACTTTGAAACTACGGCAAGATTAAAATATTTTGGAATAACACCAACAAGTCAAATTTGTACTTGTGATTATATTAAGAGCAGAATAAAAGAGAAGGCCATTTGGTGTCATTTGATATGCAATCTCATGCCTTCCTCTCTCCTCCTACCAAAACTATAAAGATTAAAATATACAAAGCCATAAATTTAGCCTCTTGTATAGGTGCAAAACTTCGCATTTCATCCTAACAGAACAACACGCAAAACATGTGCCGAGGTGCAGTGCTGGCATGACGGCACAAGCAAACCAAGCAGTCACTGGGTGCATCTTCAATCTTGTTTCTGTTTCTATTAAATAACAATTTCTGTTACCTTGCACTCATATCATGCAATAAAACTGTTTTGAGTTGTCAACTGCAATAAAGTTTTGGCAAAAGTACGATGGTTTTAACTGGGTGGGGTGGATTTGATAACATTGTCAGATGAGATGTCATGTAGGCTTCAGAATATATGGATCAATGAGGCAGCGGAAGTGACAGTAGACTGAGAACATTCAATTATCCATTTCATAAGGTTGTTTTGAGATCCATGTTAGTTATTATGAATACTGTTTTGTGGTATATGACACCATATAGTCTGGTAGCAATCTTTAGTTGAGGCATCCCCATTGTGTGTGTAACAATGCAGTAAAAGGGCAAAGTAAGTCAAAACACAACTAGTTTATTGGTTAGGTGTTAATGAAACAACATGTTTCGGCCTACTCGGAGGCCATCATCAGGCTTACAAAGTTCTAAGAGACTAAATATTGCTTGTGTGTGGCGGATGTTGAGATATATAGTCTCTTAGAACTTTGTAAACCTGATGATGGCCTCTGAGTAGGCCAAAAAATGTCATATCATTAACACCTAACCAATAAACTAGTTGTGTTTTGACTTACTTTGCCGTTTTACTGCATTGTCTGTTAGCAGTTCACCAGAATTGCACACATTGTAGTGTCTCCATTTTCTTACCTGAAAACTGAGGCACTACATTCCTTCAAAATTCCAACACAGTATTTTCCTTACAACACTTAGTCACTGCTTCAAATTACAAATTTACCAGGGTTTTAGTTATGTGTAACAACAACACTTAAGTTGCAGACTGAGAGTTACTTCAAACTGCACCAATTTCTATTTATCTGTAAATGATTTAATGAGATTTACTGCTGCACCTTTATGTTGTTTGGTGGTCTCTGTGTTTAGGAATAAGGACAACAGTAGAGGATCACAGGATGTGACATGAAGATATTTGAGCAATGCCCAGTTTAGAGTAAATTTACACTTTTTAAAACAAACAATTAAGTACAACTTTGGCATATGTACATATGGCTACTTAAGACGGTCAATTATTCACTACAGATGGACTAGTCTCTTTAATTTTGTTCCATTCGTTTGGCCTCCCCTGCAACAAATAATCACCACAGTTAGGATCCCACACAGTCATCACCACAGTAGTGAACACATCCACACTAACTCCACCGACCGACTCATACCACCTACTAACAATTTACTGGACACCAAAATGACATGATAATAAACATCACCTCATTTAAACTTGACCTCACAAGAAAATCTAACCCCATACAGCTTCAAGCAGCACAAACTTACAGCACAGTAGAGAGAGAGAGAGAGAGAGAGAGAGAGAGAGAGAGAGAGAGAGAGAAGATGTTCTCATGACAATACACAACAGATGCAAAATGCACAAGATTAGTGACAACACCCCCACAAATAAGGAACAACTTTATTGCAACATTTCATGCTTCTGCTATGGTCAAGTTTAGGCCTTTGTTCTTCTGGAATATTATGCAGCGTAGGTTGGTAGTGGGTTACCAACATTTCAGGACAGCCTATAGTTCCCAAAATGTCGGTAACCAACTGCCACCATACATTGTGTAACATCCTGGAACAGTGTAGGCCTCTACAATTTAATTCATTTTTTTTATACTCTTCCGTGTGAAAACATATTTTAAGTCCTTCAACTCACTAACTTATTTCTTATTGCATGTTATCAAAACATGCATCATTTACTGTTACATTCTTTAAGTAATAACCTCTGTATAGTTTGAGGTGTGACGATGTGATGGTGTTCCACACACACACACACACACACACTACTGCGAGAGAGGCTTGTTTGTATGTTTTCTAACAGTCTGAATCCTAATTTAAATCCAACACAAATGGTAAAACTCTCATTCAATTATTTGTGCAACTTCCCTATTATAATTTGCTAGAAGACCAACAAAATTTTGTGCCAAGATTAACTAACAGCACGGCACCTCAGGTTACAGTCCCAGTAATTTACATGCTTCAGAGATGTGTGATTATTATCAGTAATGAGAAGGTGCCATTACCTGCTCTTCATCATTTCCAGTTGATGTCACAAACCATTGTTTCTTGGTAAGCAGCATCATAACCATGAGCAATGGCAGATGAATCAGTGAGAAACGGAACAGCCGACGTGAGCTGCTGCTATCTGAATGCTGATGGAACTGCCAAGCTAAATGGAACAAAACCAACCATGTGTTTAGATATAGGTGCACCAAACACCAATAGTTCCCAGCATGTCCCAGGTCAAGAATAAGAAAAACAGCAGTATCAGTGCCCTGCACATCTAACATCATACAGTACAAACAAGCACATATAAACACGTTTCTTCAGAATATAAAAATTAACTCCTTTTTTGTGATATTACAACTAAAGATAATCTAAATTGTAATTACCCATAATTAACTTTGTAAACAAAATTATACATGCAGACACCCAAAATTATTAAAACTGTAAGAAATATGAAGTGGCAAACTGCATAGAACCTGTAGCAGGGCTCTACTTCCCCATTTCTGAGGGGCACAACCACCACTCCCAAGAAAATCTGTGTTCTTACTAACCTCATGGCCAGAAAACAAAAGGTGGATGGGAAGAAAATCAGTAATATTTCAAACAAAACTATCCAGATGCAAGAAAATGAAAAATGAAAAGCATCACGCTGCACAATACCACGTTTTCCACCTGTCATAAAACGTGTGAGTAGAATCATTGGATTGGTATAAATAAGTCCATATGGAACCAAATGGGAAACACTGCTGTAACACTCACAGGTTGTGTATCACGATCTTACCTAAGTACAGGAAGTAAGCATTAAGTGGAAGGGACCCTGCTACAAAGAGCCATGTGGTCACCTCTAAAACAGGCGCAAGGCACGACAACACCAACACCACCCCAGTGTAACGAAGGGCTGTTTGCCGACAAAGATCTGGATTTGTAACACACATCATCCGATATCCTGCTTGAGAATAGTCAGAACGCAAATTCCATGAAAGAGCGTTGAAGTGTGGGAACTGCCAAGCGTACAAAATGCCGGGCAATATCCATGCTCCAGGATCCAGAGTGCCAGCACAAGCTGCCCAGCCCATCAGTGGTGGTATTGCTCCTACTGTTAACATAACATAAAATAATGTTTAGTAAAATATCTAACATGATATATAATTTTGACTTATGTACATACTATCCTCAAGTGAAAGGCTTCTGATATAATATTTCCCATACGTTTACTGAACCAATGTCTTGAGCCTTCAACCTCTAACTTTACAAATATACCACGACATTATGACCACATGCTTTAGAGTTCTATCTTCATGCATTATATTCTTTGACATTTCTCCTGGTAGTTCATGTACAGTAGTAATGCCATCTTAACGGAATGGCATTCCCAGTAGCCACTGGCAGTCTTGCCTGGAGCTTAATTAACACTGGAATTATAAAAACCAAATTTTCCAGTGATTTCTACCATTTTATCATATTAAGAAAAACCAAAGAGTTTGCCACTACATACAGGTATGTTCTTTCCACATTACAGTATAACTGTACTAACCAAAGCCACTTTATCAAGCATACCAAAGACCCAGAGTTCTTGAAATGCCAGGTCACAACAAAATGTCATTTTAGAAATCAGTAACTAAGACAAACCTCATGATTAGAAATCAGTAAGTAACATGTTGATTTTGACTTTTAATAAAAATAAGTCAGAAGTGTAACTACTTCAGTCAATTTAGTTTCTGCATTTCTTATAGCCGTAATCTGTTTTGATATTGTATGACACATTCCCTTATAATGAGCTTGTACTGTAATACAAAAAATGACAGAGAACGCAAAAGGTAAACAGAGTTGTGACCATAGGAAGGTGGATGAAACACCAGTACTTGGTGCATGAACTTGTAAAAACTTAACACTGCATTAAAAAAATAGGTAAACAACTAAACACTCTAATCAACTCTTTTAATGAAGCAGATCTTCTTAGATCCTGTTACTCCTTACCTATAGAGCCAAACCACGTGTTCATAATACTGATCCGTTTCATTGGTGTGTACACGAGGGTGTAAAGAATCAAGTTGGTAGCTCCAAGTGCAGCAGTGAGTCCGTTAACACCCCAGTACAAGGTGGACAGGCCAACCACACTACATGTTGCAGCAAATGTCACTGCATGAAGTGGGCTAAATGGAACAAGTTATAAGCAGTAGTTTGAAAGTAAATAAATATCAGTGATTAGCTGGGAATGTAGCGTGGATGGGGGAGAGAAGAAGAGAAAACAAACTTCTGACAGGGAAACCTCTCAGAAAGCAGCTACCTTGAAGAAGAAGGAGACAGAAGGCGGCTGGAAATGGTTCTAAATTAATTATGTCTGATGACAGACGTGGCAATAGCAGGTTACATATCCAGGTTCTGTAACTAAGTGTTAATTTTGGTTAACAGTGAGGAAGCAAATTTATTGGTATACAATTCAGCTCAACAAGTTAAGATGTGTCTGCAGAGAAAAATATTTCTGCACACTAAACTTTAATGGTCCTAAATTTTAAATTTGTGATTAATTCAGGAGAAATCTTGGAAGTGCTAATACTTTAAATGTGCCTTTACACATTTTACAACACACAGTATTAAATTTCTCCATCTTTCAGAAAAAGATGTACAATGAATCACAACTGTATCTCAGTAATGGAAGATCAACAATTTATCACACTTGGTACACTCTGTCAGCTGCTTCTTCATCCTCAGTTCATACCTCACAGAGAACATTGTGTATCTCCAGTATGAATATCAACCACAGCCTCAGTCCATACCACACATGATCAACTACAGACTCAGTCCATACCACACAGATGACACTGTGGATCTCCAGCACAATGATCAACCACACCCTCAGTACAAACCTCACAGTGAACCATGTCTGTCCCCAGCATAATGATCAACCACGGCCTCAGTTCAAATCTCACATACAGCATACTGTTACCATTGCGAAGATCACTCACAATAAAGATGCCTTAAATACACACAGGTCTTCATATAAATAGCCTGTTATTTTTGCCACATTTTAACCAAAATCAGAATGTGTCAATAAACTTTAGTATAAGTCCCAAATATGAAATTTCACAGACATCTGCCTGGTAGGAACTGCACTATTACAAGTGAACATGGACATGAAAGGCTCTTTGTCACTTATCACAACTCCTTTGTGAATGTATCTGAGGAACTAAAATTTGTCAGGGTCTTTGAAGTTTTATATTGCATTTACAAATGTTATCAAAGAGAATAAAGTAATCGGACTGCATTTGCTTCAAATTTGTTCAAGTAAGTGCAGTTCCAATCTGAGAGGGCAGAAATAACAGAAAACTCTGCTATTCAAAGGGTCAGTAGTGTACAGTATGAAAGATAAACATTCAGCAATCCAGTCCAAGGGGTTAATTAATTCATAAGCATAATGCTAAATTTTATTTTGTTAAATATGAATAAAAACTCAAAGAAGTATGTTTAAAAAATGAGAGTATGTATGGAAAAGTTAAATCCTGCAATTTAAATGCCAGCATTTTGCAGCCTGAACAGGCATTTAAATTGGGTGCCCAAAGCTTACTACACTTATACTTCTTGAGTTGTGGCCCTAGCATTCTAGGTGTGTAACATCTTGAAGAAATCAACTGCATCTTCAGTATGGAAAACACACTGTTGAATGAGCTGTATATTAATTTTCTATATATCCTACACTGATGTGAAATGTGGTCTCTCAAATTAAGAGAATAACATAGGCCAAGGGTGTTTGTGAAGATAGTGCTGAGAATATATTTGGGGCCAAGTTGAAGTACAGGGAGGATGCATAAAATTTCATAATGATAAGTTTCATGATTTGTACTCCTCACTAAATGTTGTTTGGCTGCTCATATCAAAGACAATGAGATGGGCGGGTCATACAGCATGTATGAGGGAGAGAAAAAATTCATACTGGGTTTTGGTGGGGAACCTGAAGGAAAGAGACCACTTGTAAGACCTAGGTTTAGACAGACTAACAACAAAAGAATGTACATTAAGAAATACTATACTGTACTATACTATATTGTATTATCAAAACTTACGTAAGCACACCTCGAACAAGGGTTCTGTGCCTGGTTCGAGCCATCTGAGAGTCGAAAGGAACCTCAAAGAACTGGTTGACAGAATTTGCAGCACATGACACGAGCCCAGTTCCGACACAGCATAGGATAAATGTTGTCAGGCTGAGTGAACCCGGAGCCAATGCATAGCCTGCCATAGCTGTCATTACTACCAGAGCTGCAAGAGTGCAACACTGTATAAAGTATTATTATTATCTTATCCTCATAATAAAAGACTGTCACAATCAGTATGTTCCTTGCAGGCTTGAAAAATACAGACCCTATTATGTGGGCTGGTCAGCAGAAATTCACAACAGTTGATACAAGCACCATACTTTGTAGGACACAAAAATCTCATAATGAAAACTAGAAATGTGTCCCATATTATATGTACAGAACCAACTTTTTAAGATTTTAGTTCACACAACTCTGTGTAAACAATACTTTACATGACATGTGGTGCTGTGTGGTTTGGCAGATGGGTATCACTGTTTTGAAGGAAAATGCCATCTCTCACTTCTAGGTCAAAATTAGGTGCCCATATTAAAATGAAATCCAAGGCACCCGTAGTCTGAAGTTTTGCAAAGGCTACATTTTAAACCATCAGAACGCTGACAAGTAAGAAACCACTTACAGCAAAGTCAGGCAGAGACATAATGTTAAGATATCACTCTTCTGGGATTTTACGCAGCATAGATTCATAGGGTTCTGGATTCAATGCCCAGATCAATCTGGGAGCAGATTCATTCTGTGAACAGTTCAATAACTACTGCAAGAGTTTTAGACTTAAAAAAAATGGCAAAATGGCCACTACTGTGGCGGGTTTATAGTTGGATGAAGCACAGTGGTTATACACAACTGTTAAAGCATGAAAAAATTACAATTTTGTTGTGGTAATCCTTCTGGTACCCATCAGGTAGGAGAATGAGTTGTCCCAGAGTTGATACAGACAGTTTTGAAGGACAGAAAAAAATCTCTATCCATGCCATTAACTGAACCCCACTTCTGTGGCTATCTGGCCTATGGCCTAATCAGTACACCTGAATTATTTTAAGACACAAATTATGGTACCTACATGTGAGTCTTATTTTTGACAGCATTAGATAATGCTGTATGAGCTTTGAATAGTCTATTCTTAGTTCGTGCCATTGTTTGTCCTCTAATACTATGCCACGTTTTACTGAAGTTTTTGGTACAAATATATCACTTGTAGCTGTGATTTCAGGTAGAGGTTTTGTTGTTACAACAGGTGTTTCACTTGCAAGACTATTTTGTGGCTTTGCAATAGCAGCAGCTGCAGTTGATGTTTGTGATGACACTTTACCGGAGTACTGAAATGAAATAAATGATACCAAATAATAATCACAGTTACTGCCATGAGAAACTCAAACCTCACAATCAACTACACATCACAGCTAGAAACTGTACAGCCGTACACATGAGCTGTGCTTATAAAGACCAAATGCAGTCAGGTAACAACAGGGCAGAAAGAGCTATTGACTGATATGTACAGACAAGCATCAGTGTTAAAAGCAGTGCTAAATTATTCGTTTGGAGACTACATGTTTCACTACTGCACTTACCCTTAGTACCACAGAATAGAAGGACTGGTTTAAACGTGGTAATCTGCACTGCCCTCTCCATATAGAAGATAAAACTATATACATTATGTGTACAAAGTATCGAAATGTCTATCATGGTTAGTCATCCTGTAAAAGACAGCATATTAAGATTACTCACGAAGAGTAAATCGTAAGTTGCTCTTGTAGTCTGTCCTCAAGCCAATACCTTTCGGGAGAGTTGGCACACTAAATTGAAAGCAAAACATATTGATAATGTCCGGGTTCTCAAAAGTACGATGAAGGTTTTTTGGTATGGGTTACATTACTCCCCAAATTATGTACAAACAAATCTGTAGCGGTGTTACCATAACCAATTATCATGAACTGAGTTATCCGTCTAACTGCACACTGCTGTATTTATTGAAGTGAAACGATTCAACCCTACACTATTACACGACTAACTTCACCTTGATGTTAATCTATGTACTGTAAATACACGCCCTCCTTTTATCGAAGGGATAATAACCACTATTTTCGATAACAATCACAATACCTACAACATTCAAGAAAATCAAATAATATATCCATGACACTCACGAATGTTCAATACCATGGAACATAGATCAGAAATATGCACGGATGTGTCAGTTTCTTCATCAGTGAAAACGCTAGAAGTTATTCTGCCATCTAACAAACTTACGCAATACTACTTCAACTCCTGGGTGACTGTAACGACCGCATGCGGTGTCGAGTCGGTAAGAAGGATTAGTACTGGATAATTGGAATGGATAACATACCGTTGAGTTCATAAATAAACAATATTAATGAGCTATACTGTCATTATTTAATAATTACACTGAATAACATGACAAAGCACAATAGCATTTAAACACTGTGGGTTAGGTTTACCACTGTTCAACTCAATGCAGTTTAACCAAGGAAACCCTTAAAAATATTAGAATGGAAAAGGAAGAGCAGTTACAATTTCAGAAAGCAGCACAACTTCCTACTTTGATATTTGGAGCTGTACCTTTAACAGTTAGAAAGACTTACACGGAATTCAGTCAGTAAAGACAGGAGACCATGAGAGACAGTGGCTGTATTAGACTCAAAAACAAAACAACCCAAACACAGACAAAACTGGATAAATGTCAAATCAAATTCTATAGTTTAAACCAATGTGATTCCATAACCAAGAAATAAGTTGGTAAAGATGGAAAGGTTACTGGAATGAGAATTTACCTAATTACCTACACCATCAATTAAAGCAAAAGCAGACAGATAAAAGAGTTTCTCCTCATTCCTCAACAGTCACATTGTCAAGTAATTATCAAGTAATACATTCATCTTCAGCTACTTTCTCTGGAGTTTGTGAAGATGACCGACTGAAGTGTTCATAAAGACATGTCTATAATGCACAAGAACTGAATATATAAAACATCTCAAAAGGCAATTATCCCAACCACACTTGCCGACTGACTACCCCATAGTAATCACATGGCATGTACATTACACATATCAGTTAGAGAAATAATCGACTTTATTCTGAAAATCATATGAAACACATAAATAAATAAGACTCCATGGGAAGATAAAGTGTTTTTATTGTTTAAGCAGACAGTACACATAGTTTGCACAGTTCTTTGAACATTTAAAGTTGGGCATGAAATGTGGGGCTGAGACACATCCTTTTCTGAGGTTTATATCAGTGAATGGAACCTGCTGTGCCATCCTTCAACCGAAAAAGAGTTACTTCTGACCTTTTAACAACAGCAGATATATGCTTATAATGAAAGCCAACGAAATGCACTATTTCTCAAATTATTTGATAAAGTACTCCACATGTTTCAGACAAGTCCACTGTCCATCATCAGGAGTATCTCAACACTGTAAACACGCTATAGGCATTTGTCATGCTAGTTCTGTTGGCGTCCACTAGTGTGGTAAGGATGGAACTGACCACGCTAGCAGACGCCAACGTAACTAGCATGACAAATACCTATTGCGTGTATAGAGTGTTGAGATACTCCTGATAATGGACAGTGGACTTCTTCGAAACATGTAGAGTACTTTATGAAATAAATTTGAGAAATAGTGCATCTCGTTGACTTTCATTATAAGAATAGGTCACAATGCACAATCCTCTGAATGTCAAAAACAGCAGATATGTTACCATGGACGTGTATAGACAGAAGTAAGTGCTTACTGTATAAAAATTAAACATAGAAAGGATTAAAGATTTCATCTTTTTGCAAACACAGACGAAAATCAGGCTTTTCTTACCTCCATATCTCTTATATTCGCCGATGTTATGTCAAACCCTGACTGCCAACTTACCAATAACTTTCCCACAACCATATGGTGCTTACATTCTTCATAACTCTGACCTATATTTCAATTTTACACCAACTATTTCCATCAAAGCTTGCGACTTCCTTCTGTTTCAAGGAATACAGATCATGCCAATAATATGGCATTAGATTATCTCAGTCAACCTGACATATAAAAATGTTCAAGCGACAGTACAAGAGTTCCTCTTGAGCATGTGTTTGTTTTTAGTGGCTCCACTTCCAGTGATGTAGTTTGGTAGTGACTGCCTGCGCCTCCGAACGGCAGGACTAAGGTTATAGTGGACTTTGGCTTGGACTAACAGCTCCTTGAAGACATCAATAATGTGGGAATTTTGCTTTGCAGAGCATTCGACATATCCACATTCCCAGTCGAACAAAGCTATAGTTTCTGCTATCTCACGTGAAACAGCACGCCGGCCATTCTCAGCAAGATCAACCTTGTTGCCAACCACTACAATGGGAACTTGCATTTCTCTCGACTTCAGAATCTAAAAATATGAGAAGAAATACTCTCACATGTAGGAATCTCTATACATACATACATACATACATACATACATACATACATACATACATGCATGCATACATACATACATACATACATACATACATACATACATACATACACACATACACACACATACATACATACACACACACATACATACATACATACATGCATACATACACACACACACATACATACATACATACATACATACACACACACACACATACATAAATACATACACACATACATACATACATACACACATACATAAATAATACACAGATACATGCATACATACATACATACATACATACATACATACATACACACATACATAAATACAAAGATACATACTTCAGTTATTACATAGGTTGAAGTTAACAACAACAGGAGAGAATAAAACAAGTTAAAGCTGTGATATCTGACACTGGATGAATGGAAAGCTACTTTAATGGCAGATTGACTAAGAGGCACATTTCATTTCACTAATCCATTAATCTGCAGCATCAAGCAATGATTTTGAAAAAAATCAGTCATGAATTACTTGTGTCTTATTGGTTTTCTTAGGTTCTAAACACAAATTATAATGTAAATAGTAGCAAACAGTAATAGACAGTGTGGCAGGGAAAACAGGATGAGGTATAAACTGGGAAAATAAATAGCCATGTCTGTCCACGACATTGCTAGGTTGTCACATACATTTGGTATAACTTACTAATGTTCAGAAAATTACAATACCCAGCAATCCTCTTGTTCTGGAGGTGCCAGATTTCAAACTTCCATTGCACTACTGTAAATACAGTTTGCTCAGATCCTGGATATTAAAAATTTCAATCACCTGGCCGAACCATCATGAATTCCACCCCCCCCCCCCTCT
>Ga0123355_10005730_pt1 | contig 18257 bp, 15 predicted proteins | sample TergutEmb28metaG_3_FD_89872 | JGI IMG/M metagenome (GOLD analysis project Ga0123355, IMG submission 89872) | Embiratermes neotenicus P1 segment gut microbial communities from Petit-Saut dam, French Guiana - Emb289 P1 | ecosystem: Host-associated > Arthropoda: Insects > Digestive system > Gut ... | reverse complement strand
TTTTCCATGTGTTGTGGTGGCACTGTCACCGAGTTTAACACAAAAAAAGATGGCATACCGCTGAGCGATATTCCGTGCTTCCATTTTCATGACGAGGTTCGCAAACACGTCTTGACACGTCAGATACCTACTCCACAATGAGTCACTGCAAAGCCATGCAACTGCTAGTGGGGATAGAGGACGGATCAAGCTAAACGGCTGTCTGTGTTGGCGGCCTACAGTATTGCCCGTACAGCCAGAAAAAAATTAGTCGCATTACTTTACTGTCGGACTGGTACAGTAAAACTGAACTTATCTGGATTAATTGGGATGGCGAGCCATCTGGATATGCAGAAAATCTGGATAATTGAATTTTTCTTTGAAAATAGGCTACTTTGGTAGTCTGAAGTTTGGCTGTTATTATTTACCATATGTACCTGCATCTAAAGCTTTTTGACCACGCCTGATTTGAAGTTCTTGAAGCCATAACATTACACTGTACTTGATAAGATAACCATTAATTTCAAGGCAAGTTAGTTTTGTAGTATTCTTTATAATTTTCCCAAGAGCCAAGCCAATCTGGATAATTTGTGATCTGGATAACCAGCATCTGGATAAGTGGAGTTCTACTGTATTCTATATACGAACAACCAATATGGTGGATACACAGCAGACTGCACACTACCACAAGAGGCAGCAAACATACAAACACAGAGAACATCTTCACATCAAAGATAATCACCAGAACATAAAAGTACTATTGCCTATGCCTAGTTTTTCAAGACTGACTCAGATAAAATAAAAGAGGAGCAGGTACTGGAATTATGTAACTGACAATTAAGTGCAGGGGCACTGAACCAGGAGGCTTTTATATCAAAGGTTCCTTTATTTAACAGTATAACTAAAAAGTAGGCATTCTGAATATACAAGAACTCGCAGATGATTCTGAATAAAAAACCTCCGTTTTCTTCTTTGCCGTTACTGGAGCACAGAAACTCTTTCCTGACCAATTGAAGCCACAATGTCCAAACCCAATATAATTAAAGATGTCTACGTACCCAGTGAACCCTTTCATGCCCCCCAAAAATGAAAGTATTTTTCTATTCAGTGCTCCCCAATTTCTGAAACAGCATTACTCTTTTTTAAGGTTCTCATGCTTCTTCAGTTGGACATTCTGGTTAGAGTACAGTGTAGGTGAACAAATGATGAACAGTGCTGTGCTACCCTAAGTATAATACATGCTGGTATATACACAATAATTGCAGCAACCTGCTGCTGTCTGCAGCAGAGTGGTATCAAGTGATTTCAAACTTTGTTAACAAAAAAAGAGACAAGAAAATGGCAATCAAGTTAGTGCTGGAACTCCTTACAATTATCGCTTTGTCACAAAAAAAAATGTCACAATTAGATTCAAATTTCCCACCACATGATTATTCAAGAAACGTGACTTTGCAGCTACTGCACCAACATATCACCAACCCACCTGACTTCCTCTTGCATGACCCATTTATATAGACAGTACCACACCACCCAATGTAAATGTCTACTCCAATGAATTTGTCATAAACCAATTAAATGTTGCACATGATAAAAGCAAATAGCAACTTCAAAAGATAATATCACAACTGTAAAAGCAAGAGAAGACAAGTATGATACCTGAACATATTACAATTATACAACAGAGTACCCTGCCATATAGACACACATCAGGGACATATATTGTTCAGTTGTTTTACGTGTAAAGATGCATCTGTCAGTAACTGGTGCCCAACATTTCAAAATGACTTAGCAGTATCATCTTAGGGATGAAAATGTCCAAGGTTTTTCTTCTCAGACACTTCAACTCTTGAAGATTAGACCATTATGATGTCTCAAAATGTTGGGAAACAATTACCAAGTGATGTAGTGTCACTTCGGTGGTCTAGGGGTAGCGTGCTGGCCTTTAGTACCCAAGTTTGCAGGTTTAAACCCGGCCAAAGCCGTCGGATTTTTAGGGCGAAAAAAACCTCGGCACACCTTCCTTCAGAGGGGAAGTAAAGCCGTTGGTCCCATGTCGTAGATTTGTAGCATGTAAAAGATCCCTAAATTTATGTGGAAGTCAGAATTTAGGCAAAATTACTACCGGACATCTTTCTCGCCCACAGTTCCACCTTTCGCTGCTAGGATCTCTCACGTCATTGTGGACGGAGGCACCTGGCAGCTAAAGTGGGAATGCCCAAAGGCGGGGGAAAGCAACCTACCCCCAAGAACTTGCCCAGGATGCAGTGTGCCAGAGCCATACTGGTCACATGACTGGGCTCTGGTTCCTGCCAAGCCCGGCCTTCAAGGCTCAATACTAACGAATGAATGTCGTGTCACACCCACAAGACTGGACACCTCAACTACACTGCTGCAGAAACCTAAAATCCGCACATAATGTTCAACATAATCATGTCCCAACTAGGCCAAGTTATCTTGCAGTTGCCATACCAAAGATGGGATCACTAAATTCTGGATATAACTTCTTTCATAACTAAGTCACATCTGTTGATTAAATTTATCCCCTCTCTTCAATAATGAGCAAAACAAGTTCCAAGCAGCTGTTGAAGCATTTCTAATACTCTTAGAGTGGAATGGTGTATCGGTGAAGAATTACCTTTTGGGAAGAACAGAGTGATCCATTTCATTTTCAAGATGCAGCATCCACAAAGCCACCTTCCCTTTTTCAGTTCATCTCTATCAAACCCCATTTTTCAGAACATCCAAACATAATACCTGACTGAAGGTCATTGTAAATTCTGTCATAAACATGAACGGTGGTACCAGAGGCACAAACAAGCACTAATGGAGTGCAAAAGTAACCCTGAATTTCTTAAGTAGACACAAGACCATTACATGTCTACATGTAGTGTCTGAAGATTCAGTACCACTTAGAAAAAAAGTAAATTTTGAGGCTCTTATGTATGAGGAGGTAAATACCATTGCACTTGCATGTTACAGAAAAGACACCAGGGTTAAGCAAGAAAATAAGCTCACAATACTAGACAGACTTAACTCACCAGCCAAGCAGTTTTTGTTTATCACTCTGGACTGCATACTGAACGAAAATGTCCAAGGTTTTGATTTATGTGACACATTCCACAAGCATTTATTAACAAACTGGTTACCATGTTTTACATTTCTGTCAACTAGTTGGTTTACTTATTCATCTACTGGTCAATTAAATATACGTAGTAAAACAGATATTCTGAAACACTGACAACCCTAATGATCAAAGTACCTCATCTCCAGCAAGCACTTCATGAACCACCAGCTTCTGGTATATATATATGACTAACTGCTTGGAGCAGAGTCCTTATAGAGAAGCTAATACGTCAATGGTCAGTCACCAAATTCACCATAGTTCATGGGATGCAGTGGTTCATTACCATATTCACAAAAGCCTGTCACTTGTATCTGTGCTGAGCCAAATGAATCCACTCCAAGCCCTTCCATCATAATTTTGTAACCTGAACTGGAATATCCTATCATATACATTCTGATCTTCCAAGCAGTTTCTTTCAGACTTTCTGGCCAAAACCCTGTAACAGTATCTCTTCTCAATGCATGACATATGCCATGCCCACCTCATTCTCCTTGATTTGATCACCCCAATAATATTTCATACAGAGTAAAAATCATGTCTGATATATATGCCACATTACACTAGCACATTCATGAAACCCTTCAAAAGATGAAACTAAACCAATTATATTTAAAGACTCCATTTGGACCATGCAGTAAACACGCACCATTTCAGTTATAAAAAACCAATCAGTACTGTATAGAGAAATAATTGCTATCTGCTCTGATATTCATAAGCAACATATAAATGTACCCTGTAGGCAGAATGTAGAATTCCTGAATATTAAAACTTCGAGCTAAATAAAGTAACCAATAGGCTTTAAAATGTTAAAGAATCAACAATTTGGATTTACCTCCATAAATATTATATGATTTTTCAAGTCCAAAGAGTATTAGGACGGACTGAGAGACATTCAGAAAACATTCAGGACCATGCAAAGGATATTCCACCAAGCAACTACATTGATGAAAATGTAAAAACACAAGAGGAATGGAAACACAAGAGTTACAGAAGACTGAAGAACTGGAGCTCTGAAGGATACCTTCAACAGCTGACAGAGTACAGAAGTATAAGTTACTTGTTCTGCATTACTCAGCTGTGCCTTGCCATCTAAGTTTCATATTTTCAGTGTAACAAATTAATCCCTGCTAATATGTTCAATGCACTATGCTGAAGACAAAACTTGTAACTATACAGGGTTAACATCAGACAATCATATAGGCATAATCAGCAATATGTATTAGACATGCTACATTATGCACAGTAGAAAGATTACATATATAATTTTAAAAAAATGAACTGCTGATAATGATAGTATATTCCAGTATCTTCAATATGTCAACGGAGTTAATCCTGAAAGATGTCAATATTCTTAATTTTGAGTTAAATGTGTAAATTTTACTATCAGCAAAGTGTTAAAAAGAACTGTGATCAAACTGCATTATCTAACGAACTTCAATGTAATCTTTCAACCATATACATATTGTTACAGCTAATCTAATGTCCACTGCCATTTCCCTCTCCAACCTGAACTGCTTCTTACCGGAAAAGTGTATCCCATTCCAGTTCCAATCCTGTGAAGAAGCAGCCTTTGCTGAAAGTTGGACAGTGAAAACAGGTACATGAATATATACTGCACTTCAATTTCAATACTTAATTGGAATCCACAACCAGATTGTTACTAAAGTCTGGACTGTAACTCTTTCCTCACATTCTGTCAACAAGCATTATTTAAAGAGACATCCAAAATGAGACTGTTACCAGCTGGTATCATTGCAATAGGGGGGGTAAAAAAAAAAAAACAGGGCAATAAAACTGTGCCACACATTTGGAAATCTTTCAACAATTTATAAAAAATGTTCACTGATCAAAAGCTAACACTGAAATTACGTTTTATAATACAATTAAAAGGGCTGTGGTACAATAATTTTCATTTAATCATAAGCCAAGTTTTAAATTTTAACACTTTCTATGCATGTTCTGTGGATACAATACAGAGTTATGTGCATTAATTATGTTGACACCTCACTTATTCTTGTTATGTCACATTTATGTATTTCTCAGCTTTAAAGAAAAATGGCAGGAAACAAGACATATCTCATTATTCTCTTTATATGTGTACAGCTTTCTGTAATAAAACCTGTAACAGTACTTGCACATAATTCAAAAATAATTTCATACATAATGTACATGTAACAACTGCTTGGCTAATCATAGCAGACCTATGAGCAATTGATACACTCTAACACTATCAAAGTTCATATTCAACAACAGTACCCTGGAGTTCACACCCAGTGCACATTTCATAGCTATACCCTGCTCCATGTTAGACACAGAGTCAATAAAATTAGAGCAACAGAATAATATCATAATTCATGATGTTCAAACAATTTCTTGATCTTTACCCCAAAAAACTGCAATACAATCAAAGGAAACCCCTACCAAGTATCAGGATGATGAATACAAAATACAGTTACAAAATCTGGTCAAACAGATGAAGAGTGGGTCCACTAACAACAAACATTACAGAAACAACATTTTATACCTTTAAAATCTGAGTAACATGTTAAAATACATACACAAGAGAGAAGAATATTTGGAACAACATGCAGCATTTCAACTTACATACAGTCATGTAATAAATATTTTAACATATTATTTAGACTGCATCAGGTGTAAGTATTATTTCTATTATTCTGCAATGTTTACTGTTCAACCACTCCACACATTTCTGCTTGTGCCACACAAGTTGGCGTCCATTCTGAAACCATACAGCCAGCTATGCCAAGAAAGCTGGTCAATTCTGAAACCTCATGACCACCTCTTTTCAACATGAAAGTCCACTGTGGAACCTCACAACCAGCTGTGCCAAGCAAGCTAAGTCCATCGTGTAACCTCACAGCCAGCTATGCCACACAAGCTGAAGTCCACCCTGAAATCTTACAGCCAGCTGTGTCGCACAAGCTGAAGTCCACCCTGAAATCTTACAGCCAGCTGTGTCACACAAGCTGAAGTCCATTCTGAAACCTTACAGCCAGCTGTGCCACACAAGCTGAAGTCCACCCTGAAATCTTACAGCCAGCTGTGCCACACAAGCTGAAGTCCACCCTGAAATCTTACAGCCAGCTGTGTCGCACAAGCTGAAGTCCATTCTGAAACCTTACAGCCAGCTGTGACAAACAAGCTGAAGTCCATTCTGGAACCTCGCAGCCTGTGTGTCACACAAGCCAAAGTCTGTTATAAAACCTCACAAGCCAGCTGTGCCACATAAGCTAGTCTATTCTGGAACCTCACAGCCAGTCACACACAGCTTCCCAGAATCCTGTTACTGCCTACATACTGCTAACTTCTCACATGATCTCAGAGCCAAACAGGTGACAGACAGTCTAAGGGAAACAACTCCAAACTGTATATAGGGTAGACAGATGAGCACCTCTCACCCATTTCTGTACAACTGTCTCTGTCATCCAATGCACAGTGTGAGGATGAACAATGTTGCATCAACAAATGTGAGCCTTCCATATTGGGAGCTGCTCACAACCTGAACACTGCAGTTTCTTAAGAATCTGCATTTATGGAGCCACACAGATGCTTTCCCTTTTCAGCAGGAAACTTACAAGTATGAATACAAATGCCATAAAATTTGACAGGTGGCCTCAGTATTCTGTCCTTCCACTTTAAGATGTAGTATACTACTATCCCACAGCGTTAGAATCTGGGATGAAATGGTGGAATCAAGTTTTGTTACCAGTTACAATGTCATTGCCTCTAAGCATGCAGCTTAAAATACGTCATGACACATCCATCAGTCTATTTTTTACCCATCCACCAACACGCTGCGAAATCAATGAGAACAAAATCAAGTGACATAATTTCCAAAACCATGTCTTGGGCCCTCTTGTAAGAAGGTCAAATTTCTGCACTCTGTTCAGCTGCTGACCACACTGTGGTTAATCTGTGATGTTCCAGTTTGTATCTGTAAGGTGTTCACCCAGCTTTTATCACTGAGACGTCTCTGATCAGCTGCTGACCACACTGTGGCTAATCTGTGATGTTCCAATTTGTATCTGTGAGGTGTTCAGCCACCTTTTGTCACTAAGATCTCTGTACACATGATAACATTAGGCCACAGATGAGCTGTTCCACTTCATGGAAAATTTAATCATTGGACATAGAAAATCATATGCTGACAGCCAATGTCAGTGAATTGTGCAAGCACTCAGCCTGTATTTATCTGCAGAAACAACACTTCCTGTAATGACAGAGTTTCAATTCTGCGTTTCCACACAGCATAGCTTCAATTTCAGGAGGTAGCTGATTGGAGTCTTTGCCACAAAACAAGCTACTGTGACCAAAATTTTTCATAGTTTTATTCAGTTAAGGCTGGAACAAACCTAAAATAAATCCTGTCCAGTTCCTTCAACTTCCTTCCCAACCCACACTTCACAGTAAGCATGTATTCAGTGTTATATAACCAAAGTATTTGACAAAGCATGGGAAAATTAAAGAAGAACAAAAAACAAATCTGCTACTTTTGAATTACATATTTCTGGCCCCTGTGCAAGAACAAGCTGCTACAACCAACACAGTTATAAAAATAGCACATAAAAATATCACATGCAATAAAGGTTGTTGTTACACATTTCTACAAGCCATGGAGTCACTATGCTAGTAAGAATGAAAAAAAATGTATTCTGACCTTTGGAAAACACATGTAAATAAATGGAACAGTTTTCATATAATGGAACTGAATTCCAGTTGACCGGTCCAGTGAATATCAAAGATTTTTTGCCACTATATTATTATTATTATTATACATCTACAACAATACTATTACTTTGTAAGCTTGAACATAGGCAATACCAATGCAAAATGTGAAGAAAGAAATCTTTCCTTTCCAAAATAATTTAGGAAAAAAAAAAATAACTGTCACAGTACAAATCAGTTGCCTGTCATAATTATGGCAACAATGTTAAATAAATAAATAAATAAATAAATCTTATATCTCTTAACAACATGACCCTATAGAAGGAAAGGAACATGGATATGTTTTAAGACATTAATGATCGAACAAGCACCAACACAATTTTACCATGTGCAGTTCATTAAATTATGATGATCTAAGGAAAGTTTTATTCCCATTACAGCACACTTTTGTTCAATCCATTCCCTCCAACAAACAAGGAAGATTCAATATGGTACAGTAACACTGAATGCTCCAATTATCCAACCAATGGTGACAGTCACAACCATTCCCGCACATGAGCATGACACAGCAATGTTACCAAGCTCCAAGGAATAAAATAACTATTAGAATATAATCACTGAATCCTAACATTGCAGCATTTAGCCAAGTTTCTATTCTACAGCAAACATGAAATCAGAATAAAAACACACCTGCTTCCAAACCTTTCCTATCCTCTGGGACACTGCCAGCTGGTGATTCAGATTTGATGCTATCAGCAACACTGCCTGTGCTACCCAGGGGGCTGCCTCCTTTGTCACATAACTCCTGCAAAATTAATACACTGTATAGTGTCTTATTTATTCATGATTTACTTAATGATGCTGTCAGTAGCTTAAGACTACATACAGCATCCAGGGGTTGGATTAAAGCTAATTACAATGTGGAGAGGAAGTGGAAAGATGCAGCCACGGCCTAATATAAGGTTCTATGATGTGATAAACAAGGCAACAGGAAATGACAACTGATGTTGTCACATAAAATGATTATCCTACATAAATGAAGATCACGTGTGTTTTATGTTGACCATTGCAGACCTTGAGTTATGACACTGTTTATCCTGACAGGTGGTTACCAGAAAGTAACAACCCACCAATTCATCCACAAACAAGTAAAACCATGATGTGCAAACCTACAAGCATTGTGGGTCTGCTGTATTTTTGTTGCATGAGAAATAACACAATGGTGGCCAAGTATAAATTGTCTTTAGCATCAGGTTTAAACTTTTGACGCCGGAATTTAGTGGCCGTTCGGCTATTCAAAGGACTCACTGCGAGGCCACTTTAGTGGCCGTTCGGCTATTTAAAGGGCCCACTGCTCGTCCACTTTAGTTGACGTTCGGTGCTAAAAGGTTAATGATGGTAACCAATGCTGGGGCACAGATAAATCACAAACATGACACAACGTACAACAGACTTGGAGAAGTAACATTCTCATGTCTATTTGTGGCAGTGTTTGGTAAATACTGTTATACACTATGAGACATAAGGAACTTCTGACCCGCAGCAGTAATCATGTTTCAAAACAACAGCATCAAAAAGAATTAGAAATCTCAAAACTCCATAAAGTAAAGCAGTGAAAGAAATTAAACTGGGCAAGTTATACTTACTTACGTATTTACTGCATGAAGCAGAGTCCTTCTTGAGAAGCTAACAGGTTTTCAGCTAGTCAAGAAATTCCCTGCATTTTATGGAACCTGAAGGTTCATTACCACAGTTTGAGCCATCCGCCTCCGGTTGGCTGCAGAGCTTGTCCTCCGGCAAGCAAGACCGGTTTGCTCCCCTCCTTACAGTTCCCCTGAGGCTATCGTCTGACAATTGGCTGTTCTCGTAGAAAAGTGAAAGGCAAGGGCAGGCCCCGAGTTTTCCTTTTGAGTTTTGATTTTTGGTATTCCGTACTCGTGCTCCTGCATTCAACGCAACCACCATTTGGGATCCCTCTGGACATGTCTGGAGTCGCAAGCTCCTTCTTCAGCTGTTTTCTCCGAGAAGGGCTATGCAGATGATCGGGGCATGGTTTGTGCAGGTAAAGTTAGTTTTGGCACTTATTGTTTTTCCAAATTGAGCTTTGGTCATGTTTAGCTATGAATCCCGACGTCTGCCTAGCGTCTACCTTGGGAGGGGCTGGTACAAGCATGCCTCCCTGTAAGTAGTGTCATTTTGTTTCTTTATATGGGTCAAAGATATGTGTTTGGTTATTCTGTTGCTTCATGTACTCATTGTATTTCTTTTATACGCATGGTAAATGTAATGTTGAGTCGAATGATGTATTAGGTCCTAAATGTGTTTGCTGATCGGCTGTGGATTTGAAGTGACTGTAAAAGATTACATGAGCCAACGTAGTACTGTTTGTTGTCCTGTTTCTCTGGTCGGCTGTTTACTTGTGCTTTTGTGAACTTACGCTGAGCCAACAGGTGTATGTTTATATTGGGAAAAGTGTCGACTGCGTGCGTGCGGGAAGTTTAAGTGGGAAGCAACCATTTCCATTTTATTTGTTATTGTTCTATTATTATCCTATGTTGAATTTGTTACTACAATTATTTGTTGTTTTATTTGGCTTTGTATGTTGCTTGTGTTACTTATCCCGCCACAAAACCCTAATAACCGAAGTTCGGCTGCTCAAACAATCGAGGACAGAGTATGTGCCAGTCCTCGGATAACAACAAGTTACAATTCCACTGTGGGAAAAGTACCTGAGGGCTGAAGTCATAAGTGCCCACCACCTGTCCCTATCCTGAGCCAGCTTGATCCAGTCCATACCCCCACATCCCACTTCCTGAAGATCCATCTTAATATTATACTCCCATCTATGCTTGGCTCTCAAGTTGTCTCTTTCCTTCAGGTTTCCCCACCAAAACCCTGTATTCGCCTCTCCTCTCCCCCATATATGCTACATGTCCCGGCCACATCATTCTTCTCAATTTTATCACCTGAACAATACTGGGTGAGGAGTACAGATCATTTAGCTCCTCATTATGTAGTTTTCTCCACTTTCCTGTTACCTCATTCCTCTTAGGCCCAAATATTCTCCACAACACCCTATTCTCAAACATCTTCAGCCTATGTTCCTCCCTCAATGTGAGCAACCAAGTTTCACACCCACACAAAACAACAGGCAAAACTATAGTTATGTATATATTAATCTTTAAATTTTTGGATAGCAAACTGGAAGACAAAAGATACTGCACTGAATAATAGCAAGTATTCCCTGACATCATCTGCTCTTAATTTCTTCCTGAATAGAATTTTGATATGTTATGGTGGTTCCCAAATGTTTGAACTCTTCCACCCTTTCAAACGAACTATTATCAATCTACATAATGTGACTTTGTCCTGCATTCTGATCTCGGAAAACGACCATGTACTTAGTTTTATCCACATTTACTTCTAGTCCAATCTCCTCACCAACCACTACCAAAGCTTCTGCATTTTCATTTACAGTATGTCTGCTTCCTCCCAACATATTATCATCAGCATAAGCCAGAAGCTGTGTACCATTTAATTTCAAGCCATCCTGGTTTCCCTGAACCCTCCTAATGGCATACTCTAAAGCAAGCTGAACAGCAATGGCGATACAGCATCTCCTTGTTTCAAACCATTCCTAATAGCAAACATGTCAGACAAATTCTTTCCTACCCAGACTCTGCTATATGTTTCATTCAGACACATTTTTATTAGCCTTACCAGTTTCTTGGGGACCCCAAACTCAATAAGAATATTATACAAGACCTCCCTTCTAACTGAATCATAAGCCTTCTTGAAGTCTATAAAGAGCTGATTCACTGCTTCGCTGTAATCCCATTTTTTCTCAAGTATTTGACGAATGCAGAATATATGACCAGTAGTTGACCTGTTGTGTATAAATCCACATTGATGATCCCCAATAATTTCCTCGGCATATGGAATTAACAGACAAGAGGATGCTGGATAAAATTCTGTACATAGTTGGCAAAAGTGATATGCCCCTATAATTAGTATACTCTTGTTTTATCGCCCTTCTTATAGACAGGTACAATGATCGATTCCTTCCACTCCTCAGGCAATTTCTCCTTATTCCAAATAGAAATAAAAATAATAAGTTTATGGATCCGAGAGTGAATTGTCCTACCCCATGCCTTAATAAGTTCTGCTGGAATTTTATCAGTACCTGGTGATTTGTGACTTTTTAGCTTTTCAATAGCCAACTCAACCTCAAACCACTTGGCTCAGACACTAATGGTTCTGCTGTGTGTAATTATGTCTGCCTAACATCATTAACCTCATATATATTCAAAACCTGAGACAAATGGTTCCTCCACCCAGCCAAAATACTGTGAGAATCAGCAACCAAATCACCCTTCTCATCTTTACTATATTAGTTCTATACTGGTAACCCTTCTTAAAGTCAATGACGCCCCTATAGAAGTCCCTAGTATTTTTTATCTTACTATTAGTTTCAAGTTCCTCAATTTTAGCTGTCATATATTCCTTCTTTTTGTTCCTGAAATGTCTGCTAGCTTCATATCTTACATTGTTTAGATTATCTACATTGCTTTGGCTTCAATCCTGTAACCACTGCATTTTAGCCTGTCTCCTTTGATCTAAAAAACCTAAACATTCTTCATCTAACCACGGTTTACACTGCTTCAATTTGTGCAGACCCAAACTCTCTTTAGCTGAGGTTCTGATACTCCCTTTAATGTTCTCCCAAGCCCTATTTATGTCCTCACCATTGCTAAAGTTCTTGAAAGCTGCAAACCTGTTTATAACCTCAACTGGATACTGTTTCCTAACCTCCAGCTCATTTAGCTTCCTGAGATTAAATCTTTCCCCATTGAATTTCTGGCTGCTTGTTTACTTACTGCCAATCTTTCCCTAAATTTTCAACAACCAGATAGTGATCAGTATCACAGTCAGCTCCCTTGCAACTTTGTACATCTAGTATACTCAACTGCCATCTCCTGTCTATCAATATATGATCAATCTGGCTGTGAGCCTTCCCATCAGGAGAGGTCCAGGTGTACTTATGAATGTTTCTGTGCAGGAACATTGTGCTCTGTACAGCTAGATTTTTTGAAGTGGGAATGTTTACTATTCTAACACCACTATCATCACTATCCTGATGTAGACTCTCAGTCCCAATTGTTGGTTTGAAAATATTCTTTCTCCCTACTTTTTCATTAAAATCTCCTACTAGAATTTTCATATGGTACTTAGGAAAATTATAAAAAACTTGCTCTAATTCTTCATAAAAACTGTCTTTTGAATCATCACTTATCTCCTCACTTAGTGCATGCACATACAGAACAATATTACACCAGCAACCTCTCAGAATTATATGACAACCTATTGTTAACAAACTCTACTCTTTTAATTGCAGATATTATTCTTTGGTTTACAAAATATCCCGTTCTCAATTGATGATTTTCATTTCCTTTCCCACAGAAACAATTATAATCCCCTGCTCTTACTGTGCCCTCTTTGTCCCACCTAACCTCGTGGATGCCCACAAAATCAAATTCATATCTTGCTAAATCCCTGGTTGCTGTTGTAAGGGAACCTGCCCTATACAGGCTCCTATCATTCCATGTACCAAATCTCATGTCCCTTCTTCATTGCGTAGGTTCCGCCAAAGTATCAGTCCAGGTCCAAGGCTTACTCTTTGACTGTTTTGCAACATGTTAAAATTTTACAGCAAGGAGTTGTTAGCACCTTGCCCAACCCCCAAGCTGGAGGACCACCTCTTGTTGGCCGTCCACAACTGCTTATGCAATATATTCGCAGCTGCCCTCCATATTGGAGGCCGTTCCTCCACCCGCAACCAGAGGACGCACCACGCCGTGGTGACAGGGACCCACTTATCACGGACTGGGCAAGTTATATATACAAAAAAACATGCATATTTCATTTGGATGCTTGTTGGCCAAGGAATATAGCAGGAATGCTTGCTCTGTAACTATATATATACATATATAAACAAATTCTGGCAGGCAAACGTTTTACAATACAAAGAACTCCAACAGGAAACATGTGATTTCAGTAATGAGAGCAATTTAAAATCTATCTTGGACAAACAGGTTATAGAGATGTGATACAGAAAAAGAAAACATAAAACAAAGAGACAATTATGAAGTGCATCCTGAGGAAACTTCAATGCAAAATAATGTAAATTACAGAAAAGAAAATCTCAATCAAATACATACCTCTTGCTCATAATTTTCATATTCCAAAATACACTTGCAGAACAGATAGAAGTCCTCTGCAGTACGCGGACGTTTTGACACTGTTGAGGGCATCTGAAATGACAACAGAAGTTTTAACAAACACTGTCCATTTCTATAAAAACATGCTCCTTGTAACATGTCTATGTACTAGTAAACATACTTTGCTGCATATTAAGCTTACACTTTTCTGTGACAAGATCTGTGCACTTGGAAGTTTACTGTTACTACCCAATAGAATGCTGCTTGTCCATAGGTCTGACAGACACTTTCCACATCACATTAGTTACTGAGCAAATAATAAAGTAATAAATCTACATGCAGTATACTCTGTTAGTGACATTAACACTTGGAAACTATGAAGATGTGGTACTGTTATGACAAACACCCAAAAAAAAGAATGTACATATCTTGTGATTCTCTCAATGTTCTGTAGCAATGGCTTATTCATTAAAGAAATATTATGTTGGATATGACAACTGTCTGATGTACAGCTAAATGTTGTATGGTTGGGCCTAATATTTCTGAATCCTAATTAAGGACCTTACTTCATGTTACCCTCCTAGTACCTACAATTTTTAGGTGCCTCATAGATTTTTGGAAAATATGTGCCCCTCTGATTATAACAACCCTGTGAAATTGTTATGTTCACATGCAGAAAACATACCTGTAGTAGCAGAATAGTTAAAAAAAAAATCACTATGTGTTACTCAGAACATTATAAATACGAGCATATAAACCAGCATGTAAAAATCAAAGATCTGCAAAACCTTAAACAATTAATTTCAATAGTAATTAAATATTTCAATCCATAAGTTACTTTTGTGCACTCAGTTTATATTATTCATTTTCACTGTAATCATGCAGTAACATTTTAAGTCATACAATGAGAAGCACCAACAAAAAGAAGTCTTGTACAACAATTATGGTCTGATGTCTGATATAAGTAACACTAATGAGACAAAAAAAAAATTTGTTTTAAATTAAAGACTGATAAATTGTTATCTTAAGCTTTGAAGATGGTAGTTAAATGGCACATAGTCTTTAACTTGACAGGTAATTAAATCTGGCTTCCTGGCTTAGGAAATATAATATGTACATTGAACAGCCAGTAAGGTAAGGGATTCAGGAACATATATACATGTGTTCATTGAACCAGCTTGAAGGGTTAAACCTCTTAGATTGAATCAGTTAAAAAAGTAGTACAAACATATGCATAAAAACCGGGAAAAAAACATAGATGATGTGTCTTTATTAATATTATTTACAATAATACTCACATCATCATCATCTGCACTTGGAGACTTTTTTGCTTTTGGTGCTGAAAGAGAAAACAATTACAATATCCATAAATTGTATGAATGACACTATCATCAGCAACAAAAATCATTACAAGACACATATCTAAATATAAATCCTACAATACAATCATATGATAATGAAACAGAGGTTACTTTCAGTGGTACATTCCAGTACCTCATTCAATACAACCAACACACAAGGGTTGGGGGACCACCCATCCGAAAACCTACAATTTGTATCCTCCATATATAAAATCCATGTTCGCTAAGCGATGAGAACATGTTTTCAGCCATTCCATATCATTAATTTCCTAGATTATTAAAAATGCACCCAGCTTGTCTGCAAACAGTAACTAGAAATGGAACTTTCACAAGAAGCTACACCACAACTGCAATGAAAAGCACAGAAACACGAGTAACAATACATCAGTGGCAACAAGTCCCACAGGCTGGCTAAATATAGAAGAGCTGCCTCACTGCCACCTGTGAATGGAAAGTGAAAATAAAATCCATGATTAATTCAAAATTGTCATGTGTACAACAAATTACTGCCAAGTAGAAATTGTCATTACATGTCACAAATCCCACCCAACATTACCACACAATGGTTTAATGCATTTAACCCAAATGAAATACAGAATTCTGGCAAACAACAAAATGAAGCTGCACAGGCATTACTCTGCCCTTCTCAATTTGACAACTGTAAAGAATAATACAGAACTGTCCATCACCTTAATGCTGAAAACCTAACAAGACTGCACACAACACATTTCACACGGCTGGTACTGGTACCAGACCTAACAAACACTGTATCACGGACAATGGGTTTTACTTCCTACCAACAGCACTAATACAAACCATTGTTACTTACCTACCAAATATGGTCACCATATTGTACACACACTCAATGAAAGCAAAGACTTATTCAACTGTATTCCGCTGTTGTGCCATGATTCAACTACAGTGGGTTACAAAAGACAATTTTTATAATTGTTTTTTCCACATCAGAATAGAACTAAATGCAGATTAATGTCAGATATCATGATATGTGGGCAGGTGACATGGAAAAATGCCAGTCAAATACAGGCATGCAAGACATCAGCACAAAGCAAAGATATAACATACATGTGCCAAATACTAACCACAGAATCAAAAAAGAATTTATTCCACAGGAATTGACTTATTCAATAACCTCCCACCAACCACTGTAAATTCAAATCACATTACACATGTATTTATGCCAGCTCGTAAATAGTATATATTATTTCACTCCATCTCTGCACAAGAATTTATCACATATTAAAACTTCAAACCATCTTAAAACATGCAAGAGAAAACTGCAAGTACTGCAGCACTGTAAAGAGATTTGCTATGAGTAGTGAAACACAGCAATTTGATACTTATTACGTATTTTGCTTTGTAATTGAAACAAATATTTTACTTGTATCATGACATGTTCTACATTCTAGGCTAAGTCCTGTGAAGGACCCATGAAATGAAATAACGTGTTTTATTCTATCTTAATCCTATCTAATTCTTTAGGAGTCCTCCAGAATCTGTCACAAGAATTCCCTATATTTTACATTTGGTTTCATGTGTATCAAAAGACGGTAAATATGACAAAAACTGCATAACATCCAAACCATTTCACATTTATGATGTGGCTGTTTTTTATAGACCACATGCATAAATCATTTTTTGTACTATCTCAGTCACCTGTCACAAATGCTACTGCAGCATCCTTATTTAATACTTCAACGTCGGACACTATCGCGCTTCCAAGAAGAAAACGTTCATTTTTTTCCTGTCTCCGAATATTCCAGTAAATCTACGTCTTTCACTCCAGCGTTTAAAATAGGGAATCAGGCCTAACAACTAGTCTCATATATATATATATATATATATATATAAATCTTTATCTCAATATCTATGGCATTTAAAACAAATCTGTACTCCTGTGCTCTAAAAATCTTGTACTAACTACAATTTTTAAGTTAAGCTAATCGACAGCTGACTTCAATTTTAATTAGGATCCCTCGGCACCAATACACAAAACATCTTCCGACTCATCGTGGTAGATTCTGCTGCTCTAGGTAAAATAACCTACACTTTTCAAAAGTTACGTTGTGATTATTACACGGCAATTTACTGACGTATAACACAGCTCCACTTACAACGTAAACTCTAACCTACTGGATGGATATAGCTTACATGGCACTAAGAAAATTATACCTTTAAAAACAGTTTCAGTCATTTTCCGACTTCAATGTAAACAATTCCTAGGCTGAATCCTACAACCCTAGGGGTTTCAGTCACGTTATTTTTTGAGTAATTAAACACATCACTTTTGACACTATCTCCTTATGTATTCCCATAGGCTTCAACCTGCTTTCAAAGCCTCAACCCCAGCATCACTTGGCAACAAGTTTAATTCGTGACGTCACAACCACAACTTACTTATCATGTGAAGACCTATGCTCTACGCTATTTATTTGTTATTACTATTATTATTGGTATTATTTTTAATCTTGTTGTCGTTTTTGTTGATATTTTTGTTGCCCACTTTCCCAGCGAATACAAGAGAAAGAATATTTTGCATGTACACCAACCACACTTTGAAACCACTGTGTGGCCTTTTTAAATGATAGAATCGAAAACAGAACATTTTCCGAAATTAAACATACAACTGTCCAACATGGTGCCCCATTTTAGGGCGAATGTTGTCAATCATAACAGAGCAATGATATAACACTTGCGGACTCGGGGCTGAGTCCATTTACAAAAATGCCCTCGGTATTTCAGAATAAATTTTATTCTTGTTTTTAAGCTTTCGCCGTGTTCTAAATGTAATTTATTCCTTTTTGGGTAATTCCCCGGCGTCTGAGTTCTAATTGCCGACGTTTCGGAACTCACTATCGGTTCCATCTTCAT
>Ga0123355_10005729_pt1 | contig 18258 bp, 11 predicted proteins | sample TergutEmb28metaG_3_FD_89872 | JGI IMG/M metagenome (GOLD analysis project Ga0123355, IMG submission 89872) | Embiratermes neotenicus P1 segment gut microbial communities from Petit-Saut dam, French Guiana - Emb289 P1 | ecosystem: Host-associated > Arthropoda: Insects > Digestive system > Gut ... | reverse complement strand
GTTTGCAGGCCACTTCTTTTGTGTTCTTAGTTGGAGTTTTATAAGGTCTCTTTGTTTCCTAGTCTCTACACATTGGAATAATATATGATCCATTGTTTGATCACCTTTATTACATATACACTTTGCGTCTTCCCGTAGGTTAAATCTGTGTAGGTATGCATTAGTTTTACTGTGTCCGGATAGGACAGCTGTTAGCTTTGAAGTTAAGTTGAGTTTTGTCCTTATTATGTCCATTACTGTTGGGAAATACTGTTTCACATGTGTTGAGAAGAAACTACAGTAAAACTAAACTCCCTGAAGATGGCATCAGTGGGTGACAAAACACATTGGAGTGAAAATTAATATATGATTTAATATACAAAATAGTGCGCAAAAAGTTGATTTTAGTAAATAGTGTTATAGTGGTATGTTTGACATCCAAATACTGGCTGTATGTTTGATCAGTTGCATTTGGGTTAACAGGAGAGCATTGAGAAGATCCGCAAAGACTTGTCTGGTGGAGTTTTGCAGGGCACTGGCAGCACAGCCAATAACAGCAGTGTTGTTAGCTCTAAAAAGCTGAGCGTGAAATCACCAGTCATAGTCAAGAAAAGCAAAGAAGAAGTGAGTAATCTTTAACACATGAAACCTTATCATGCTCATTCATTAGCTTTAAAAGTAATGTGTCTGATCTGCACTTGGAAGATAACTGGTTTGAATCCTGTGTCCCAGCCATCCTGAATGTCAGTAATAAATTTTGGTCTTGCTACTTTCAGGGAAAGCTGAGATGTCATTGTGATGCAACCCTTGACTGCTTCCTTCATTATCATTTCCGGTCTACTGCACAGTCATCCTGTCCTCTTATTGAGCACTATTCTGTGAAATGAATGCACCCATTAACCCATAACGGTTTTGGATTAAATATTGCTGCATGGCCACATAGTAACAGCTATTCCAAAACTGTTACAATGATTAAAGAATGCACAGATTTGTTTTAGACCATTGTATTACATGTGTCCTGAAGAATCTGGGCATTCTGGAAAAATAAATTGTCATGATAATAAGTATGGACTGAAAGAAAGAGATGTGAAAAGTTGGATGGTTTATATGAATTTCAGAATTAGATAATTTGTGTGTATGTGTACATGAAAATTTTGAATGATGTTTAAACTACAGGTGAGTATATTCATCAAGTCCTGAACTGTAGGAAAATGTAGTCTTGACATGTGCAGGTATATTTTCTCAGATGGTCACTATCCTAAATGAAGTTGCAAAGACACATGTCTTAGTGATAGCCCAGGCCTGTGCATCTCTGTGTACTGACAACAGTCCTAGTTATTATAAGCTTGTTAACTACTCAGTTCCTTGCAGACAGAGCGAGGAGCTGTCGCACATTTATACTTTACTTCAAATTCCTACTGAATTAGAATAACATTAATGGTCTGGTAAAATCTTGTTACTAAAAACAGATGCTCCTGTTTTTCTTTGCCATCTTGATAGCATTGCTTGATACTATGATCATGCAATAACAAGAAACACAGTGAACTTGCTCATTTAAGACTGGTGTGATTGTGGCATCACACATGGTATATGTAATATATTTTAAATAAACATGTTAAAAAAGCAATTTTTTGTACATTTTAAATAACAGTAATGATTTCTAGTTCTTTTTGAATATCCGTACCACTACAATTTTATGCTTTCTGTGCTTTGCAGAATTCTTTTGCAGGCATTTGTTTTCAAACTGTTTTGTTGAGATCTGATTCAGTATTTCACTGCTGCACCAGAATGATACAGGCCAGATGTGGAAAACTTTGATCTGATTAGGAGGGAAGTTCTGCATAATATTCTCATTTAGTTTACTAGGCTAATGGATTGAGTTGGATTAATTAGGATATCCTTAGAATTATACACAGAAGTTCCCTCTTCAGCATTCACAAACTTAATATTGTATGTACTGTGCATGGTGCAAATTTCAACCTATCTAACCAAATTTTCATACACTGAGAAGTAAACACATTTGGTACACATTCAGTATTTACTTCTCAGTGCATGAAAGGTTGGTTAGATAGGTTGAAATTTGCATCATGCATGGTACATAGAGTATTAAGTTTGCAAGTGCTCAACAAACAATATCTGTGTATAATTTTAAGGGCATCAAGTTAAAGTTGCTGAAGACTAATGCGTCGGGAAAAGAAACTGTGTATCAAATGTGTTTACTTCTCAGTGCTTGAAAAGTTGGTTAGATAGGTTGAAAAAAGTTTCTAATTAAAATGTGTTTTTGTAAAACCCATAGTAAGTTAGGTTAAATTACCATTTTTCTGATGAATTTCATATTTAAAATGTTGTGAAATAGAGGGATGCATTATCACAATTGTTTATCAGCTTTCATTTAGGACATGTCATTAGGAAGGTCAAAGAAAACTAAGAAGAACTGACAGTGAAAGGGTTATATCAGCTTCTGTTCTGCAGTGATGATGTTCAATTGTTGGGTAAAAGTATAAATGCTGTAAAGAAAAACACAGAATCTTTTTTAGCAAGGAGATTTATCTAGAATTAAATGCTAATAAAACTAAGTATATTCTTTTTGACAGTACATCAAACCAAATCACTGCATAAAGATTGTTTATAAATTGTTTGAAATGTGACATTGTTTGGATATTTGGGAATGAAACTGACAAAATTGCATGCACAAAGAAATTAAGAGAAATTTGATCCTTGGGAATGCATGCTGGCATTCAGTTCAGAATCTGTTATCTTCCCGTATTCTGGCTGAAACAAAGATAAAAATATACAGAACTTTAATTTTGTGTGTTGTGTTATGTGGGCATGAAAGGAAGGACATAGTATGAGAGTCTCTAAGAACTGGGTACTGAGGAAGAGTTTTAGCCTAAGAGCTTAGAAGAAATAAGAGGAGAATGGAGAAAATTGCATAATGAGGAACTATATTATGATTTGTACTCCTTGACAAATGTGGATGTAAAGGTGAGGAAGGCTGATTGTTGTGGGCCTGTAGGAGGGCCTGTGATGCAACATGGGGCCTGAGACCAAAGGTGGTCCATTGGCTCAACATCTCTATCATTCGGCTGTCCATCACTTTAGCATCCTTAGTTTGGTGGCATGACTATCAGATGATTAATGCCAAGAAAAGACTAAGCAGTATACAAAGACTTGCCTGCTTGAGGATAACGGGAGCAATGCACACTAGTCCTACTGGTGCTATGGAGGCACTCATTGGCCTCCCTCCACTGGAGCTGGTGATTCAGGGTGTGACAAGGTCAGCTGCGCATCATCTCTGAAGTCTGAGATGTTGGCCTACCTTCACCCCATTCGAGGACATGGTAGCATATTGATGTGGCTTAATCTTAAACCCAAATATAGGGTTACTGTGTTACTATAGAAGAGTGGACTAGAGTACCTGAGACTCTTCCTATAGTTACAGGGCTCGTCTGGTTTACAGATGAGTCCAGGATGATGGAGGGGACAGGCTGGAGTCAATGGGCAATCTTTGGGAAGAAGGCTCTGTATTTCTCTAAGAAAGTATGCTACAGTGTTCCAGCCTGAGGTGTATGCCATCCTGGCCTGTGTTTATGAAATTCAAATGAACGCTAGGCCAGAGAAATACGTTAGTATTTTCTCTGATAGTCAGGTGGCTCTGAAAGCCCTTCAGGCTGCCAAAACAAAATCCCCATTGTTACAACATTGCCAAGAGGCGTTGAATGATAGCTGCTGTACCCAGCATGTTGTTGGACTGTACTGGGTCGCTGGACATGCTGAGGTACAAGGAAATGAAAACACCAACAAGCTTGCAAGAGACATTTCTTTTCAAAAGTTTGTAAGACCTGAGCTGTCCTTAGGGTTCTGTTGGCAGAACATAAAAAGAAGGATAAAACAGGTGGATAATGAGCATTTGGTAATGTGGCACAGTCTTAGTAGTAATCAGAGACATCCTCAAACACTGATTTCAGGCCCCAGTCCAACAACAAAGACCAGATTTTTGTACTTTAACATGACACAGTCCTGGGTTGTTATTGGCCTTCTTACAGGACATAATACCCTGAGAAGACATCTTCACATAATGGGGCTGACCAATAGTCCCTTATGTAGGAGGTGTGGAGCAGACAAAAAAACCTCAGCCCACATTTTTGTGAGAGTGCCAAGCCTTGGCTTCACTCAGACATACTTATCTGGGCTCCTTTTTCTTGGACCCAGAGGATATAAAGAGTCAAAATCTGGGGGGGGCATCTGGAGCTTTAGCAAAGGAACAGGACTCTCTTGACCTGGTATCAGATTATGGGGCACAAAGGGCCTGTTTTAAGGCCTAGGTGCATCGAGACTGCAAGGGCTGAAACCCAGTAACTAATCTAAATCATCACTCCAAGTCAAATATTATTTGGAAGATCATATCAAGGATAATGAGATACATGGGTCAAGTCACATGTATAAAATAGAGGAGAGATATGGTGCATACAAGGTTCATTGAGGAAATCTGAAGGCATGAGACCAGGAGGAAGCTCTAAGTGTAGATGGAAGATAATATTAAAATTAATCCTAAAGAAGTGTGGTTAGGTGTGTGGAGTGGACTCACCTGGCCTAGAGTAGGGACAAGTGGCAGGCTGTTGTGAGCATGGTCATGAATGTTTGGGTTGCATGAAATGCATGGAATTTCTAAGACTAGCTGAGGAACTCTTAATATCTGAGGTAATGGCATGCTCCATTTAGTTATAGTTAGTTAATTAGCTGGTTGGTTAATTAGGTAGTTTGTTTGGCTGGTTAACTAGCCTGTCATTCAGTTAGTGATGTTTACATTTATGTATTGTGCGGAGGACTTGACATGTCTGTATTATCATTATGTAAAATTAATTTTTATGCATTTTTACAGGGCCACTTTCTCAGAGTATGTTTTCCGTATCTTTCCAAGAGTTCATGTCTCCTGCAATTCTTGAACCCTTCTGCTGGATATCAGTGTGTTATCATGTGATACTCCGACAGTTCTTGAATGTTGATTACCTTGGCCAATAGTGTAAAAAATGTTGGGTATGAAAATTAGTAAGCGAATACAGTGACTGTTGTATAGCATGTTTAATCAATAGGCGCAGCGTGAAATATTGGATGCTGAGTTGGACCTCTTCACAAGACAACAGGAGGGTGGTGATACTTCTGAATTGCAGCGGAAAGTGGCTGAGCTGAAGATGGAGGCACATTCACTTGGACTGCTGCAGGGTAGTACACCCCATACAAGACAAAATAGGAGTGCTGTGCACTTGAATAGGAGTCTCAGTAGGATGACACGGGGCAGCTCCTTCCGAGGGAGGTGAGTGAACCATCTAAGTACAGTCTTATCTTGTAGGTATTTTTCATTAATATCGCATTTGAGCAGGCACATATAATACTATGCAGCTAGGATGATATAGTTGGTATAATGACTGGCTACAGGTTGGATGATCTGAGGCTTGAGTCCTGGCGGAGGCAAGAGATTTTTCGCTTCTCCAAAACATCTAGACCTGCTTTGGGACCCACCCAGCCTCTTATGCAATGGGTGCAAGTAATTCTTTCCCCAGCACTAAAGCAGTTGGTGCATGAAGCTGACCACTTACCTCCATCTAGTGCTATGTTTAAGAATAAGTGGAGCCATATGCATAATCCTCTTCTGCATCTTCATGGCATACACTTGAACAACTTTAGCTCTTGTTACCTTACACGTAATACTGTTTTATAACTACTTACTTCTTGTGTATTAAAGTGATCTATTCCATTTATGTATTGTATCTGATGATGATACGAGACAGATCATATGTACAGACCGAAGACCCACCAGTCATTATATAGTAACATTGCTTTAATCTGGAAATGCGATAGTTCAAGAAAGTATGTAGTCCCAAGATCGGATATATATGCTCTGTGACCTAAGGTTTGCCATTGATAACCAGTTCCATGATTTTAGTTTGTGTTATCTAGACTTTATTGAGCCCATGGAACTATCATAATGGTTTCAAAAGATCCTAAGATGAGTAAACAAGGTACTGCTGGCAAGAGGAAACATGTAACATTAACAGTTCCTCAGAAACTTATAATCTTAAGGGGGTTGAAAGTGGCACAAGCTGAAGTGTGGTTATGGCTTCATACAATGTTGGGTAGTCAGCTGTGCTACAAGGAAACAGAAGGACTAATTATGATCATTTATGGAAGCGTGAAGGGCCTTTTCAATCAACACGCACAGTAAAGCATAAATTTGCACAACTGTACAATGTGTTGTGTAAATGGTTTGCAGCAGTGCAGTCTGAAGGAATACCCATGCCTGGGCCTATTATAATTGAAAAAGCTACCCACGTAAGTCATTTTATATTGAAATGAAAATAAGTGACTGTACCTTCTGTGAAGGCTGGTAGTGAAATTTAGATACTGTCTAATAAACCAGAATATTTGAGAATCCAGCGCCTGCCTGGTCCTGTTGGTGCTGGATTAAAGGAATTCTGCAGTATAAAACCGAGCCACATATATGTTCAAGTTGCCTGTATTAACAAGAGTGTGTTGATTAGGAATATAAATTTTTTTGAGAATAGGTCCTTTTTTCAGTGTGAGATTTGCCAAGACTTCTTGCTGTATCTAGGAATACTGACCACCAGTTTGTTCATTGTCATTTCGTAGTCTCATTTACGACACGTCCATAGCCTTTTCCACAGAGTGCAATCTAGTGCGTCCTCTTTCTATTTCTTGTATCTTGTTTTTTCCCTTGAGGTCATCCAGTAGCTGTTTACATCTTAATCCTCATCTTCCCATTATTTCTGTCCGTCCCTCTATCTTTCCTTCAGTAACATGTTTTAGTAGGCAGTTCCTATGCAAAATGTGACCAATCCTGTTAGCTTCTTGGTGGATTCTTGATTCCTGGAGATGCGAAAGATAGGTTGTCCTGAAACGTCAGTAAGGAATTATCACTATAAGCTACATAATAACCCAGAAGAGTGCAGATCTCTAGCCTTCTTTCTGTTTATTGTATGTAGGATATTCCTCTCCTCCTCATCTCTGTGTAATACTTCCTCATATCTCACACTATTGGTCCAACTGATCTTCTCCATCCTTCTCCAGCAACACGTTTCAAAACTTTCCAGGTATTTCCAATCTACCTTCAGAAGTGTCCAAGTTTTAGCACCATACAAAACTGTGCTCCAGATGTAGCACTTTAGTACCGCCTTCCTTAAAGTTAAATCCAGTTTTCTGGTGAAAAGAGTCTTCTTCTTGTTGAATGCTGCTCTTGCCGCAGCAATCCTGGGTTTCATTTCGTATGTACATCTTGCATCAATTGTTCTCATGCTACCCAAGTTTTTGCAATATTTTACATTTTTTGGTTGTTTTTGCTCTTTCATATCTGTACTGTGTATGATTGCCTTGAGATTCTCATTACCTTAGTTTTTTCATCATTAATTTCCATTCCATAGCATCTTCCACTTTCATTTAGTCTGTGAATCATGCTCTATAATACCATTTTTTCCATAGGCAGTAGCGTGAGATCATTTATATATATATAATACTGTGAATTACTTGTCTTCCTACTTTGATGCCTCCATACTCTTCAGGAACTTCCTTGATAAGGTATGTAGGTTGAATAGAATTGGTGCAAGCAGCATCTTTGTCTTACTCCTCTACTAATCTTCACAGTTTTTGTCTGCCTTTGGTTCATTCATACTTTAACCCACTGATACATGTGTGGTTGCTAATCAATCTTCTTTTGCACCTGCATTTATTTGGTCTAGTTTACATGGTCAAATTCCTTCTACCAGTTTATGAAGCAGGCACATAGTTTTCATCTGGCTCCAAAGTTTGTTCTGATATATATATATATATATATCAAACATAGGCTGAGGGCATTCAAGAATAGGGTATCTAGAAAGATATTTCAATGTAAGATGGAGGAGGTAGCATAATGAGGAGCTTCATAATTTGTTCTCACCAAGTATTATTTAGGTGATGAAATCAAGAAAGAATGAGGGGTGGGACATGTGGCATATATGAGGGAGAAAAGAAATGTATACAGGGTTTTGCCAGGTAAACCAAGTGACCAGTCAAGGGTACAGAATGCCTTCTCTTACCATTCCCTCCCCTGATGTCCCTTCTCCCCCTCCCTTTAACTCCAAGAAACAAAAATTGAATCATCTCAGCCTTGTTCAAAGTAACAATCATGACACAACAGCAGCAGCAGTAGCGACGGTGATGACTACAACAACAACAAATACCATTACCACCACCACATGATTCAACACTGTAGAAGACAAGCTTCCTCAATTCAAGATTTGCATCTAATAAAATCTTGCAGTGCTGTGTCATTTCCAGAGGGTGCAGTGGTAACATTACCAATACAATAGCCATATCTGTCCCTGCAATATTTTCTAAGTGGACACTGTGGAGAATATTCCAGACTGCCTTCTGTCTCTATCTGACTGACTCTCTCTCTCTCTCATTTTTCAAGTGGCAAGGTTAGCAGCAAATAGTAATATTTATAAGTTCTCTATTTTTTAATACAGAAAGAAAGATGTCATTTTCACCAGTTCATTGGTATAGTGGCACAATACTAGCCATACCAGAGAATTTGCCACTGGGGAAAGTCAATGGAAAGGAACCACTTCGAAGGACTGGGCGTAAATGAGTAGTTGATGTTAAAATGAATGTTCAAGAAATAGGATGGGAGGGCTTGGTTGGAATTTTTTTTGGTTCAGGATAAGCACCAGTGGTGGCTTCTTGTGAATGTACTAATGTGAATGCAGGGAATTTCTTGACTAACTTGGGAAGTATGGACTTCTCAAGAAGGATTCTACTACATAGAGTTAGTCAATAACTTGTCAGTCATTGGTTCTGTAATATTTTCAGGGGACGAGGTTTTACACATGTTTGTGTGGACCACCGACCGACGAAAGTTCTTGTGTCTGGATATGAAGAGGATGAAAAACCGGATGTTCTTGCACATTTTTCGGTGAGTCCTTGATGGGTGTTACGTTGAAGGTCTAGATGAGGTGAATCTATTTGATCAATTTTTGTTACAGTTTTAAGTGTTATTTGCACCCCTCTCAGTACAGTAGAACTCCACTTATCCGGTTCGCTAATTATCTGGATCGGCTTGGCCCTTTACGTCAGTTTGTCAAGAATTTTACAAAAACTTACTGACCTTGAAATTACCAGTTTTCGGATAAAGTACCATACAGTGTTTCTGGCTTCTAGAACTTCAAATGAGGTGTGGTAGACAGGTTTAGACACAGGCACCTACTGTACATAGAACAGCCAAACTTCAAACTCCCAATGTAGCCTATTTTCAAAGAAATATCCACATATCCAGATTTTCTGCATATTCAGATGGCTCACTGTGCCAACTAATCGGGATAAATGGAGTTCTGCTGTACTTCATTTCCCAATGGTGGTGAAATTGTTAACTTACTTGTCTTACCAACCTGGTATTGTTGTAGCGATTTGGTGAAATTGTGGACTACATTGTTGACGAATCCACTCCCTCCATCATTTTAATCTACAAATCTCGGAAGGAGGCTGAGGTGGCTATGCTGAAGGGGCGTTCTTTCCAAGACCGTTTGCTGTCTGTCACCTGGTGTAACAACCCAGGAGCTGGTAGAGGAGTCAGGTAAGTTGTCAGTAACAGCTCCTGTAATATATATTTATATATATATATATATATATATATATATATAATGAGTCATCATTCCCGTCGTCATTGATTTTGTAATGTTTTATACTAATTACATGATTTAATGTGGATATTTAGCCATTCTTATCACCAGGAGTTTTCACAAGTGTATGCTTGTTGTTGACACTGGTATTGCTGCCACTGTCACAGTTATCATTATCACCATCATCATCACTTGTGGTAGTGATGTCATACAACGGATTGAGTAGTTATGTGCTGGTGTTTTCTGGTTGGTGCATTGTATAAGTTGCATTTATTTTTGAGAACTACAAGGGTTAATCTAGGGAATGTGATTATCTTGAACATCTGTACAGAAAAAAAAAAGGGGGAACTTATACTATTGGTCACGTTTGTTATGAATTCCAGGTAAGCCCCAAAAACCTTGATTTTAAATATTACAGAAAATTAGAGGAAGTGTACAGTGAATATGTAATTGACATTATCTTCTCCTAACATAATATTTTTGAAGGGGAAGCCACAACTTGATGTCAGCTGTACATCTACATCAGGGACTTGGCCACCGTTCTGTGACCATGGTGGGGGCTGGTGCAGAAGGAAGGGAAGAACTGCTGGAGGAAGGGGATGAAGGCCTCATTGATGAAGAAGAAGAGGTGAGAAATTAAGTAATGTTTACGCTTATGCTTCTTTTTTGGAGTACCCAACATGAGTACTTTTTATTTGGATTGTTCATCAGTGTCTGTGTGATGGTGATTTCCTAACCTTGTTATGCATAGTTGGTCATATATAACACCGGAGCCATATAACCTGTTTCTTCTGTTACCTTTGTGTTGAATTATGTTCTGTTTTTGTGTGATAATGAAAGAAACAAATGAAAAGCCTGAAGTGTTTTCAAAGTAATTTTTCACTCACTGTTGTAACACAGACTTATACCACCAGGTTTTATAATTTTACCTTCACCACACCATAAGAAGCCAAGGTTCATTAATACTTCATACAAAGTAAGATCCTATGTATAGTGGTCATAAGTATGCAATATTTTGAAATATTTCTTATTAGAATTGGAAATCCCTTACAAATTGCAAGTACATGAAATATTGAATAAGACAGGATTATCTTTGTTGTTTCTACCAGTAATTACGAGCAGCTTAGTTGTAGGAATGTTTTAAAATTCATGTGAAATGAATGGTAAAATTGTGGAAAATCATGTCTCTTTGATTAGCCAGGCGCATTTGTGTTACAGCTGGGTGTAGCTGTATTGAGCGAGGATGTCCTGCTACAAGACGATGAGGAAGAAGAGGAGGATGGAGAAGACAGAAGCTGGCGGCGATAGCAGTTGTGATCAGTCTGTGTGTCTCCGAATTCACAGCCAAAGGGTTTGCTTGCATTGTAACTGCAGAAGTGTCATGCACAGTGTGCATGAACATGTGCATAATTATGTGTGTGTGTATATATTTTGTAACTTTTATAAATATTAGATGTTTTCTTTGTTTCCATGAAGCTGTATATGACAAAATATATAACAATTTACAGTGAGAACAAAGCTCCTGTAATGAAATTATTTTCATGTATTGCAGGGAGATTGAATTGTTTTCATTGCTAATGTAGTTTTAATGATTTTGTTTTAAACTCAGTTATGTAACTTGGCACATGGCCTGATAGCATGAATTGTCACTGAAGGAAAAGCTGTAACTTACAAATCTGAATTGTCATTTTCAAACCTTCCATAATAATATATGTACGTAGGTGTGCTAATTAATGTACAAGGTCTCTGTGTTGTAATATGTTATAGATAAGTTTTATTGTAACATATATTTGTGATTTATTTTCTGTAATGATTGGGTCAATATTTGTTGTAAAAGACTTAATGCAAAAATGTGCTTTTGATTGTAGTTAAAAATGAAAATATGGAAAAGAAAAGATGTTACAAAAATGAAAAGTTAAAAAAGGAAAAAGCAAAAGAAGCATTAAAAGGTGAAACTCTTGTGAACAAAATATTAAGAACGAAAAGAGCAGAAAAAAAAAGTTAACCAATTAAAAGCACTGAAGTTTTTGTACAGGTAAAAGAAGTGGGTGCAAAGTTTTAAAAGAAACAGAACATCAAAACAAAAAAAAAAAAATTATTGGCCCCACCAACAAAAATTTTTCATAAAGGAGTAATTTTGTCTATAAAGAATTTTTTTTTTCAGCTTCACTACCATTCTACTGTATCATAGGACAAGTCAACAGTTTTCTGCGTTATCAACTTGGAACATGTGTGTGACATACAAACTTTTGTATTTGTCGGATATGTTGCGGGTTAGTGATGAACACTCTTCAAGGGAAACCTAATCTCTGAAGTCTCTTATTGTATAAGGTTACCATGTGTCCATCACAAGAAAAGAGGAAAGACAGTCACAATTTAAGTAAAAAGCTGTCTTTACTATTCTGTGCTAGTAGTTCATTATATTTTGTGGGTGTGGAATTCTGAATGAGGTATTTTTAAGCATGTTTATTTGCAGAGTTCAGATTAATCAGAATTACTGTGCCACATTTTTCTGAAACATTCTGAATGTAGCTGCTGAACTCATGTTTTGATTTTTAACTTGGTGCTACTGTAATAATGTACTTATATATTCATATGCACATAAATGTGTGTGTATATATATATATGCAAAACTAGAAGAAATAGCTCATAGTCAAAAGCCCCAAAATTGCGATAAATTTAAAAACCTGCCCGGTTGGAAATTTTTGGCTCTTGGAGGAGGACGTGCGTGTAAACGGGGCGTTTGGTAGTCCCGTTACTATAAAAGTTTTAACGGATTCGTGTTACTTTTTCCGGGTAAAGTAAGTTAATAGTTCGATGCCACGGATGAGGTATATCTATTATCCGTAACGTACATTGGTTTCATATAATCTCTGTTCCGCATCGTTCGGGCAACAAGCGCGGCCATGTTTGTTGTTTAGCAGAGCAAGGCGCGTATCGTAAGTTACGAATTGGCAATGACATGACATTGTTTGAAAGAAGAACCTATCCTGCGTAATAGTTTGCGGCGCGGCTAATCTTGCAGTGATCTCGCCAAGAAGGTAGGTTATTAGATTTATTTATTTACTTGAAGTTTGGTTTAATTTTTCGGGATATTTCGTATCGTCGTTGAATGCCATGCGATGTTGGAAACGTCCACTGTATTGTCACGTCTAGAGGTGTTAACGAGATTTAAAAGTAGATTAAGGTTTTTGCACTCTCCCAATAAAGGCCCATTTTTATCAGTTTTTGCATTCTGGAAGTTTCTTTCTTTGTTACGGTGGACTAGTTTTGCCTTTATTTGTTTGTCATACATTCAAAAAATCCAATAAAGTTTAAACCTTTTGAATATGGAATAAATAAAAAATATAGTAATAACAAACAGAGTTTTTAGTTTGTTTATGATTACATTGAATTTGAACTTACTGTATACACATTTAAAACTGAGGAAATTATGTGATAAAAGTTTGTGTGTCATTTCATTAAAACCTTCAGTGAAAAACTGAATGATAATTGTAAATTAGTTCAAAAGGAACGTGTAAGATAATGAATCACAGACTGTGATTCATTATTTACAGTGAAGCATTCATCCACTGGGTAGAAGGATTTAGAATATAAAGAACTTTTTATTGATGATTCAGTTGTTTGGTGTTATCAGACAGGTTTTTGAAATGGGGAAGGGAGATTGTTAAAGACCTTGATACCAAAATAGTAGAGTCCTTGTTGAGAAAGTATATAGTGCAATTGAAGAGCTAAAATTTTAATTTTCTGAAATGAATCGCTGCATGAGTCTCTACTTCTGTGGCCCATAATAATTGTAATTATATTGTTTTGTTTCCTAAAGATGTTTGCACTATATGAAGAGTTCCCCCAAAATATTAATCCATAGGTCATAATGGAATGAAGATATGGCTTGACAGATCTAACTGCTTAGCAAGCTGTACATAGTTTGGGTATAATTTGCTCTGTATGGAGTTTTGAGGACAACAAATTGTCAATAACTGTTCCAAGAAATCCTGTATTGAAACATGAGCAAAGTGTTCATTATTGTAATTGAGGTTCATGTCAACACAAGAATTATTTTTGGTTGTGAATTGAATGTGTTGTATCAAAATATAAAAATAAGAAATTGACTTTAAACCATATATTACTGTAGGTATATCATTTTTAAAGTCTATGGGGTTAGGATGGTAACTATTACACTGGTATCATGTGCAAATAAGATTGTTTTGGATTTATTATTTAATAATCTTTGGTAAGTCAGTTGTATAAAGAAGGAAGAGCAAAGGACGTAGAATTGAACCTTGTGGAATAACATGTTCAATTTTTCCCTAATGAGGAGAAGTTAAAGATGTAGCTGAAGATAACTTTATAAAATTTTGAACAACCAGTAAAACAGTTGTGTGTCCTCAGGTAATTTGAAAAGGCTTGTAAAATCATGGCCTACTTGAGATATATCTTATAATACAGGGACTATTTTATTTATTTTTCTTCTGTACAGTGTTTTGGTGTAGTAGTTACAATATTAAGCAATGTACATTTTGATTAGTAGTGGCTGTGGTATGTATTTCCACTTATTTCATGATTCATACTGTAGACATGGTTTTTAGTTTGTTTATAAAGCTCATAACCTATTGGTGGTGAAGTCAGTGAGAGAACATTTTGCATATTGTTCGTTGTTCAGTCTTAATGAGACTGAGCTTCTGCCATGAGGCAGAAAAGATGGACCAATTAACTGCAAGAGTGGACTCATACCAAATTGTAAGTCTGTGGTTGGCAGTGATAGTTCAGTTGCCCATGGGCCCTCTATTTTGGTTTGACTTCAGAATTCAAGACATAATTTGCAAATGTATTATGGTTCATACAGTTACAGGGAGTGTTCTTGCATAAAATGTGCTTTTATCTTTTTCTCCCATCTGTAACTCCCATTTTTCTTTTCCTTTGCATTACATTTCTTTTTTATTATTTCTCCTACTTTCTATCATTCTGATCTAACTTTCTCTCCTTGATTCCATGCTAAGTCTTGCCCTTTCATCTGTTCTTTTGTTACTCTTCCCTTCTGGCTGTGATCTCTTTCTCCCTTATATCTATATCCATTTACCCACACTCACAGATGTGTGTAGGGGCTCTTCCCTGTATTTTTTAAATTCTTTTCCCCCTTTCATATGTTGCTGTTTTTCCATGTTTTGTTTTTTATTCCATCTGTATGATTCTTATTTCATTTCTTCCACTTCTTTTATTCCTGCTTAATTCTTTCCATAGATTTTAGCTCCATATCTGCTCTTGGATTTATTTACCCTCCCTTTATTTTCTGGTCTTGTGCAGTCATTAAAATTTTTATTTTTCTTTGTCCCCCATAATCACATTGTAATTTCTTTTTTACCCTTTCCTTTTTAACACACCTGTCAGTTCTCTTGCTTTTGGGCATTCTTCGTGTCATATGTTTCCATTTTCTGTCATCCAATCTGATCTCCTTTTCTTGCAATCCATTGAAATATTTTCACATTCTTAATGTTAATGTTGATACTTCCATACAATTTCACTCTCCCTTACTTTATTTTACCATTCTATGGCCTGTTTTATGTAGTTCGCATAAATATTCTTACCATTTTTATTTGTATTTATGAAGTGTATGAAGGAGAATGTTACATAAGGTACAGAGCAAATGTTTGAAAAACTGATTTGTTATTTATTTTCACAACTTTCAACACGGTATGCTGTTACATTATGTCTGTTGTTGACTTTAAGCAAGAGTGGGCTATGTTCCATTGATTCTCCTCCTTCCAAAATTCTGATAACAGTTGCTGTTTAAAAAAACTGCAGGAGTTCCCTGCAGTTGGAAGCAAACTCTAGTGGGAGCTTTCCCTTGCAGTGGCAGTGTACAGTGTGATGTTATTAAAGGAGGTGATGAAACAATATTAGCAACACAAGTCATATTTGGTAATGTGGCAATTCATTTTGGGTTCCATATACTCTTGTCCATTAACCCTTCTTCTTAGCATCCATCTTTTCCATAGCTTTTCCTGCCTGTAGCTTCTTGCATTCTCCATCTAATTTTTTCTTCTTTCCACACACACTCAGCTATAGATATACACCATAGTTGCATTCGTGGAAACATTGGTGTGTAAATCACAAATGATATTCCCATCTGAAATAAGAGGTTAACATTAACAGAACACTTGAAGCCAACGATTGTTAAACCAAAAATGTGAGAGCAGAAATTAATAATTGATGTAAATTAGTAAGCGGCATTAAAGCAAATAGGCAAGAAACATAGTCTGAGTGTATGCCTTCTAGGTTTATCACATAATACATTTTTCAGCCCTCTTTTCTTTCTGCCACACATTTCTCATTTATAGTGTCTCCTCCTAGCTTTTGTAATCTTTATATCTTCCTAACTCATCCTATATTTGCTTCTTTTGATTTCTTCATATGTTACCTCATTTATGTTCTCCATTTAAGGTCATCATTGGTGCCCATTCCTTTTCTTTAAATTTGTTTCCTCTTTGCTTCATTTCCTGAATTCTAATTCCGTATTCCATCCATTGATTAAATGTATGACGTATTATCTTCACAAACATGTTTCAGCCAGTCTTCCGGTCATCTTCAGTGTGATTTCTTCGATAACAAAAATACAGTTGTAAGTGTGTCTGGATCACCCCAAATTATTAAAAATCATATAATTTCTGGATAAAATTGACTGTTGCATAATAAAATATAAAGATTATAATAATATCAGAAGTTAAAGTTATTTCACGTGTATGTAGAGTAATGTATACAGTAAATGCATGTGGCAAATTATAATACAATGTTGGATGATGCGTAGTCTATGTATTTGCAGTATACAGCATTCCACACACTTGAAATAAATTTATCTTCCGATATTATCATAACCATTTATATTTTATTATTCAACAGTAAATTTTAAACAGATATTATATGGTTTTAATAATGTGGAGTGATCCAGACACAGGTAATTACAATTGTATTCTTGTTATTGAAGAAATCACGCTGAAGATGGCCAGAAGATTGGGCGAGACATGTTGGTGATGATAATACAGATGAAGTACATCAATAAAATTAAAGTGCATTTGTTGGTCATTAATACAATTTATATATCTGTATACTCTGAGTGTACCAAGTGTCTAGTTATTCGTTTCCCAGCATTTGCCGTCGTGAATTCGGATATAGGCCACTCATGCATTGAATCAACACATTTCCTCATGCAATTTTAACCTCTTACATAGAAGTCGAAGTCATCTATTAACTATCTTTGGCGCTTAATAAATACTCGCATAATTTGAATGCCAGTGCCAGCTATTCACAAGGCTTTGTATTCAGTCGTGGAGGTGAAATTTACGCCATCTGTATCGTAGTTTATGAACGAAGTATATGAAAGAATGAATGCCATCGCCATCTAGTAGATATGTTGAAATGAATATCTGCGCCATCTAGGAAACAATTTTGAAAGTTGTGTTTGACGTAGTGCATGGCACCGCCATCTGGTAGGCAATTTTTAGAATTAAGTGGCTGCCGACGCCATCTAGCAACAATTTTATAATTACGATGTCATAAGTGGCAGCCTAGCAATGAATTTCAAAACCACCCTGATCTATGTTCAAAACTAAGCCGAAACGCCTATGCCATCTATTTCCCATTTTAGGAATTAAAATTGTAATTGTACAAAACGCTAATATCCTAACAGCTGATAGATAACAAATGAGTTTTCCTTTTACAGTCTTCATACTTTGCTACCAAACATTGTCCTACATACTGCTAGCAGCTGCTTGGGACCCCCAGCTTTATCATTGGGGTTACAATTTTTAGACAAACCCAAGAACTCTGTGTAAAGCACAGTATCTCCAACATTTACAATGGAAAATCCAAATGAAAGAAAAATATCAATTTACTCCAAAGATACAAAGTGTGGAAAGAGTGAAATAGAAAAGTGCAGAAGGAATAGAGGAACCATCAGTGGAAGATGGTGCGCCAGTGTGTGAAGTACGGGGATCAAGGGAAAATAATGAGAATGGGTTGGGGAACCCAGAGGTAATCAGGACACAGTGGGAAGCAGCTCTTGCAAAACTGACTATAGGTGGAGATGAAGTTAATCAGTACAGCTATAGAACAGAAACCAACAGGCGAAGATGGGAGCCATTGTGTCAGCTGCCGCACTGCAATTGGAAGGAAAGGAGAAACCACCACATTATGATCTCAAAGCAAAAATTGAAGTATTATGATGAATCCACCTGGGTCCAGTTCAAAGGAATTACTACATACAGCAAAGGAATCAATTAAACATCTTACCCAGAATGACATGGTAGTGCTCTGCTACGGAACAAATGACTTTGATCAGGAAAATATGGAAAAGAATTACTCTTGTACTTTTCAGAACATTAAGAAGTTTATAATGAGTAATAAGCATACTACTATCCTTGTAATTAATATACCCTCACAATATGATGTAATTAATACAGACTGTGCTAACCAGATCATTGCAAGGCTGAATAGAAAACTGCAGAAGTTGGTTAAAATCAATCCACACTCCAAATTTTTAGTAACCTCACATGATAGCAAATTGTTCACAAAATATGGACTTCACTACAACAAACAGGGTAAATACCTCTTTAAT
>Ga0123355_10005728_pt1 | contig 18260 bp, 15 predicted proteins | sample TergutEmb28metaG_3_FD_89872 | JGI IMG/M metagenome (GOLD analysis project Ga0123355, IMG submission 89872) | Embiratermes neotenicus P1 segment gut microbial communities from Petit-Saut dam, French Guiana - Emb289 P1 | ecosystem: Host-associated > Arthropoda: Insects > Digestive system > Gut ... | reverse complement strand
GTTTAGTTCTCGAAATATTTAGGTTTTTCGAAAAGCATGCGGAAAATTTAAATACCCTGCAAAATAATTCGGGCACCTGGGATTTACAGATGGGATTTAACTCGGGAGCCTAAGGGTTAAAAGCAATACTTAATTCCCTAGGGCGGATTACTAGCCTGCCACTGTGTAGTCCAATGGTGGGAGTGCCACCTTCCAGCATCTGGACAAGCGTGTTCTGCAGTATTTCCTCTGTGGATGATGGAAGTTATATCGCTGTGACTCGGCTACCAGAGCTTCATTAGTTATGGCAGGCTGCTGTACCACGAGCACAGGTGAATGTTGTATGGGTAGGAATCTTAAAATATTTAAACTCAGTTTGGCTAAGAAACTAAAAAATAAAAAAAAATATGACTGAGAATTCAATCCACTATTTGAACAGTAATGTCACTTCATAACAGCTATTAATTTTTATCTTCTTTTACACATTTTTATACCAGTACCTGACAATGGCTTTAAATAAAAAGCCGAAGCCTAGGCCTACTGTCTAAAACCAGTTGTCACTGTCGGCGTACAGTCTTATTTATCTCAAAGGCAACGGAGTATCTCATCCTAGATACAGAATTCTGCATTGTAAACTGACACTCGTATTATAACACGTCTTCCTCCAGCACAATGGAAAACAAGACCAACGGGCTGGTCTACGTCCTGCAAATGGACAGACAGTGCATGCCTATTCGGCTAGTCTGGGATTCGTGTCTTGGCCCAGAGATGCTGCTTGTGCTTCTCCCCGGTCTCCGCAGATGCAGGATACACAAAGCACTGTTAACGAACAGAGATGCTGGAACGTTGGGAGAGAACGTTATGACGTGCGTTAAAAACACGACTTTTAAAATGCTACAAGGCTCGAGACATAACAGCAATACAGAACAAGTTCGAGAATGTACCTACGTCGTGAAAATTCCGGGGCATTCGATCGGGTTCGTTATCTCGAAAAAGTTAGGTGCAGGGGACATCCAATGTGTTCCACTTTTCAACTACAACACACAAAAGTGGAGAGTTACGCTCCAAATACACAAAGGAACACATACACTACTACATACGAAACGTTCGTATATAATACCATGAAAATCCGTTCGTGGTATCTCGAGTTATGTGTGAACAGGCATGGCAAAGGCAACGGGCGCATTCTGTAACTCTGCTACAAAAGAGGCAGAATTGAGAATCGTGATAAAGTGGTACGACAGAGAACACATCGGGGACAAGCGTAAGTCTACGCTATCTGATACACAATAACAATAATCTGACACTTGCTATGTGAATCGCTATCTAACAGAACACCAGAAATTACAAATGTTTGAAAACAAAGTGTTGGATGACGTCAATGGACATGCGCCCTTATTGCGTCTCCTCGCCGTATTGATTGGGCCCGTTTGTGACGCATGTTGGTGCAACAGCACTGACCGGCTCCATGTTTCAATGTGTCATGATAACATGTACCAACATTCCAGAGGTAACCAGTTTGAATCTCGGTCGCATTATGGTTTACCGCCGTCATTCACTAGCATTTATTATGCTTCATTAATCATCATCCAGCTAACGTATGAAACGGGAGGGGCATGTAGCACGGAGAGAGATTCAAAATGCATACAGAATATTGGTTGGAAAACCCAAGGGGACACACTGGAAAGAGATACGCGTAAGTGGGAGGACAACAAACACTGGTGTGTAACGGTGTGGAGTGGATTTATGTGGCTAAAGATAAAGTCAACTGGAAGGCTTTGGTGAACAGGGTAATAAAACTTCGGCCGGCATAAAAGACCGAGGGTTTTCTGACCAGCTGAGAGCTTCACTAGCATGGCTCCCCTGAATATATATATCATCATCGTCAACATGAGTGTGTTACTCATGTACCTCTGCAACCAGATGACCGATTTTTACAAAACTTACTAAAGCCGTCATGCCGTTCGAAAGCTCAATAAAATCGTTCTTCTTTTAGTTTCCTGCCATCAGTCAAGACATGGCTAACGCGCCAGATTATGCGGAACGACACCAGCGCCACTTAGTTCGGGGATCTAAAGTTTGGTGGGGTAAAGTTTTGCACCTTAGAAAAATATATACATTTTGTAAAAACTGACAATTTTGTGAAATGTAAAATAGCTCTATGTACGTACGAAAATTCTGTTCAGCTCTCAGTTTGACAGCCTTAAGTATCGAAAGATTCGACCTAGAGATATAAAATGCGGTACAGAGATACATACGATGTATGAAATATTGTTTGTACTTGAAAAAATATAAATAAGTAGTAAATTTACTGTCAAACACAAAAATAATATTTATGAAATCCAAAACTGCATTCTGTTTCGGTAGTCAGCGAGCATCTTCAGGCATTAAAATATACAATTTAAAACCCAAGTGGACATGCGTTACAAATATTTTGCGATGTGAAAATTTACAAATTTTCCGCTGCCATAACATTGGAATATTGTGGGCTTTTTCTTCATTCGGTACCTTTTTGTTATGCTCTTAAAACCATGCCGTATTTTTTTCTACAGTTGTTAAAAGTTTTTAAACCCCTTTTACGCAGAGTATGTATTGTAGGGCTTCTTTAGAATACAGTTGAAGTCGGTTATAATAACTTCATTTAGGGAGCGAATAAATTGTGCCATTATAAACGAGTGTCGCTCTAAGCGAGGTGTATGTTAAAGCAAACCCATTAGAGGCCTGGACAGACCCTGAGGGTTCCTGGAGGCTAAGGTTCCCAGATTTCAAGACAATCAGCGCATGAAGGTGGTAAGGTTGTCAGCCCTACGCACCAGCCCCCCTTACCCCCAGAAAATATTTCTGGTACTCATTTCTGTTAGAGGCTGAGTCAACCCCAGGGCCATAATGCGGCCGGAAGGATTATGTCAATGAAAAATTCCAGTGACATCAGGAATCGAACCCGCGACCTTCCGGCTTGTAGAACAGTGCCTCAACCAACTGCGCCACCGCGTGCCCCGAGGTGTATGTTAAAAGTGAAGGAAAAACTTTTCAAGATATGAGACAAGCCTGCAGGCATATTGCATAATGTTAACGCAATGATCTACTTCAAATTTCAATTACAATTAAAATTTAGAAACGATAAAAACTACTCTTCTATAATTGTAAATTTCAATACAGCTGTACACTAAAAAAAAAACACGTTACATTAACTTGAATTAAAATTTACCGAAGGCAAAAGTTATCAAGCAAAGAAGACCACTCAATATGACATTATCACTTCTCTGTTGCTTGAAGCACTTCACCAGCGCCTCATCGATTTCACTTCGTTCAGGCTTTCGAAATCGCTATAGTCTCGAAATGTTCTGTTCAATCGCACTAATAATTTTGATTTTGTTTTTCCAAATCGTTTGGATCGTATACTTTACGAAACCAAATCCCGCAACACGTCAGCTTTCTTTTTTCCATTTTCTATTTCTCGTGTCACTTTTCTTTCGACACTCAAAACCTATGTTGCTCGTAACTGTAGCCATGTTATCATTTTACCAGTCTCCTATTAAATGGAGCACTAGAAAAGTAGACGAAAACATCAAGCACTTTCACAGCTACTACTTTCATTATCCAGGCCTGGAATTTATACAGCTACCCGCAAAAGTACAGCACTTGTCCTCTCAAGGAGCAGAAGAAGGTTAAATTTTTAAAATGGCATAATTCTTGGAAAATTATAATGGCAACGATGACTGACAATGTCGTTACTCCGACGTAGATGCCCTTACGTATGTCGTACTAGGCGAGGAGGGATAACCACGTGCCTTATGGGGAATTAGTTGGTGCCACAGAATGTGTAACGTTATAAATGAGGTGTCGCACAAACCGTGGTCGTTATAACAGAGTTTAACTGTATGTAGTTACCCTGGTTTACTCTGTGTATATGCGTATGTTCTCTGAAACGTGGTAAGTTCAAGGTGTATCGGCAATGAATAAAAAGTTTGTTTTAATGTTTAAAGGTTAAATAAAATAAGGAAATTGTTCAGATGATATTTATATTTTCACTGAGGATTAGTTTTCTAAATGACATTCGGTATTTACTGGGTTGCACGTATTGCTGAAGTTATTACATTTTATGTGTATTCATGGTTTCTATTCAGCATTTTTCTAGACAGTATCCTGCAAATATAATGAATATTGTAAATGTGATTTTTAACGTACGGTTTGTGCTACACACGTTGGCTCCCGTGCCTTGCTGTTGTACACCCACGCAACTGAATACTGGAGGGCTGCGCATCGTTTCAGGACGGGGTCATCAGTTCTGATGTCACTGTTCGTATTCATAATGCCTTCTGTTGGGCCCATTGTGCGCAGCAACTCAATCGGGCCAAAAGAAGGCATTATGAATATCGTCCATGTAACCAAGACAGGACATATGAACACCCTGGAAATATTTCATGTCTATGTCGAAACAAAAATAACCAAATGAATGACCAAAACACCGTTTCAAATAAGTATTATTCGACGCGATTATATATATTGACGTAATCCAGTGACGTCACAACTGATCACACTCCTGATACGATGCGCATCCCACGAGTATTCAGTTGCATGATGTACAACAAAAAAGACACAGGAAAGAGCGCGCGAAAAAAAAAAAAAGTACGTCAAAAATCTAAAAGGTGATTCTCGGAAGGAAAAAATTATATCCCGAAATATCAACTTACAATATTCATTACATTTGCAGGATACTGTCCACAAAAATGTTGAACAGAAAACATGAATACACACAAGGTATAATAAATTCAAAAATAAAGCAACCAAGTAAATACCGAACTCGAAAAAGAAACGTATGTAAAAAAACATAAATATCATCTGAATAATATGTGTTTTAGACTTTAAATACTAAAGTAGACTTGTTATTCATTGCAGATACACTTTAAACTTACCAGTTTTCGGACAACGTACGGACATACACAAATTAAAGTACGCCAGGGAAACAGATTTTAAAAAGTCCAACAAAACATATTCTGCATAAAACATCTTTAAATACTTTTTAAAAATTCTACAAAAAATCGGCATGGTTCTAACAGCAAAACAAAAAGATACTTACGGAATAAAAAATTCATAATAATCCATTGTTATGATATTTGTAAAATCTGTGAGGTCTTACACAACGCAAAATATTTTAACACACGTCCACATACGTTGTACACCGCGCATTTTAATGCCTGAAGATGCTCGAGGATGACCGAAGCATGTAACATGCAGTGTTGGATTTAATAAATAAAACTGATGAGTGTGACGGCAATAAATAAACTGTGTCACAACACAACGGGATGAATTCCATTAAAACAAATACAAACTAGAAGATGAAGCGAAACTCTGATGTTGTGTCGAACAAATTAGACTAGGTAATAAAGTCATGAACATAACATAAAATGACAATAATAGCAGACCGAAAGACATGGGGGACTATAATCAGTTATTTAAAGACGTTATGAATTGTTGAGACGGTACAGCGCCGGTGACAGATTAATGAATAAGGAGCATTGGTGGAATTTCACTGAGAAGGAAAGGCTTAAGTACTTGCAGAAAAACAAGTCCCAGTGCCACAATAATGGTACACTTATTAATTTTGAGAACATACAGTATAAAAATATCAATTTCAAAAAGTATAATTTTAAAGCCACTGAACAGTGGTGAGCAACCTTTAGGGCACTAGGGCCAAATCATGAGAAATGCGGGCCCCATTAGAAATAATACCTGTATTATTTACTTATGTACCATTAATAATAAAACCCTATAATAGCCTGTCGTCAACAGCTTTAACACGGGGATGGAAAAAGTGCCTGAAATTGATCTTTAAAATTGTGCATTATTCCCACAAAAACTGAAAGTTGTAGACTGTGATTGGTGAAATAATAGGAATGAAATACGTAGCGACTTCCATGACGGAACTTCGGGACACACGCTGTACTGACAAGAAAATTTAGCCGCCACTTCCCAGTTTCTAAACCTATAAGCAACGAAGTCAATTAGCGCAATAGTTATTGTTAGGGGAAGGTATTGTACCTGGGGTCAATTTTGGGTTTTCATTTTTCTGCGTGAATAGGATTAAATGTCGTAAGGTTTAAAATACTGCATAATGTTGCACATGTATCTGGCAACTGAAGTATATTTTTATTTCAACATTGCTGTAAATGTATGGCTACAAATGACATTTAAATTGGTGGTAAAAAGTGACCGAAGCTTGGGTCACCCCATGTTGTACCTTGGGACATAATTCAAGAGAAGGGTAGGGTGAAGAGTAAATTTGTTTTGCACATTTTGTGTAGGGTCAGGGCCTGTAGCACACTACACTACATCAACAACTTACGGCATCAGCAGTAACAGAAGAAAAGTGTATGCAATCAATATTCTTCCAATAACATCTGCTTAATATATCTACAAATGAAGAACGTTAAATGTGCAAGATAAGCTGTATCCAACTTAAAACGAGTTCAATTACATATACTCTTATACATTTTGCAAAACTAAAAAAAAGCACTAAATGCTCCAAAATCAAGAGGAAAAAGCAGCTCTGATGCTTGGTATTTGGACATTCCTGCTAGTAATGGCGGTGGAAGATACCGTAATATGTCACTAAAAAGAATTCTGAAATATAAGTTTTCGTCAAGAATAAATTTACTGGTGTTCTCCAGCCGTTTGTAATACCTGATTTCACATTCATATGCACTAAAATCATTCATCATTTCATCTGTGTAACAAGAAATGTTCTACTGCCTGCCAGCTGTACTAAAATAAAAATCCCCTATTTCAACGTCAACTTTCTTCAGTAATATTTGCAATTTCTATATCACTTCTACTACTTCAGAGCTGTCAACAGTTATCAACTTCTTCTTCAAAGTTTTCTTCTCAAGAGTTTTCCCTGAAAAAAGTTTTTTACCCTTTTTGGCTCTCTGGTTTCAATTTCAGTCTTCTCCGGTGTATATGTTAGAATCCTGTTTTTTCCATGCTTTCTTCCCTCACTTTTTTTGGGTCCAGCTTTAGGGAAGGGTCTTATTTCAGGGGACACTTTAATAAATCCAGCTGACGTTCCTTCTTCATTGTGGTCCTTGGAACCTGAAGGTGCAATGGCTGGTTCTATTACCCGACTGCAATGTCTGTCAGTGACATAGGAGGATAGGAATTCATCTTCACCAAAAATATTTTCATTTAGGGGATACATTCCTGTGATATGAAACCTCTTTTCAGTGTTAGGTTCGGTAAATTCCTTGCTGAATATTTTTCCAATAATGCCTGCAACACTGTACATGGCTACGGGTTTGCCTGGGTTTGACAGCATCCAGTCATTAAGACAAGCATTGTAGTATGTTTCATATGGACCAAAGACGGTGCAATCCAACGGCTCTAACTTACGTGATGTATGAGGCGGCAGTGTAAGCAACAGAATTCCATTTTCTTTTGCCACATTGATGGCTGGGATTGACAAGTGGGACTCATGGTTGTCTAAAATCAATAACTGACAAGCGGGATTCATGGTTGTCTAAAATCAGGAGAACTAGGTCTTCCTTACAAAGGCCTCTCACATGCAAAAAAATGTTTCAAATAGTCACCAAACAGCTTCTGATTGGACCAACCTGCTGGGTGTGCACCTGCAATTGAAGCTGTAGGAGCACCAGTCAACATGTGGTTCTTGAAATGCACCCTTGGAAATATCAACATTGGAGGAACAAAGTTACCAACGGCATTTACAGCAACAATCATTGTGACATTGATCCCTCTCTCCCCTGACGTGACACTCCCCACTTGCTTGATTCCCTCAGCACAGATAATTTTGGGAGAAACAGGAGCAGCTGAATTACCAGTATCATCTAATTTAGAGATTTTATTAGCTGTGAAACCGTGTCTTGACACAAGTTCCCTTAAATTTAAAGAAAAACTGCTTTCGCATTTTCACGGTTAAAATTGGTACATTGTGACTAGAAGCTTCAGGTTTCCTCAAACACAAGGACTCATGACGTTTCCACAGTCCCCTGAGCCATATGTTCCCAGCACATTAGTTCTTTACCCAACTCGGTGACCTAACCACATCATTTTCTTTGCCATACTTAAAGACAAGTTTTACAGCTTACTTCTTTGTGAGACAATAACGCAATTTTGCAGCCTGTTTGAAATACTCAACCAATTCAAATTCCTGTGTGGCACTGAGAATTTTCTTAACATCATTTCTGGCTGTGTATTCGAAATCCATAGGAGTTTCTTGCTCTTGGAACTTCAACAAGTGACGGCTTACTGTATTTTCTGAAATTCCAAAATTTCGTGCCGCAATCTTTAATATTGTATTGTTATTAATCACATCTTTTATGACTCGTCCTATGGCTGATGGATCTACCGTCGGTCTTCTTTTACCCGACTTTCTTCATGGCATTCTCCTAGAAAATGATTAGTTTTTATCCTGGATGTACTGTACTGTGTTGTACCTTGGCCCATGACCCAAGGCACAGCATGATATGAAAGCTCAAGATACAACAATAGACCAAATAAGGAATAACAAGACAAATTTAATAGTTCGGTTAGATTAGCAGGCAAACTGTCTGCATCAAATGAAACAGCATAAAAAGTAAGTTCTTACCTGTGCCTTAAATGATATCAGAAGTAAAAACACTGCAACACAAAACTTTGTTAACACTCTTCCTGAAAAATTAAATAACAAAAATTTCCAGAACGTCCTAAACAGCAAACAACCTTCCACCGAACAAAGATGCTAACACACACTGCTTGTGACGGACAAATCTTAAAGTAGATAGAAATACTTTTTGTATTTGCTTATAGATGGCAGAACAATGGCTAATAACTGAAATTAAAAATGCCCCAAGGTCCCCCAAAATCAGCCGATACATCTATTAATATTTGGCACAAAAAGTATGTTCTGTCAATAATTCAAAGTATTGCTGCATAGCATTTTTCTATGAATGTGAGTAAAATAATTATTCGTCGAATTTCACACAGTTTGTTTCGCGTTTCTCAAATCAGGTCGCCGGCCGCACTGCTAATGGAGAAGGGCCGCACAGAACTTACACATACGTCTACTGCGAAACATCGCGCAAGTTTCATGTCTGAAGTTGCGAACTGTCAAAACGAAATGCTTCGCGCGGTTGTCATGTCCTATGTTTCGGAACAACTGAATGTTCAGATATGTCACTATACAAAACCACGTCGCATTTGGAAGTTCTGACGGCCTCGATTTTCGGATTGTTGTCAGAATTAGCAGCGAAACAAAGAAAGATCTCCAATGGTATGGAGTTGTAAGATGAGGTCCCTACGTTCAAAAGCCGCGAAAGCCATCGTAAGAAAACTTACAGCCCGAATAGTGGAATGGTTTATGCATATGCAAGATAGGGTCGTTCAATTGCGTATTCCTCAATTTCTCAATTCGAAATTATTAATGATATCGGACCAAAATTGCTATTAAGGAAGAGAAGATGTTGGGGAGTCTAGGCACCAGTCTATCCTTATTCTCAGCGATTCGTATGCAAAAGGTACGTGGCTTCCTGTTTGCCTTAAAAATCCAAACCCGAGAGAAAAAGACAAAACAGTTTTATTTAACGAAGAAAGCGTATGTAAAGTATCGAAAGTACCGGGAGAAAACCCCGTCCACGAGCCACTATTTCCACCATACAGCCCACGTGGATTGGCGCAGGATAAGAACCCAAGCTTCCCTCGGCCAAGAGGCCAGCAACTAAGCGCCTTAGCCATGGCACAGCCCCAAACCAAATTCAACACGAACATTTCGAGAATGGGTTAACGTTAAAATAAAATTCAGAAAGGTTGGTTCCAGCAAGAATGTGCCACGAAGAGGAAAATTTCTCGGCCAATAAGAGTTCATAATTGATTTCAACATTTGAGGGAAAAGCTGTCCTTATCTTGTGATGTCACTTCGGCTTGCGACACACGTGACTTGGTTTTTGAGAGCAGCCGCTCTGCAAATGTACAAGCAGATATCAATCTTCAAACAGTGACCAAGCATGCCACGAAACAATACTTAAAGTGCAGCGTGGACTGATACCAACCAATGCACAAGCACCGTGCCAATGATAAGCCACGAAACGGTTTCTGGTCCACTAATGAAGCGACTGACAGCCGGAGGGCAATTAAGCGTAATTCTTTACCGGGAAAACTTCAAACGAGCAAAGACACATTGTATAGGTCTCCAACTCTTTTATGGCAAAAGGCCACACCCGTTATTGTGGGCTGGTCCGCGGGCCTGTTCTTGGAAAAACAGAAATAAGTGGAATACCTGTCTAATTTGTTGTGACATTTTTAAAGGGTAGAATTTACAACTCTGGCCAAGGGCCGCGGGTCGGAAACCCATGACGCAGTGGGAACAACGGACACAGAAGTGCTATAAAGTTGAATACATTTTGACTAAATGGATCCATTACGTTTTGTTTATTAAAACTTAGCAACAAAACTATGAGAGGCGAAATAATACGCCTGCGTCTACCGAAGAGCACAGCATATCCTTCAACGGTTCACCGAGCATCGGCAAATACGGCTTCGGCCCTGAGTTGCGTCATTTTATATGCGCCCGCACCTCTGACTTTCCTCCTATTGTATGTTCTCTCTCATAGACAGGCCTGTACGTGTTAGAGGTAGTTTCTGTTGAGAAAGAGCGTTCATATGCATACGTTTGGAAAGTATACGTCACAGAAACAAAGTACTCGAATGTATTATTAAAAAAAAAAATCAACAGTGCCGAGTAAAAGAATATATAGAAGAATGGAAATTTTTTCGAATTACATGTTCAGCGCTGGACAAAAATAAAACAATGAAATGTGTTATTTTTCTAGAATGGGAACGTCAACAGTCAAATTAACTGACGCCGGTGTTACAATAGCCATGCAGTTCCTTAGGTTTCCTTTAAATAAGATTGAGGTACAAGAGGTGGGTGCAAAATCCAAGGGCCCGGCCTTTCGATCGAACAAATTCCGGCCATTATGATAAATTAATCCTAACACGATTATTTGGGGAATTAACTGAAAAAGAGAAAATGTTGGGCAATCCACTTTAATTGGAAGATATGAACAGCTATTTTCAAAAATAAACTGTTAATATTTCAAGACAACTTAGCAGTTACGGGTCGAGAAACATTTTTAGACGGTGCGGGGCGTGCTGGAGGTCACAAGCTGCAGTGTTATTACATAAGAGATATGTTGCAGTACACAGAAAAACGTTAAATTTCTTGTGGATGCCATCTTGGCACGCGATCACGCTCCGCGACAGCTAACATGCTGTGAGAAAGCACTGAAGGTACACGATGTATTGCATTATATTCCCCAAGAAAATTATTATAATTACCCTCAAAACCAATCCAGAAGTCACGCCTTATGTTCAAACCAACTCCCTCAAACTGCGATGCAAGAAATTCTGGGCCCAATGCTTCCTGCTGTAATATTTAAAAATTCCATTCCTACGCCCAAAACAACACAGTGCATGCCCACTACAATCTTTTAGGGAAACAACTGTTTATTCTGGGAATATGACGAGGTACACAGGTCTCTGGCCGTAATGCAGTGATAGTGCAGGTTAAAGTAGACAGTACATATACGCAGGCTACTTGGGTTACTGTTGGGTTCGCATCATACACAGACGTTTTACAAGGTGACAGCAACTAAGGTTGTGGCATTGCAACTGGCAGTCCTGCTCGTGTTCATCGGAGAATCGCTTTTTAGAAATTATTTCTCAATTCCTCCATGGCAATGCTGACACGGCATGTTTCCTCAAAAAATTCAGCATTTAAAATAATCGCTGCTAAGTGACCTTCGAAATTAAACAGGCAAACGAGCGGCGAGTCGTCTAGTGATACCGTGTCGTGAGACCACATAAATTACGTCCCGCAAGTCTCGAGGTTATGTTTGCACCTACCTGGAGCTGGCCGCTGTGGTCCGGAATGCTTCAAGACCCAGGAGGCACTGAGCTGCCAGACGGTCGATCGATTGACTTCCAGATTGCATGCGCAGGCGTTCTTTACGTGTACCGTGACCTATTTATCAGCGCCGGATTTGGATCAAATTTCATATTGTCACACAATGCACGCTATAGGCCGTTATCACAAACGAGACCTTGGCAGTCTAACCATTAAATTTCGAACCAAAAAAAAAAAAACATCATAATCTTCTGAAAAAAAAAAAAAAAACGACTTAAAAAAAAAGCTGCAAAAAAATAAGCAAAGACGAATGCAGAACCACGCAATTGGCCATAATGAACACAACTGGTGCAGTGTAACCATTAAGCAAGCACAATGCTGCGAACAGAACTTTCTCCACACTTCCCCAGATCTGGAAACTCGCAATGGGAAAATCAAGCTTTCTATAACGAGAACCTCTGTTCTGGGTAGTAATGCTAATTCCACTTGTACATACACTCAAAAAAATTAATGAAAGATAAAATAAACAGTCCCCTACCGCCAACTCATGAAGAGCATCGTCACGTTCATCATATATTAGCACAGGGTAATTCATACAAGAGGTAACACTTTCACATGTTTATTATCAATAACCACTCTGCCTACAGTTATGATGTATCAACTGCCAGGAAAAGTCATCACATTTCGTTGCAAGAAATCAAAACTTTTAATAGTTTTCCGAACAATAAAATAATCACATAATGACAAGGAGGGTGGCTGGCCCCTTCATTATGAACATGTGAAAACTGTTACCTTCTTTTCAAATTGCTATATTTCAGACATTTTTGGTCAGCCCTAAAAAAAATTGACGGAACCCCATTCTAGAACTAAAAACTACAGATATGAGAGCACTGCCACAGTGTCCAAAAACAAATGCAACACAGCTTGAGTGACAGCTGAAGTTCTTCTATGGAGACAGCTCTCATCTTGGGTACGTGAAGCATCCTGATAGAAGTATACCAAAGTTTCAGATGATATTATTGCCTCGGGGTAGAACACAGAGGCAGTACATTCCTGCAGACCATGCCATTGTTTCATAACCCTAAGACAACACTATGCTTCACAGCTTTGAAACCTCAACTGTATGATAAACAGCTGCATTCTAATGTTTGGTGTAGTGTTCACTATCTTACTCCTGTGCACTGTGTCATAGAGTTACTGTATACATTTAGAAGTCCTCACCAACAGGACTGTCCCAGAAGAGGGCCAAAGAAATTTCAATGACCCATTCCTTCATTAACATTTGATTCTCATGGTTATGACTACAAAGACTGCGGCATTGTGGGGTGTAACACTGTGTAGTCTGGTAGAAATTTAACATTTCAAAGAAATGTTGGTAAATTCATTCCAGATTACATCCCGGAATATGGTATTCTTCACAGCTTCATTACTCATACTCTTATATGCTTGCACTAGCATGCAGTTTCCGTAACACAATTTCAATAAAATCCTCTCGGACTGTCAGTCACATCAAGTGTGCCACATACACTCCATTTCAGTCTCCATAAACAGGGTCCAGATACCCATTTTAAAAGCAACTGATTAATTCTGTTCAGTGCAAAATAACTCCAACATGATGGGCTCCTAGGATGCAATGCCATGCAACATGTCAGATGGACAACTGCTGCCTCCATCTTCATGGTCTTCCAACACAGTGGTAACCATCTATCAAGCCACAAGGTGTCATGACCACACATTCACACTCCTACTGAAGGAGCTGAGTGTTTCTGACATGGTCAAGAAATTACCTGCTTCTCATGAAACTCAACTTTGCTCACATTGGTGCTTCCTTGTGCCACTACATAAAAGCCAGAGTACTTGGTACCAACATAATGTGAGATGAGGAATTAGTAATCAAAAACACAAGAAAATTGGGTAAACTAAGAGTGATATCAATCTCCATATTCACGTCAAGTTGTCAGAAAAATAATATTAAAAGTGCTAACAAAATCAAGTTTTCTAAAATTTTCATGCAAAAACAATGGTTTTATGTTCAATACAACCCTCCTTCTGGCCATTAGCTGTCCGCCACATACCTCAACTGTTTCCCTAACAGATTCACACCAAGAAATAAACATGCCACAGTAATTACATTCAATGAAATCTCTCTCTCATGCATGCAAACACAAGTATGCACAAACTGTAACCACACACTGTAATTACCAGCTCCACTGTAACATGAATCTCTCTTGGATAATCCAAAAATCCACATAGTACAAGATGGTGCTTATCACAAGAGTAAAGGCAAGCTGAAACTGGATCTGATAATCTACATATGCTCTAGTCCTAAGACTGACAATGCCTTGGAACTTTACATTCACGCCACCTCTACACCATCATGGCATGGTACCTATGTTCAACGCCAAATAAAAATAAACCTTCCCTTCTATTCAATTTTACCTAAAAATTACAAGCATGGCAACAGAGACAACTCTGGAGGTTATGTGTACAAATTTAAATGCTTATATATTTCAATGCTGACTAAACAGGAACACTTCACAAAGTACAGCTAAGTAGTACTTGGTTCAATTAAAATATCTAACCTCTCCTGCTTTATTTTCATATGAAGCATGTCCACAATGCTATTCTGGCAAAAGTCATTGCAGTTTTCTGGTGTAGAGCAAATATGTCTACCTGCCTCCAGACCTCCAATGCGCAGAAGTAAAACCACTGTCTCTGGTGTGGAGAATATACCACTATCTAAACTGCAGCTTAGATTTTAATCTTTCATTTAATTTGTTTAATGTGCTGATAGTCACAAATAATACATGCACTTGAGATGATTTATTGACTCCTCAATAAATTAATGCAAAATGCCTGATCAATGTCAAGGTAGGGTGCTTGCTGAGGGAAGTAAGGTGGAGGGGCTAAATATCTAGGTCAAATGGGCCACATTCCAGCTTTATTTCCTTTTCACACATAACAACTCACTATTCACTTATCATCCCAACACTTGATGACCTACAGCCTCAGTTAATGAAAGGTTGGAAGAACTAGGGATGGATAAGGGATTTTTCAAGAGATGCTGCAATTTCAGAATTGCAATATGCACAACAAAATGTAACACTATGCACTGTTTTCTCAGAAATGAACACAAGTGTATGTCTTCTAAAACCCGAATTCTACAAAGTCATATCAAGCAAATGTATTAAGAGGAAAGAAACTTTCACTGGCAGAATGCTACATTCTAGGTGTTGCCTGTTAAAATCTCACCAAAGTTATTGGCTAAGCCCTAGTTATGTTATTCTTTGGTTCTCCTATTTCCAGTGAATACTGGAATAATGCATTAACTAGCGCCTTTTAATTCTAATTTACTCACTGCTCATGATAACCTTCTGACCTTATGTAATACCATGTAACATCTGCAGCATAACCAGAAATCACTAATAACCTAAGAATCCCACAATAAATTTGGCACCTCCTTTCCACCTTACAAAACCTACATGCAAACAAATTCAATACTTCACAAGTCAAGATGGATAGTTTTCATGACATTCTTAATCCTGTGTGCATCTGATGTGAAACAAGGGAGAAGTCGGTGTTTGTTTTCAGATGAAGTGGTTATTCTAACCCACAAATGTTGCCAGAGTAATTATAAGTTGGGAAAGATTACACTTTTAAGAAACTTCATAAAATGTTGCATATGATACAACTCCTGAAAGGTATAACACACTAACATGAAGTAAGAGCACACAAATCAGTCAATATCAGCCACCTTCAATACCCACAACCAATTTTTCTCAGACCCAACTCAATATTACCCTCCCACTTCTTTCTTGGCCTTGATTCCCCATTCACATTTTCTGCACAATTTTTGTCTTACCCCAACCATGTTATGCATCCAGCCTGCTGTACCACTATCCTATAACAACTAGTCTAAATAAGGTATAAATGAAGCTCATTGTGCATTAGACAAAACAATGATCTGTCAAGAATCGGTAATCTACAAGCTTTTCAAAACCACGGAAAAAATAAACATAACTACTGTTACACTGCTACCTTACCAAGATGCAGAAATCCAAGCTCTGTAGTGGAAGATGAGTTGGCCACATGTTACATGCTCATTTCAGCACTGCAAATTAACTGTCTAAGCCAGCTGAATGTTTCTCACACATAGGATGTCAATGCCTCCGAAAAATAAGTTATGTTAAGCAAACAGTGTTCTACTTCTCCAAAGATGAAAATATGCTTCCAGAAGTTTTGGAAAAAATATCTCATATTAATATATGGAAAAGCAAAATGTACTAAGTAAGAGGTTCAGTGCTGAACAAAAATACAATAAAACCTGTATTTTTCTTGGATGAAGCATGGTTTATATCAAGTAGGAACATCAAAAGCAGGTGCTGTTGTTAAGAAAATCCCAGTACAGTCTCTGAAGTTTTATTTACATTACATTACAGTGCAGTTAGTATATGCCAAATCAAACAGCCCATGTACTTTCGTGGAAACAAATTCTGATCATTAAATTCAATTAATCAGGAAATAAGAAAAGATGAGGAAATATAGATAACCCACAGTCATTCTAAGAACTGCAATACAATATTCAAACTGAACTTAAGTATTTTAATACAAGACCTCTATTGTGTGTCAACAAATATTGTCAGAACATGCAAGGCTTGCTTGGAACCTTGAGGTCAGCCCTTCCGGACTCTTCTATGAAATAAGGTAAGTTGATATACAAGACAAATAAAAGAGACTCTAAATGACCAGTAGATGCAGGCTTAACACCCATTAAAGCTGCTGTGCCTACTGCTGTGCTGAGACTGGAAATTAAAGATGCACTCTGCATAAGTTGACCAAAAACTATGAAAGTGGTGCAATATATGGCTCTCAAGCATTCATTATATAGACTGCTTCCTACTGAGATGTGATGCCATGTACACTGCACGAGAGATAAAGTATGAGTGTTTCAACAAAATGTGCTGCACGTACTTCTAAACTGACAATGGAAAAAGCACATTTCTCTGAAATGTCAATACAACCTAATAATCTGCAAACCATCACTTCACAGCTCAGAGCAACATTTTCAGTATACTGAGGTCTGCTGGAAGGTTTCATGCTCATCACTTAAGGTCTTTTCAGCAGTGATTGTTAAGATCACAGTCATATGGAATGTGATATCATTTTCAGGTCAACTTGAACACACAATTCTGAATATTGGTACTCATCTACCACATGCCCAAAAACAGTAATACTATTTTATAATCACGACTAAAACCAGTAGTTACTGCATAATTGGCAGCATGGGAGTAACTAGCAAGACTTGTGGCCTACAAAGAAAACAAACAAACAAACCACAACACAACACAACCAGTTTGTCAGTTTCAAGTTTAAGCCAGACCTGTTACCCAGACTGAAGTTTAGGTTTTCCCCAGTTCCTTGCAATACATATCAACACAATACAATAAAACAAATCTTTCAGGTAAAGGGTAGTTTCCCCATATTTAAGCATCACACCATGAACATAAGGAAGTGGAGGTACAGCTCCTGGCATTCGTAACCATAGTACTACATGCAGGTGAATAGTCACCTTATATCCTCCCTTCTTTACGTGCAGGGAAGGCAACATAGGTACCCACGAACTAAGACACTACTGGACGCCAGAACCCACCTGCACACTACAGAAAGGAAAAATCTCTTGTCACCACCAGGACTCTTGCCCACAGCCTAGTCATTATGCAAAATGAGCTATCTCAGTTCATGGTGAATTTCAGAGAAAATTTAAATTCAGAAATGTTACTGCTTTGTTCTGAACAGGAGGTTGGGTAGGCACCGAGGCCTGTCACAATATAATCATGGTGATAATAAATTATCATTGCTCTTGCCAGTTAACCAGTCCCTTTACTCTGCTATAGTGATACACATGGGTAAAAGATTCTGAAGATGACACATTACGAATTGTGTCACTAGTTTTCCGTCCTACTTGAGCAGACAACAGTCATTCAGCTAAAGAAGAATAATTTTATTTTCTTTTATGTTTTGGTGACTGTGCATCCTGGTACAACTCTGGGTAAATGTCCAACTTGATGCACAATTACGTTATATAAAACGTTTATTATTATAATCCTCTACACGTTTCGAGCAACACTGTGCTCATCGTCAGGAGGTCAATGGTCCACATCATAACATTAAAAATCTCAAATTAGAGACAAAACAATCCAGAGGTAAACTACCCCCCCACTCGGACCTCCGGGGGGGTTTCTAGAGGAGGTATCATGCAGCAGGAAATGGTACATTTTATTGGGTACGTGGAATGTTAGGAGCCTGTATAGGGCAGGTTCACTTACGGCAGCGGCCAGGGAATTAGCCAGGTACAAATTAGATTTAGTGGGGGTGCAGGAGG
>Ga0123355_10005727_pt1 | contig 18260 bp, 19 predicted proteins | sample TergutEmb28metaG_3_FD_89872 | JGI IMG/M metagenome (GOLD analysis project Ga0123355, IMG submission 89872) | Embiratermes neotenicus P1 segment gut microbial communities from Petit-Saut dam, French Guiana - Emb289 P1 | ecosystem: Host-associated > Arthropoda: Insects > Digestive system > Gut ... | reverse complement strand
GTACTCCGTTTTCAAAATAACTATCCAAATCCTACGCCGCCTTTTTTCGCTATACTTCGTTAAAAAACCTTGAAATACCAGTGGTATTACTGCGGCTTTTTGCCTCGTCTAGCGAAAAAATTCGCCGCAGTTTTTGTACAGTTATTTCAAAAACGAAGTACCAGCATACAGATCGGTAAGTATGTTTGCAGACCATTAACTACAAACATGCCTGTTCTCAAATCGTATAAACAACCTTATTCCGCCCTGTTTGCTTGGCCTCATACAGGGCTTTGTCGGCATTATTTATAATATCCGAAAGGGTTGCAGCTTGCGTAGTTTTTGAAGAAACACCAAGAGATATGGTGACATCAATTTTCAGATTATTAACCATAAATGCGGAAGCTTCAATATTTTTCCGTATCCTTTCGGCAGCATCAACGGCAATCTCTTTGTCAGCATCTTGAAGCGAAATTACAAATTCCTCTCCGCCGTATCTGGCGACCAGTGCGCCGCGTCTTAAGCTATGCCGTACACGCGCAACAAGAATTTTTAAAACCTCATCGCCTACAGGATGACCATAAGCGTCATTGATTTTCTTAAAGAAATCAACATCAATCATGATTAGGGAATAGGGCGAATCCTTTTCAATACAGGTTTGTAATTCTTTTTCCGCTACATCCATAAAATAACGTCTGTTATACGCACTTGTAAGCACATCGGTATAGGCTGCTTTTTCAAGCTGCCCGACTTTGTACTCAGTTTCTTTATATTTGTGAAAATCGCGTAAGTCACGAGTATAGGCAATGAGAAGATTCTCACCATGGAGCTCGACACTCATGATGATTTCTTCGCATGGTATCAGCTCTCCGCTTGATGTCTTGTATGTCCAATCAAAGCGGCTGTGCCCCTCTTTGATTGCTACGGCAAGCATTTCAAATGCCTTTGTGCGCGAGGGTGTGCCGTCATGCTGAATTTCAGGTGAAAAGGCAAAATAATCATCAATATAAAGCTGCTTGTCAGGTATTTCAAACAGGCGTTCCGCTTCCTGATTTGCTTCAAGAACATTGTTATTTTTGTCAAAAATGGTACATAACATAGGCGAAGAATCTAACATTATTTGCATTCTCTGTGCTAATTCGCGTTCCTTTTTTTGTGCATCATAAAGCTCACGCAAATCACGGACAAATGCAATCAGACACTCATCTCCGCGCCAATCGACACGAATCAGTGTAACCTCGGTAGGAATAGGTTCACCGTTTAGTTTTTGGTGCATCCATTCAAAGCGCGTATACCCGGCATCAAAAGTTTCACTTATAAGAGCCTCGGACTTTTCTTTTGATGAGCGCCCATCCGGCTGAAACTCAGGAGACAGCTCAAAAAAATGCTGCAAATACTCATCTTTACTGCTTAAATCAAATAATTTTGCAGCGGCATCATTACACTCTATAATATTAAAATCCTTATCACGGAAATTCGAAACCAGGGGCATATTATCTATTATAATGCGCAGCCGCTCTTCTATTATACGGCTTTCTTCCATGTTTTTTGTAAGCAATATCATAAAAAACATTATAATTATAAACAACGCCACCAAAACAAGCGCGAAAACAATCATAATGTTAGTAAGGTAACCGGAAATCTGCTCACCATAAACAACGTCTGCTGCATTGTTATGTATGGCATTGCGGACTGTAGTGTTGACAACGATAAATACTACTATCAATCCCAAAATTGAAAGCGCAGTTAAGCTTAAAATCAGTTTTAATGTAAAATTAGTCTTTATTTTGCTGCGCATAAACATTCCTCAACATGTACGCTGTATTCGCTCATATCTATCGACGAAAAGAGCAGCCACATCTTCTGCATTGTAACATAAAAAATGTTAAATTTCTACACAAAAACAAAAACTCCGACGGTGTCGGAGCTTTTGTGAAAAGAGAGGGATATAATCTTCGAAAAACGGAAGGGATCAGGGTTTCCGCGGTTTAAAGGGAGGGAGTGTGCCTATACTTTTGGCATTGGTGGGTGGGTAAGCGGTTATCCGTCCCCTCCGTCAACAAAGCCATAATAACCGAGCTTTGTATAATATATGTATACTAATTATAAAAATTTTCACAATATCGCCGCAAAATTACTGCGCAGAGAGGCCGGTGGTCCGTATGTTTTGTGAATCACTTGACGTTTTTGTTAGCTTGTGATATCGTCGGGGAAAAGCGAAAAGAGGGGAGAATATATGTTGCTTAATGGAAAGGCCGGAATAATCACAGGCGCCGGCACAGGCATAGGCCGAGCTTGCGCTATCCGTTTTGCTAAAAGCGGAGCAAAAACCGCACTAATCGACATTTCTGAGCAAAACCTTGCCGAAACAAAAGCGTTAGTACTTGAGCAGACTCCCGAAGCGGAAGTAATTTGTATCACCGCCGATGTCTCTGTTGAAAAAAGCGTCGCAGCGGCAATCGATGAAGCAGCTAAGACATTCGGAAAAATAAATTACGCGATGAATAACGCAGGAGTCATGATGACCCGCGCACCTGTCGCCGAAGTTCCGAGTGAGGATTGGGAACACGTCATGCGGGTAAACCTGTTCGGTGCGTTTTACTGTGCCAAACATGAAATAAGGCACATGCTGAAAACAAAAGAACCTTGTTCTATCGTCTTTACATCATCGGTCGGCGGACTTATCGGCACTCCTGAAGCGTCCGATTATGTTTGCTCAAAACATGCTGTTATCGGCCTTGCAAAGTGCATAATGGCAGACTATTCAGAATACGGCATACGCTCAAATGCTATCTGTCCCGGTCAAATCGAGACTCCAATGTGGGAGACTGTCATCGGTGAATCAGACCCGGAAATTTACGCAAAAATAAGCAGGACACAAAACCCGATGCGCCGTCTGGGGCGTCCTGAAGAAATTGCTTCAGTTGCAGCATTTTTGGTATCAGATGAGTCCTCACACATCACAGGGGTAGCACTCCCGGTGGATGGCGGACATGTTGCGACTAATGCTACTTATTTTAATTGGGAATAAAATTTTCTCATAAACAGGCCGACGGAATTTTTTGCAGATATCTCAAAATCTCCCGCAAATCTTTCGGGCGGAGTCAATCAGTGGATTCCCTTAAATCAAAAGAAAAGAAAGGAGCGATTACAAAATGACATTACCAAAATTTTTCCGGATCATGAACGATGAAACCCCTAGCGTATTCAAAGGATTTTTCGATATGGTAGGAGCTATTCAAAAAGATGGAGGTCTTGACGAAAAGACATTTCAGCTCATCTATATAGCAATAAAAGCCGCAAGCGGCAGTGACGGTTTAGATTCTGTTGTTGCGCATACCGCAATGGCAAAAAAAGCCGGAGCAACACGCGAAGAAATCCGCGGTGCGATACTTGTTTCCTTGATGACAAACGGACTTCAAGGTGTCGGCTCATGCCTTGAAGCGGCACTCGACGCCTACGATAAAGCTTAATTATTGGGTAATTGCTGATTGATTTACGCCCGAAAGATTTGCGGGAGATTTCCCGGCTGTTTTTAACAAAAAAGTATGCGCCAAAACACCTGCAAAGGTGTTTCAGCGCATAAGCTGAGGGGAGTCGAACCGATGGGGGTTCGACTCCCCTCAGCTTAAACAAGTCAGCAATTAAAATATCATTTATTTTTCTTTAATGGGGTCGCCGATTTGGAGTGACCTTATTTTTTCATTTATTGAGGCAATGACAACACTCGGCGAGGCCGTAATTTGTTCACCGCTTATCATATCTTTTATAGTAAGTTTGCCGGACGAGATTTCATCTTCGCCAAGGAACACTACATACGGAATCGTAAGCTTGTCGGCGTAGGATACTTTTACTTTGAATTTTTTGTTCTCGCCGTAAATTTGTGTACGCAGCCCTGTTTCTCGCATGTTCGTTGCGAGTGTGACAGCATGTGAAAGATCGTCAGTCATCGGTATTATCAGGACATCCGCAGGTGAGGCAAGGATAGATTTGTTGAGAAGCTCTTGCTCTTGCAGAATATAAAACAAACGCGTAAGCCCTATCGCAACGCCGACACCGGGCATGTGCCTGTCCGTGAAACAACCGGCCAAATTATCGTATCTGCCGCCGCCGCATACTGAGCCAACTTCGGGATAATCATGTAAGAATGTTTCGTAGACAGTGCCTGTGTAGTAATCCAGTCCGCGCGCCAGAGCCAAATCTATCTTGAAGTGAGTGTCGGGCACACCGAGACCTGTCATATGCTGATTTACCACAGAAAGCTCATTCGCGCCCTCATCAAAGCGCTCACTTCGGCCTTTGTACTCATCAAGAAGCTCAAATGGGTCGCCCTGATGAGTGACATATTTGACGATTTCTTTTACTTGCTCATCGCTCAGTCCGAGGTCATTTGTCAGAGTTGCAGACATCTTTTCGACGCCTATTTTGTCTAATTTGTCAACTGTCCGCATGACTTCAGTAGATCTGTCGTCAACTCCGATTATTTCGAAAAATCCACTGAGTGCTTTGCGGTTATTGATGCGGATTACAAAGCGCTCTAAGCCCAGTGACCTAAAGCATCTGTATATGACACTTGGAATTTCGGCTTCATTTAATATATCCAGTCCGCCGTCACCGATAATGTCTATATCGGCTTGGTAAAACTCACGGAAACGCCCGCGCTGCGCCCGCTCTCCGCGGTAAACTTTTCCGATTTCATAACGTCTGAACGGAAATGTCAGGCTGCTGTAATTAAGAGCAACGTATTTTGCCAGAGAGGTCGTATGCTCATAACGGAGTGCAAGGTCTGTATCGCCCTTGGTCAGTGTGTATACTTGTTTTTCTGTTTCGCCTCCGCCTTTTGCAAGGAGTATTTCTGCCGCTTCCATTACAGGCAGATCGAGAGGGGTGAAACCGTAGAGCGAAAATGACTCTCTGAGTCTTTGAACGATTTTGTTAAAATATACCTGTTGTTCAGGCAGAAGTTCCATAAACCCCGACAAGGTACGCGGCTTGATTTTTTGCATTTGAATGAATATTCCTTTCGAACTAAGATTCTCTTATGATTTAGGGTTGACGATATCGCGCCAGTCAAGGTCGCCGCGCTTAAGTCCATGTATCAAAACCTCTGCTGTTGCGATGTTAGAGGCAAACGGCACATTATGTTGGTCGCACAGCCGGGTTATTTCTACTACACTGCTGTGGTACTCGTCGGAATCTTGCGGGTCATTAAAATACAATACCAAATCGAGTTCGTTATATGCAATTCTGGATGCAATCTGCTGATCGCCCCCTTGGCTGCGGGACATATAGAGCATAATCGGAAGCCCGGTTGCCTCAGATACCAAGCGCCCTGTTGTATTGGTTGCACATATATCATGCTCGGAGAGCACTCCGCAATATGCAATGCAAAATTGCACCATCAATTCCTTTCTTCTATCATGCGCTATCAATGCGATATTCATAAGCTTTTCTCCTGATTCTCTACCATTTTCGCAACGGTAAGTCTTCACCTGTAATGCGCTTTGCAATGTCGAGGTAATCATTTGCTGCGAATTTTTTCTTATACAAAACTAGCGGTGTGCTTAAGTGCAGTGCTCTGAACACTGCTTTGTCTTCGGGAACAAGCCCTATCAGCCTTGCACCTATGGTGTCAATCATATCGTCTACGTTTGTTTTGATTCTCTTGAAATTGCTTTTTATGACGCGATTTACGAGCAGCCGGATTTCTTTATCGTCCTCTCCCATATCTCTGACCAGGCTTGCGGTGTGCTGTGCATCTCTCATGGCGGACAGCTCCCCTGTCGTCACAATTATAACCATGTCTGCACACAGACACGCTTGTTTGAATCCTTGCCCGACACCCGATGGAGCGTCAATCAGGCAGTATTCAAACTCTTTGCGGATATCTTCGAACATTGCTTTTAGTGAATCTTCGTTCGGATTATTGGGGTGATTGAGTATCGGCGCGGCAATAAAGTATAGGCTCGGGGTATGCGGACTTTCAGAACATACATCCGCAAGCTCAAGTGTTCCGTCAATAACATCCATATAATCCAGGATGGTAAAATCCGTCATGCACAGTGACAAGTCCAGGTTTCTGAGCCCTGCGTCAAAGTCAATACAGAGCGTTTTCTTTCCAAGAGTTGCAAGGCACGATGATATAGCGGCTGTTGATGTAGTTTTTCCTGTACCGCCTTTTCCGGAGACTATGGCTATTATTTTCCCCATGCTTTCACCTGCTGCTAAATAGTATGGACACTTCTAAAAGTCCAAAATAACAATTATCACATCATTGTACACAAAATCTTGCTAAATTTCAATCGTTTTTTGTTTATAGGGAACACTTTTTGTTTAAATAGGGAACACTCTGCTTAATAACCAAACAATAGCAACAAATATTGCAATACAAATGACAATGCTTAAAACTATTACTATATTCTGGGATGACTTTTTTTTCCAAAATTCACTTTCTCCGAATAGTTTTAACCACATTTCGGAAATACGCTCAATAACCATCACAAGCATATCTTTACCTCCGATAATATTGTTTTATTGACTCCCGGCAGCTTACCTATCCCATTTGCCGGATAATGCATCAATCTGATCGGCAAATTTTGCAAGGTCCTTATTTGCGCCGCCGCGATTTCGGGTAATGACTTCAATGAGCCTTGCTCCGGCCAGCATGAGCCGCTGATAAACTGCGGATTCGCGTTGTTTAAGCTGTGTCTGCGGGTCACGCTGGATCAAATCACGCCCCTCAAAGACGACATCGCCTGTCATCAAATCATGGATAGATGTGTATTTTGGTGCAACGGCATTGTACCCCTCACCGATGAGACGAGCTGTGAACATCTTGCAAACATCCTGTTCGCCGTGGACAACGAACACTTTTTCAGGTTTGTTCTCAAATGCTTCGATCCATTTTAGCAATCCCTCTCTGTCGGCGTGTGAACTTACGTTGCGGAGATTCTGGATTTGACATCTGATCGCAATTTCTTCTCCGAATAATTTCACAGAGGTAGCAATTCCGTCAACTATAGTGCGTCCGAGAGTTCCGAGTGCTTGAAATCCTGTAAATACGACCGAGCATTCAGGTCTCCATAAGTTATGCTTAAGATGGTGTCTTATTCGGCCTGCATCACACATGCCGCTTGATGAAATTATTACTTTTGGTGTTCGGTCATCGTTTAGTCTCTTAGAGTCCTCACCGGTTTCGATGAAGTGCAGTCCGTCAAACGAGAGCGGGTCAATGCCGGAGTTTATGAGCTCAACGGCTTTTTCATCGAGATAGTCCGTGATATCTCCTGAATATATTTTAGTCGCAGCGGCAGCCAGAGGGCTGTCAAGATAAACCGGGAAGTTCGGCACGCTTTTTACCAAACCTTGTTCTTTTATCTCGCGGATGTAGTACAAGATATCTTGTGTTCTGCCGATTGCAAATGCCGGACAAACGACATTTCCGCCTCGCTTAAGTGTCGAGTCTATGATCTTTGCAAATTCCGTAGCGGTGTCATAAGGCCCTGAGCGGCTTTTATCGCCATATGTTGATTCCATTACAACAAAGTCAGCATCTTTTATATAGTGCGGGTCTCGGATCATTGGATGCCAAGGTGTGCCGATATCTCCGGAAAAGACTATTTTTTTACTGTGAACGCCCTCTTTTAGCCACATTTCCACATATGCCGAGCCGAGCAGATGCCCTGCGTCGATGAAGCGGATATCGACACCGCTTATGATATTGAGTATTTCGTCATAACGGCATTTGACGAGCAGCGGAAATACTTTTTCAGCATCAGCCATCGTGTAGAGAGGTTCTGTGGTATCATCTCCCGATCGCTGTTGTTTTCTGACTTTCCAGCCTGCCTCTTGCTCTTGGATATGGGCGCTGTCACGCAGCATTATTTCAAGCAGGCGGCATGTCGGGTCTGTTGCAAAAATCTTCCCTTTGAAGCCTTGCTTAACAAGCAGCGGCAGCCTGCCTGAGTGGTCTATATGGGCATGTGTCATTACAACTGCGTCTATTTCACCGGGGTGAAACGGAAAACTTTGGCCGAAACCGTTATCCGCTCCTTGTTGCAGTCCGCAGTCTATCAGTACTTTTTTACCTTTTACTTCGGCGCAGTGACAACTGCCTGTTACTTCACGCGCAGCTCCGTAGAACATTAGTTTCATGTTGTATTCTCCCCTCGGCTTAATATCAAAACCGGGGCTGCCCGGTGTGCAGCCCCTACATGCTACTGTATTTTGTAGGGGGCACACACACGGGTGACCCGCGTTTTCATTTTGATAATGGTTTTATTCTGTGGCATCTTCTGCATCTTCAATTTCGTTAAATATGCGCTCCATTTCGTTGTTAAGGTTGCTGAGCAACTCCTCGCTTGGCAAGGCTTTGTCTGCAAGCACAACCTCCACACTTTCGTAAGTTGCTTGCGTCATCCCGCAAGCCTATAACATATGGCGCAGCGTCTAATCGCTCAGTAGTTAATAATATCACAAAATGACATGTGCCACAACCAAAAGATTTGCGGCACATTTTTAACAATTACTCAGCAATTGCTGCTTGATATCCCATAACTCCTGCGAAAGGTCAACATAATAGTTATGCGGATGCTCAAAGCGTTTCACTTCATCCCACAATAAGCCGATTTGCTCTTTGCAATACTCTCTGATTTGGCTTATTTCAGGCAGGGAGTAGACCAATTTGCCATTTTTGAAAACAGGAACTTGCAGCTCTTTTGCCGTAAAATTCGTTAATGTTTTGGTTTTCCATGTTGCTTCCGGGTCAAAGATCGTGTGCGGTACGGTTTCGTCAATACTCTTATCATAAACACAAAGCTCATCTGCGAGCGCCATGCCGCTCTCATTATCGAATAGACGGTATAGTTTTTTAAAGTGCGGATTGGGGATTTTTGTTATATTATCGCTTACTTTGATTTTAGGGATTATTTTTCCACTTTCATCTTCCACCGCAACAAGCTTATATACTCCGCCGAACACAGGGTCGCTTTTTGCTGTTATAAGCCGCTCTCCCACGCCGAATATATCTATTTGAGCACCTTGCGTGAGCAAGTCACTTATCAGGCGTTCGTCAAGAGAATTTGATGCGACGATTTTGCATTCATGCAGCCCTGCATCGTCGAGCATCTTACGGGCAGCTTTTGATAAATATGAGATATCGCCGGAGTCCAGACGTATCGCGCCATTTGTAATTTTCGAATTTTTAAATGCTTTGATTGCGTTGGGAACTCCGCTTTTTATCGTATTATACGTGTCTACAAGCAAGGTTACATTATTGGGGTATATTTCGCAATATGTTTTGAACGCTTCGTATTCGGTATCAAACATCTGTACCCACGAGTGTGCCATTGTACCGCCTGCGGGTACGCCATACAACTTATCGGTCAGTGTACATGCTGTGCCGTCGCAGCCTCCTATATATGCTGCCCTTGCGCCGACCACCGCACCGTCAGCTCCGTGTGCTCTGCGAGAGCCGAACTCCAAGACTGTCCGCCCTTGCGCGGCTCTTACTATGCGGTTGGCTTTTGTTGCTATCATTGACTGATGATTGATTGCCAGCAGTATGTAGGTTTCTATAAGCTGAGCTTCAATCGCAGGGGCCTTTATGGTCATTATCGGCTCGTTCGGGAACACCGGTGTGCCCTCCGGAACGGCGTAAATATCTCCTGTGAAACGGAATTTTTTAAGATAGTCCAGAAAGTTTTCGCAAAATAGCTGCTTAGAACGGAAAAAGTCAATGTCTTCTTCGTCAAATTTTAGCTGCTGTATATATTCTATCACTTGCTCAAGTCCTGCTGCAATCGCAAATCCGCCGTTATCAGGCACGGAGCGGAAGAACACGTCAAAATATGTGTTGCGTTTGTATAGACCGCTTTGCAGATATCCGTTGCTCATTGTGAATTCGTAGAAGTCGCAGAGCATTGATAGATTTTGGGTGTTCATTATTTTGTGTTCATTCCTTTCGGTTTTCTGTCCGGGATGATTCTGTTTTCGTTAGGGCGACCCTTGGTTGCCAATGCTGCATTAGGGGACAACTGCTGAGCGAATTTCAATATGTTTTCTACGATGCTATCTACGATGCTATCTACGATGCCGGATATAATTGGCTATCTGGTCTTAGCTTGCGATAGTACTCAGTCGTTAACATCCCAATATCCGCCCCTCGCCGTTCCTTTGCGAGCGACTAACCCCAGTGTTTTCAACTTTTTAATGTGGACTTGCACATTTCGCTGGGCGATCCCAATTTCACTCGAAATGACATTTGAACTAACTCGCGGATTGCTTTTCATAAGCTTCAGAATTCTTTCCTGCGTTTCATTTTCTACGATGTTTTCTACGATGCTATCATCACCATAACTTTCGCCGAGCAACAATTCCATATACTTTTCGCTGGGCTTACATAATACCATAATGCCGGAATTATGAATCTGGTAGTCCGGCAACGGCGTGTTGTATTTGATGCATTCGTCTTTGATTTTATCAAAACTCCTGCCCCACCCCTCTATCATACCGCTCTTGAAAAATATCCCTGCCAACCTCGGATTGAATGGCCTTGATGAGTGCTTCTGAAAAAGCTTTTCTGGCGTTGACAATTCTTCGGGCATGATGCCGTCATTCCATATGTACATCTTGTCCTCATAGACACTAATCTGTATCGGGTTACATGTGCTGTAGTCCTTGTGCACCACTGCATTTAGAAGAATCTCTCTAAACGCATCTCGTGGAAACATAAATCTCTCTATTCTTTGAATCCCCTCATAATAGATTAGCGCTTTTAAATATTTTGTATAGACGAGTTCTACCGCTTTGTCAATTTGCTCAATCAGCGAACCATGTATTTCATCTTGATATCTCAAATCGGAATCTGTCACAAAATATCCAATCTTTATGTGAGAACCGGGAATCCATTTTCCTGGATTTTCATAAAACGCCATTATCGCTGCTCGTATGAGGTTGTCGTCGTCATACATCTGCAAATTTTCCATAAGAATGTCATCGTTTACGTCCACGTCTTCAGATGTTAGTCTCCCGCTATTTACGGCTTTCTCTTTGAACAGACCGATTGCTTCCTGTCTTAAATCGCTCACCTTTACTTTAATTAGCGGGACACTGTCCCATGTCAAACCGTGTCTTTTCAACAAGGCGCGGTCTAGCTCCACACCTGTAATCGTTCGCATCGTGCTGCCCGAGCGGTAATAATATTTGCCACGTAAGCTTATAAGTGATGGATATTTTTCGACAACGATTTCCAGATATTCACACCTGCCCTCGCTTAAAACATTCACGTCTGCTATGATTCCCATGGTATGTGTTATTTTGTCCGGAATCGTTTTTAGCAACTCTTGCGCATTATTTATTCCAACTATTGTGCCAGTTTTATCCTCTTTCCCAACATAAAGTGTACCGCCATACGCATTTGCATAGCCGCAAATCCACTTGAGATACTCGTCATCCCACGACAACTTCCACTCTATGGTTTGATGTTCTCGCATTTTAGATATCTCCTCCTAGAATTTATTAAGCGACAAAAATTATATCGTTTGTGTTTTTTCTTATGACCAAGAACTCAGTTTTATAATTTTGAATCTGTTTGTCCAGCCATTCTTGCGTTTCGGAGGCACTGAAAGCGCCTTATACTAATATAAGTTGTCTGATGCTTATATCGCTTGCATCATAGGGATAAATATAATCCCATCTTTTTCTTGCTCGTCATCTGTTTTCAAGAAGCCTAAATGTTCGTAGGCTTGCACGGCATATGGGGAAGAATTCACTGTAACTTGAGTGGCATTTTTGTTTTGTTTAATCTCTTCAAGAACAGTGCAAAACATTTGCCTTGCGATACCCTTTTTATGGTGCTGCTTATCTACGAACATCAGTGATATATGGGAAGTATTTCGCGTTGCAATTACTCCAAGTATTTCATCTCCTTGATAGTATGCCCACATCTTTTTCTGTCCTGATTTTAGGTCAGCTGAAACTTCTTGGAGCTTGTCTTTAAGGTAAGATTCAAATGTATTTCTTCCTTGTTCTGAATAGCCCGACGCAACAAATTCAGAAAAAACGTCATTCACGAGGGCAATTGCTCTTGCTATATCTTTGTCGGGAACTTCTTTAACCACTATTGAACTCCTAAGAAATAAATTTCGTTTGCTACGAGCGGCATTTATAAACAATTGTACCGCCATTAACACTATCAAATGGTAATTTTTTTGAATCCATTATCACCAATCCAATCGCTGACTTCGTGAGTTAATTCATCATCATTTTTTGATTTAACTTTAAGGAACTCTTTGCTTTTTGAAAGATCTGCATTGGGACAATTTTGAACAAATTTTTCAAAATATTTGCCTGCTGCGCCGTCATGCGTACAGAATGGAATTACAGCTTTATTGCTTAGGTCATGTGTTTTGAGAAAAGACATCACAGGGAATGTTAAAGTATAAGCCCAAACAGGTCCGCCCACAAGAACAGTATCGTAGTCATCTAAATTCTCTACGCGGCGTTTTAATGACGGGCCATTCCCTCTTGCTGAATGTATGATTCCCAATGTAAAGGCAGAGACCATGCTATACGGTTTCTCAAGTTCAATCTCAAATATATCTCCGCCTATGATGTTTTGAAGAGCTTTTGCTGTCTTGCGGGTGTTTCCTTGAAGTGAATAATATGCGATTAGAATTTTTTTATCCATGATCGTTCTCCTTTGGTTGTAAAATCAGTTTGCTGCTTGACTGTAATCACGCCCTAATTCTTACTACTTTGCGTTTACAACTTCAATTTGCAATCCGCCCATCACATCAAGTGTTGCTTGATGCAGCTTAGCATCATGGCTTGCTGTGCAAGTTGCGTCTACAATTACAGGTGTCTCCGGCTGTGCTGTTTTTGCTAAAATTGCGTTGGTGATTATACAGATATTAGACACCAAACCCACCAGTTCAACACTGCTGAATTTTTCTTGCTTGAGAAACTGATATAGCTCATCAGAGCCGAAAGTGTTTTTGTAAAACGCCTTGTCTGAATCAAGCATTTCGTCTGCTGCTTTGCCGTACAGTTTATGCCCGTCAGTATCTTTTATGCAGTGGGGAATCGGGAGATATTTTCCCTCTTGTGTATCCATATAGTCCGCGCCATGGGTGTCGAAAGTGAAGATAATCTCGTCTCCGCTCTTTCGGTATTTCCGAATTTTTTCGATTATTTTTGACTCCAAATTAACCGCTTCGGAAAATCCGAGAGAGCCTGATACAAAGTCATTTTGATAATCTACAACAACTAAGCATTTTTTCATTTCGCACCTCGTTATTGAATTGTTCTTACAGCAAAGCAAACCCAACCGTTTTCTTCACTCCGCTCAACAAGTGTATATCCGTGCTTAACGGCGCTTTCCATTACTTCATCTTCGCGGTCCGCTATAATGCCGGAGAGTATGAGCACTCCGTCCGGTGTTAAGCATCGGGAAACTTGCGGTAATAAGATAATTATGACATCTGCTATTATATTAGCACAAATAATATCATACGTCTCGCTTACAGTATCAATCAAATTGCCGCAAACATATTTCACCTTGTCTGAAACGTTGTTGATTTTGGCATTTTCCGTTGCAGTTTCTACCGCTGTTTGGTCTATGTCGATTCCAAATGCCGAGTCCGCGCCGAAAAGCAGCGCAGCAATCGAGAGTATCCCGCTTCCGCAGCCAATATCAAGAACGGTTTTTCCGCTGAATTCTATATTTTCAAGCATTTCAAGGCTTAGTTTTGTTGTCTCGTCCGTGCCTGTGCCGAAAGCTTGTCCGGGTTCTATCCGCAAAATCGTTTTACCCTCGAAAATTTCATCACCCCACGGCGGGCATATCATTAGTTTATCTCCGACAGGAAATGGCTTACAGCTATCTTTCCACGTTTTATCCCAATCCTCATCATTTATGTCTGAAACTATGCAATCCAGTTTGCCGAGCAAGCCGTCTGTATCAGACGATTTGAGGCTTTTGATCATCTCTTGGATTTCTTCTACACTTTTCTGACAGTGCTCATCATTTGGCAGATATATTGTAATGGATGCTTCTGCATCACGCAGCTCAGTCAGGCTCTTGTCAAAATAATCCCATGCGCCGAATTTGCCGTCCATCAAGCTGTCAAAGTCATTCGGATCGACAATAATAAACGTAGGCTGCCCGATGTCTTCCAGTGCAGCGCCTACAATTTCAAGGCCCTCTTGGGAGGTGTAAATATCGATTTTTTTAATTGTTTGAGTCATAGTTTTTTATACCTTATTTTGCATGTATTCTCGAAATAACGGCAGACTAAAAGCCACCTTGCCACGCCCTGCGCTCTCTATAATCCCCTGTTCTATCAAGCGCTGGCGATATATTCCGGCATATCTGGAAGTAACATTCATACGAATGGAAATATCGGAGATACTGCTTTGTTTTTCATCGTCTAACATTGCTGTCAAAAAAACAATATCTTTATCAGACAACTCTCGATAAGTCGTATCATAAATCATTCGTTCAAGATCATTTTGCGCAAGAACGATTCCTTCTTCAGCATCTTCAAGTGAAATACTTTTTATTTCCGGCCGCTGCCGCCACATTTGATATCCTATCAATTGAATCATAAACGGAAAACCTTTTGTACTTTTGACCGCCAAACTTAGTGCATCTTTTTCTATTGTTCGTCCTGCAAGTTCTATTGTCTTCTTCATCGAAAAACGCACTTCGCTTTCTTCAATAGCTTCCAGTTGATGCTGAAAAGCTCTCCTGAGAAAAGATATGGAATCATCACGCAAAAGATCTGAAACTTTAGGCGGCAGACCTGCCATTATAAGTGCTACATCTCTTCGCTCACGAACAAAGTGTTGAAAGGTTGTGATTATTGTCCGCAATTCATCTACCTTGACATCCACTTCATCAACGGTAATCAAAAGTCCAATGTTTTTTTCGTTTAACTCTTTTACTATCGAAGTCATCTCCGAGCGCCACGTGATTTTACGATTGCTTTGATTTACGCTTCGGGAAAGACCAACACCTGCTATGCTGATTGATGTGATGTTCGATAGTGATTCAGGAGTAAGAACTTCCTTTGCATTGTCTCTTATTTGAATCAGCACTTCTTCAAGCATATCGGGTGTCGCATTCACATTTACACTTATCCATCCGTTAGCGGATGCTTCCTCGGCTATTTTTGCAAGCAAAACGGTCTTTCCTACACCCCTCGCACCCACAAAAATTGTCGCTCTGTTAGGGTCTCCGGGGGCATTGTCAAGACCGCCCAGAATGTCACGTATAACACTATCTCTTCCCGCCAACTGTAACGGTATGCTCCCGAACGTTGGTGTGAAAGGATTTTTCAGCAGTTCATTCATACTCATTCCCTCTCGTTTGTTCATGATTACTCTCGTTTAGTCTTTTTTATAATGCTTTAGGTCCTTTTAGTCTTTTTTAGAATTTTTAGTATCTTTTAGGTTCTTTTAGTCTTTTTTAGGATTCTTTAGTATCTTTTAGGTTCTTTTAGGATCATAGCAGGATTTCTTTGATTTGGCAACAGTTTGACTTGATCGAAAACAAAATCAGAAAAACTACACCAACCGCCCATTTTTCAAAACAAGCACCCGATCACAAATCTCATTTATAACATCCATATCATGAGAAATAAACAAATAAGAAAGCCCCATCTCTCGGCGGAGTTCCCAAAGCAAATCCAGCACCTGCGCCTGAACCGTGACATCCAAAGCCGACACCGGCTCATCAGCAATAAGCAAACGCGGTCGCAGAATAAGCGCCGCCGCAATGCTGACACGCTGCCGCTGACCACCGGAAAGCTCACTAGGATATTTATCCAAATGCGCAGCCCCTAAACCAACTTTTGCGAGCATTTCTTCCACTAATTGCAGACGCTCCGCCCTGTTGCGGATGCCGGAAATAAGCAGCGGTTCTTCCACCGTCTGCCGTACAGTCATGCGCGGATTAAGAGCACTGTGCGGATCTTGGAAAACCATTTGCGCCCCTTTTGTATGATGGATAATCTCGCCTGTGTAATCAGACTCAAGCCCCAGAATCACACGCGACAAAGTGGATTTTCCGCCTCCGCTCTCGCCTACAAGACCGAGAATTTCACCCTCCATTATTTGCATAGAAACATCAAAGAGGACTTGTCTGCGGATTTTTCCTGAAAATAATCCTTGCCCGGGGTCTTTATAGAATGCATTTACATTCCGAACTTCTGAAATCGGTTTACTCACGCCGCCGCCCCTTTCCCGGAATAGAATCAAGAAGTTGCTTTGTATACTCTGTCTGAGGACTTGTAAACAAGATTTCGACATCACCCTGCTCTACAATATACCCATTTTGCATCACTATTGCCCGCTGACAGAGCTTACGTACAACCTGCAAATCGTGGGAAATAAATAAAATACCCACTCCGCGCTCCTGATTGATTTTGGTCAGGAGCGCTAAAATTTGCTCCTGTGTATGTGCGTCCAGAGCCGTAGTTGGCTCATCACATAAGAGAAGATCCGGCTCTAAAAGTATGGCTGCGGCAATCATCGCCCGCTGCCGCATTCCGCCTGAGAGCTCATGAGGGTACTGCCGATAAACCCGCTTCGGATCATTAAGCTCTACGGATGCCATCGCTTCAAGCGCCCGATCGCGCCGTTCCGCAGCAGACAGCGATGTATGTATACGAAGCGCTTCTTCTACTTGCTGACCGACTTTCATCAGAGGGTTGAGACTGGTTTTCGGTTCTTGAAAAATCATGGCGATTTGCTTGCCTTGGATTTTTCGCATTTGCTCAGAGGACAGGGAGAGCAAATCCTCACCATGAAATAACATTTGCCCTGTTGTCACAGCTTGCCGTCCGCGCAGAAGCCCCATCAGCGAGAGTGCCGTCACTGTTTTGCCTGAACCGGACTCGCCGACAATTCCTAAAACTTCTCCGGCGTCCATGGAAAAACTGATTCCATGGACTGCCTCTTCTTCAACATCGCGGTCCGTAAACCGAACCGCAAAATTTTTCACATCAAGCACGGCGCCCTCTCCTTTCTTTTTGCAAACCGTCAGACAAGAGAGAGAACGCAAAGACGAACAGCACAATAGTCACCCCTGTCCCAATCGCAAACCAAGGTGCTATAAATATATATCCCTGACTCTCTGAAAGCATTCTGCCGAGACTCACATCCGGCGGCTGCACACCGAGACCGAGAAAACTCATGCTTGCTTCCGCCAAAACGGCATTGTTAAATCCGATTGCCACAGCACCCAAATATACAGGCAAGATATTTGGAAGAATATGCCGCAGCATTATCCGAAAAGGTGATGCCCCAATAAGTTTGGCACGTTTGACATAGTCTAAATTCCGGCATCGCAAAAATTCCCCCCGCGCCACACGAGCGAAACTGGGGATAAAAAGTACACCTAAAACAACAACTACCTGAGTTGTTCCCGAACCCACTAAACTTATAACCACAAGTGCCAAAAGCACCGATGGAAAAGCCGTAAGTCCGTCAGATATCCGCATAACTATTTCGTCTAAAATTCCACCAAAAAAGCCCGCAAGCGCACCAACAAAAAGCCCGCCCAAAGCACCGATGAATACCGTGCCAAGTGCTATAAGCAGTGTCATCGACGCACCATCTACCACACGGCTAAACACATCTCTGCCCATGTGGTCTGTACCCAACAGATGGGTAAAAGAGGGTGAATCCAGTCTGCCCCCTGCTCCTATTTGCGTTGGCTCAAATGGGCTTAAAAAAGTGCCGCCAACTATCACAAGAAATAAAATCACCGCGAGCATCACACCTGCCAGAAGTGTTACATTCCGTTTTTTGCTCATAATGTAATCCTCGGATCGATTAGTCTACAGATAAGGTCAGTGAGGGTATGCAAGGTCATCACGAAAAATGCGATTATTACCACGAGCGCCTGAACAACGGGATAATCTCTGGTTCCGATGGCGCGAATGAGTAGCCGTCCTGCACCCGGAATCGAAAATACTTGTTCAATCACAATGCTGTCTGTAATCATCATAATAAGCGTCAGCGTCAAAAACGTGACAACAGGGGCGAGAATATTCGGCAGCACGTGCCGATAGAGTACATCCCCGGGTGCATTTCCGCGGCTTATAGCTGTCTGCACATAATCCCGCTCAAGTTCATCCCCCACAGCAGAGCGGATCAGCCGTACTGTCATCGCGGCTTTAGGCAAAGCGATTGCCAGAGCGGGGAAGAGCATATAGAATAAATGCCCTGTGACGCTATCGTGAAATGATACAAATTCCGACGGAATAAAAAGCCGC
>Ga0123355_10005726_pt1 | contig 18263 bp, 16 predicted proteins | sample TergutEmb28metaG_3_FD_89872 | JGI IMG/M metagenome (GOLD analysis project Ga0123355, IMG submission 89872) | Embiratermes neotenicus P1 segment gut microbial communities from Petit-Saut dam, French Guiana - Emb289 P1 | ecosystem: Host-associated > Arthropoda: Insects > Digestive system > Gut ... | reverse complement strand
GGACTTGATAAGGGCTTCGACTTATGGGAACGGAATGCTGGTCAATTCTCCTCTACTATGGAGCGCAAACAAAGGCGCATTGATTTAGTCCGAGACAAAACATCTATGTTGGAACGTGAAATTTCCAACACCCAAGGCGCATTATCTGATACCCGGCAACAATTCGGTGAAAACACCGAAGCTGCCAAACGGCTTGAAAATCAACTGCTAGACCTCCAAATACAACAAGCCGATTATAACCGGGAACTAAAAAGCCTAACATCGTTTGACTGGAGCAAACTAGACCGAATAGGCGATAGGTTTACCAGCTTAGGCAAAACCATGACCGCAGGGGTATCCATTCCTTTGATTGGTGTAGGTGCATTGGGCGTTCGAACTTTCGTACAGTTGGAGGACGCTTGGGCCGGGGTAGAGAAAGTAACCAACGGAACAGCAGAAGAATTGGAAAACCTCCGGGGGCAAATGCACGAGTTAGTTACTTCCGGTGGTGTTCCTCTTGGTGTAACCGAGATGTATGGCATTGCCCAAGCTGCTGGTCGGCTAGGTATTGCCATGGACAATGTCCAAGGGTTTTCTGAAACAGTAGCCATGTTAGGAACTGTCACCAACATGACTGCAGAGCAGGCTGCCACCGACCTGGCCCAATTCGCCACTGTAATGCAGATGCCCCAAGAGCAATTTGACCGTCTTGGGGCCACCTTGGTGGGGTTGGGCAACAATATGGCTGCCACCGAATCGGATATCATGCGCATGGGGGCTAGGCTTACCGGCGCGAGTAACACCATTGGCCTCGCGGAATCAGAAGTATTGGGTTTTGCGGCAGGCTTTTCCGCTTTAGGTATTAGTGCTGAAGCCGGTGGTACTGCTTTTACCAATGTAATGCTGACCATGCAAGACTCAATCTTTAATATGGATGACAGGCTAGATACTTTTGCTTCTGTTGCCGGAAAAAGCGTTGATGATTTTGCAGACCTTTTCAAAAATGATGCGGCTTCGGCCATCATCTATTTTATTGAAGGGCTTGGCGGTCTGACAGAAGCAGGATATAACACCAATGAAATTTTCTCCGAGCTAGGTTTTAGTGGCGTGAATGTTACTGACCTCTTACGCCGGGGGGCCGGGGCCGGAGATACCCTAAGAGAGGCTATTAACCTCGCAAACACATCCTGGGACGAAAATTCGGCCCTTGTAGATGCCGCTGGAAAAAGGTATAACACCACCGCCGCGCAGATTCAAACCTTCCGAAACGGGCTTACCTTATTAGGCAATCAAATAGGCGGGGAGCTAGTGGAGCGGTTTGGCGGCCTGTTAAACCTGGGAAATCGCGTGGTGGACTGGTTAGGAAACTTAAATCCCGAAACTCGTAGCCTGGTAGTTACTATCGGTATGGTGGTGGCAGCTATTGGGCCAGTGTTACTGGGCGTTGGCGCTGTAATTAAGTCCGTTAACAACATGCGGCAAACAGTGAAAACCATTGGCAGAGGCATCAGAGCAGCAAAGGGCGCTTTCGCAACTGCAGGTAAAGCAATCGGCGCGTTTTTTGTTAAGCTTGTCATGGGAACGGTGGCCATAGCCGCGCAGGCTAAAGCGTTGGTCGTGAAGGGTGCAGCTTTTGTTGCTACTAAGGCAAAGCTTGTCGCATATGGGATAGCGGCAGGTGCTGTTAAGGTCAAGCAGTTAGCTCTCACAGGAGCGACTAAAGTAATGGCGGCAGCTCAGTGGTTACTAAATAAAGCCATGCTTGCAAACCCAATCGGCCTAGTCATTGTGGCGATAGTTGGTCTTATAGCAATAGGTGTTTTATTGTGGCGCAACTGGGATACTATCAGGGAAAAAGCCTCTAATCTATGGTCGAGCATTAGAGATATATTTGGCAATATTAAAAGTTTCGTTACCGATAAAGTCGGTAGTATATCCAATTTCCTATCCGAGCGCTTCCCTGCTGCCTTCGGCTTTATCGCCGGCCATTTGGGAATATTACGAGATTCCTTTGTTGAAATATTCGAAGGGATAAAGCAGGTATTCCGTGGGGTTATCGACTTTGTAGCCGGTGTTTTTACCGGTGACTGGGGTAAAGCTTGGGAGGGTGTTAAGGGCGTTTTCGTTGGAATATTCAGCACTCTTGGTGCGGTACTCAAGGCTCCAATCAACATGATAATAAACCTAGTAAATACTGCTATCCGAGGTATCAATGGACTGAGTATATCCGTCCCTAATTGGGTTCCAGGGATAGGTGGCAACACACTAGGGTTTAATCTCCCAGAAATACCAATGTTAGCCCGTGGTACCAACTATCACATAGGCGGCCCAGCCATTGTAGGTGAAAAAGGCCCGGAAATCGTCAATCTGGAAAAAGGCGCTACTGTTACCCCCAATGACAAAACAAACCGCATATTGGCCAACCTTGGGCGTAACCAGCAAAAGCAATCAACGGGCGTAGGTGGCAAAGCATTGGATGGGTTAGGTCGCAAGCGGGAACAGCGGCCAAGTAGCAATAGTATTAGTGGCTTTAGTAACAGCGGCAGCAGCCTAAAAGACAAAGCCTCTCAAATATTAAATAAGGTAGAAGTAACCATACAAAAGATAGTTGTTGGAGAAGACGGTGAACTAACAGGCAGTAAAATTGATGAACTCAAACGAATGTTCAAAGAGTTGTTTCAAGAGGCCTGGGAGGATGCATGGTATGACCTATGCCTAAAATACCCCAACTTGACAGAATCATAACCGGAATGAAGGTGACATCATGGCAGTGCAACCCATAGCCGTTTTAGGCGGCGTATTACTTGACGCAGTAAAATCCGATAGACCGACACATGCTTTTGATGTAACAGAAAAGGGTATAGAAGATGGCTCCAGTATAGCCGACCATATGAAGGAGCGCCCTCCCGTATTACCCATTTCCGGTGTAATCGTTGGCCCTGATGCTTGGCCGCGCCTAAACCGTATCCGCCAAATGCAAAGCGATCGCCAACTAGTCACCTATGCAAATAGGGTTATTTATCGCAATATGGCCATTGTGAGTATTAGCACTGAGCACGACGCCACTATCGGCAACGGATGTAAGTTCAATATTACCCTCCGGCGCGTTCGCCGGGTAGCCTCACAGCAGGTGCAAGTATCCAGTCCCACACCAATGGCTACCAAAGCGATGCAGCCTCAAAACGCCGGAACCCAGCAAGTACGGTCAACAGGCAAACAATCCAATAATAAAGCCGCCGACTCTATATTATCTAATAGGGGTGGCGGCTTTAACGGTGGGGGAGCAGGAGGAACAGTTTCTGCAACATTTTTAGGGGGTAGCTGATAAATGGCAGATTATCAATATATACCTATCCAAAGGGACATTATCCCTTACCAATTTGACATTACCCTAAGAGGCAGAACCTTTACTTTTTTCATCAATTACAATGCTGGGCATGACTTTTTTACTATCGACCTATACCGGAACGATGTGCTAATAGTAGCTGGTGAAAAAATAGTATATGGGCGCGTCCTATTCGTGAATCAGCAGCATTTAGATGTGCCTACGGTGCCTATCATACCTTACGACATGTCCTTAAACGAAGATAGGGTAACATGGGAAAATCTTAATTCTACTGTGTTTCTATGGCTACCAAGTGAGGGTGTTGCTGATGGGTAATTCATGGATAAGGCAAGTTGTAATCCTAGCTGGGGGTAGACGGTTTCACAACGATGACCTAACGATTGAGTTTGACGTTCCTTTTGATAATACAGAGGCCCCAGATGTTGCAAAGGCAACCATTTTCAACTTGTCAGACAACAGTATAAACGCCATAAAGAAAAATCAGCATGTCGTAATTAATGCCGGATATAAAGGTGATGTCGGTACAATTTTCAAAGGCACTCTTCAAAACGCCAGCACCCGCTGGCATGGTGTAGATAAAGCAACGGAACTGATTATAGGTGACGGTGCAATGGAATGGCTATCTACTGAGGTAAGCCAAACCTATGCCGAAAATATACAGGCCTCGGCCATTTTGCGTGACTTAACCGGTATGTTTGGGTTAGAGCTTGGAAGGCTTGACCTTGTCAATGACCTGACCTATCCCAAGGGCCGGTGCATTGATGCAATGCTAAAGGACGCTATTAAGCAAATTGTGAAGGAATGTGAAAGCCATTTCAATATATCCATGGGCAAAATATATATTATGCCATTTGGTGAGGGGATAGAAACCGGCTTTTTGCTTAACTCAAACACTGGGCTAATCGGTAGCCCCGAGGCGTTTGAACGGGAAGAGCAAGGCGAAACAATGAAAGGCTTCAAAGTTCAAATGCTGCTAAACCACCGTATAACTATCAATAGTATACTCCAAATCCAAAGCCGTACTGCAAATGGTAGGTATAGAGTATTAAAAGGTCGTCACCGTAGCTCAGTAGATTTTCTTACAGAAGTGGAGGTTGTTGAATAATGGCTGCCGCTGAAAAAATGTTTCAACAGGTGTTTAACGAGCATTTAAATAACCTTCATACATCAATGCCTTGTGAGGTAATTAAGTATTATCCTGACACCTTAGAAGCAGATTTACAACCAAAATTCAAGCGCAAAAAAGGCGGAGGAATGAAGGATTACCCCATGATTAAAAAAGCGCCTGTATCAAAAACCGTAGTTATATACCCAAGACGCGAAGGCAGTTGCCTAGGTTGTGGTGGGAAGGTTGAAATCCCAGAGCATCATGAAGAGCTACTGCCCGGTCAAATAGTATTTGTAAGCTTTGCAGAACGAGCCTTAGACCATGTTGGCCTTCGCAAGCATGACTTAACAGACGCAGTAGTAATTGGGGTGATGTAATGGAAATGCGGACATTCAAGCTCACAGATAACGACTTAACAATTAATACTGACCGTAATATTGAATTTATTAGCGGAGACGGTGAGCTGGCCCAAGCCCTTGAGCGTACCTTTACCACTAATGCTGGGGAATGGTTTTTAAACGTCCTTCATGGACTGAGATACCCTGATATACAAGGGAAAGGTGTAACAGATGAAGCTATTCAAATGGCCGTCATTGATGCCAGTTTACAAGAACTCCGTGTAAGAGAAGTCGTAAGCATAGATATTAACCGCGATACCCCAAGGCGGACAGTAGACATTGTCTTTCATTGTACTGCCGAAGGTGGTGTAGCCATAGAAGTACCTTTTAGCTTCTAAAATACATAGCGGAAAGGAGGCGACAATGTCTGAATACGGTTTAACAATCCAGGGATTTAAGAAAAAACCCTACACACAAATCGTGGCAGATAAAAAAGAACGTGCTAGGGATTTATTCGGTGAAGATATCGAACTGTCCGAGCGCAGCCCCTTAGGTTTATATATAGAATCCGATGCATGGGAAGAAAGCAAGCTATGGGATGAGATGGAGCATGTCTATTATTCTGCTTTCATAGACGATGCCGAGGGCAAGCAATTAGACGGCTTAGTTAAATACATTGGTCTGTTCCGTAAACCAGCTCTTCGCGCTCTTGGACAGATAGAAATAATCGGCAGGGCCGGTAAGGTTGTTCCCCAAGGCACTAAGGTTATGACAGAAAGCAGCATCCTATTTCAAACCCGAGAAAACATAATGCTAGGCGGTGATGGCGTTGGTGTTGCCAACATTGAAGCAGTAGAGCCAGGCCGGACGGGTAATGTAACCGCGAACCGCATTAACCGTTTGTTTAACCCGGTAGAAGGTATAACAAGCGTTATTAATCATGAGCGCACCAGCGGCGGCACTATTATAGAGACAGATGAGGAACTACGGGAACGGTACTACCGCTCACTTTCTCGAAAAGGCAAGGCTACAAGAGCCGCAATCGAAGCCGCTATCCTGGAATTGACAACAGTAAAAGATGCCCGTGTCCTTGAGAATACAACAATGGATGTTGTAGACGGCCTCCCGCCAAAATGCGTGGCCCCTTATGTTTTTGATGGTGATTCCCATGCGATAGCAGCCGCTATACTTGAAACCAAATCAGGAGGGATTCAAAGCTACGGTGACATTGTCATAGATATAAATGATAGTCGGGGATACCCTCACATGATTGGTTTTACAAGGGCAGAAACGCAAGACATATACGTAAATATCGCCCTTAAAAGAAATGCAATGTTCCGGCCTGGATATGAGCTTGATATCAGAACTAATGTAATCCGGTATATTGGCGGCCTAGACTTTGACGGCACCGAATACAGGGGATTGGGGTTGAGTCAAAACGTGATTCACTCAAGGATTATTACAGAAACCAGCGATGCAGGTATCAGCGATGTAGTAGTGAAGTTAAGCACTGACGGGACAAACTGGGTAGAAACCAATATAGAAATCCTGACTATGCAAGTGGCCCTTACCGATTATGAAAAGGTGGTGGTTAGATGATTGTCCACCCCTCTACACATCTAACAAGCAATTATCGTCGAGACGAGGGTAGCAATAATTATAAACTGCTTGATTTAGGCCATCAACAGCACCTAAAAATATTCAAGACTCTTCGCCTTATAGAGCTATGGCGAGATGTGGATGAAGCCGAAGGATTTACTCTTGACAAAATTGGTAAAAACGTCTTGGAGCTTCGCGAAGGCCGGGATGACGTGCCTTTCCGCAAAGCCATAAAAATCAAAATCCGTGGAAATATGAGCGCGGGTACGGTGGAGGATTTCAATGTTATTGCGGAAATCCTCTTTGACAATGCTTTCGAAAGAATATCCGAAACCTGGCCACTTGAGCAATATGGTCATGAGCCAGCCGCATTATCGCTCTCGTTATTAAATATGACTCGAGAGCAGATGTTTGACTTTCGGGGCATAAGAGACATTTTGGAACCTATAGCTGCTGGCGGTGTGCGTTTATTTTTTGATATCAAGTCAATGTTTCGTTTTCAAAACCATAATAGTTTGAAATTTATAATGCTTATTATGCAGATGGCTTTTAAAAATCGTACCAAGCCTTACATCCTATGGAACGGTGCACTGTCATGGGATGGTACCCGTTTATTTAACTCCAGCGCTGAGGGCATACGCTTTATCGAATTTCGAATGTCCAGCACTTTTAACAACAATAACCGCATGGCCGTTAATCGGCTGAAAATATCAGGTTTTGGTGTCCGATACCTCCAACCCGGATTAAGCGGCAAACTAATAAAAAGTAACCCTTGGTATTGGGATGGAGATGCAAATTTTGATGGTTCCCGCAAGTTTTCCGGCTTGCATGGAATGGAGGAGGCTCTTTAAATGGAAAACAGCGTTATAACTCTTCATAGGCGAGTACAGTTTTGCTTAGCATCCAGCGGCGGCATTTCCTCGCTATTACCTATAACACATATCGCTTTTGGTGAAGGCGGTGTGGATAGCGATGGCGAACCAATACCACCCTCAGAAACACAGACATCGCTTAATAAGCAGATATGTATGTACCCCATAGACGGGGTTACTTACCCAATATCACCACCCACGACAGCGCGGTATACATGCACCATACCGGCAGCGGATTTAGCTGGGGCATCCATTAGCGAAGCCGCCCTCGTTGACTCAGATGGAAGTCTATGCGCTATTAAGACATTCTATATCAAGCGTAAGGATGATGCCGTTATTTTTACGTTTGTCTTTGATGATGAATTTTAATGGAAGGAGAGCATATGTATGGACAGGCCTAACTACCCTTTGAATCCAAGCCCAGAATATAACACAGAAATACCAAAAATATTGGACACCGACCCGGTTAGAGCTTCTAGCTCTGTAAACCCGATTATAACAACACTTATGAATAACACCCATTTTGTAAAGTTGCTGGCTGACACGCTAGATGCCAAATTGAGTAGTCTTACAGGTTTGAATATCTCATTTGTGGTTGATACCTTTGCTGATTTGCCAGACACTAATGAGTTCCCGCCCGGAATGCTTGTTTTGGTTAGAAATGACGAAACGCGAAAAGGGAAAACCACGATTTATGAAGTAATTGATGGGGAATGGGTTTTCTTATCAATTATGGAAATTAATCTTGATGATTTTGCTACTATTGATATGTTAAACGCTACTATACAGGCAGCACTGGCCAGCATAGACCTTGGTAACTTGGATGTGGCAGTTTCAAGCCGCGCCCCGGCAGCTACATCGCTAACCAATACGGTGTGGACAAACAACCGTGCCGCCGCACTAGACCAGGTAACGGCTCCTCGAATGGCCAACTTGGACGCTGCTATATCATCTCGCGCTCCGGCGAACACGGCCCTTAGCAATGGGGTGTGGACTAATGTATTGGCAACGGCGCTAAATAATTTAGTCGCATTAGCTACTACTGGAGTAGGCACACGAGTTAATATGCGCGTACAGCGTGGCACTGTCCAATTTGGCCCTACTGGCAGTCAATTTCCATCGCTCTCAGATGCCAATATTACAATAGCATCAGTAAACCCCGCACGCTCATATGTTGTTCTTAGCTCAAATAATATTGTAACATCTAATGCTGTCAATAGAGTGAGTGCAACGCTAGTAAATAATACTACATTACGTCTGCAATCAGGCTCCCAAACTTTGGTGTTTTGGCAAGTAGTAACATTTGATTAATCAAAGCTCCAGTATATTAAAATCATTCTTTAAAGGAGGCTAGGCCCATGTCAGACATAGCTTCTAGTAATCAATCACTAGACAAGATATACTTTTATATAATACTTGACGATAATTTCATTGTAAGAGGCCACCAAGAGTCACCGCTATTCCCAATAGACCCACTGCCGCCAAATATGCATGAAGTACCAGAATCAGGGGATGCGCATATAGGCAAGCAATTTGACTCAGAAACAGGGGAATATACGCGCATGAGCAATTATGCCATTTTTGCCGATAATCACATCATAGATATTGTAACCCAAAAAAGCGATGACCCAGTGCCATTTAGCGCGATGATGATACCTAGTGCCGACCGCAGTCTTATTGGATGCAAGTGTATTAATGGGCAGATTATCATCCCAGACCCGGTAAACGAGCGCTTAGATGCTATAGAAGCCAAGCTGAGCCAGGTCATAGGGCTATTATCCGATGGGGTAATGCACAACACCGCGATGTAGCGGAATAATAGGAGGGATGTGCGTTACACAAAAAAAGCAATAAATATGAGATAGGTGTAGAAGCTTTGGTTTAAGATACAATTTAACTGCTTTTGCCCCTCCATATACTTAAAAAAAATAAAAACAAAAAAAGTTATCATATTTCTATTACGATAAGGAGAAAATAGATGGATAGCTTTTTCGCATGGATTGGTGGTAAAAAACTACTTCGAAAGGAAATATGCGCCAGATTCCCGGATGGTGGCTTTGATAAGTATGTAGAGGTATTTGGTGGTGCGGCGTGGGTATTGTTTTACAAAGAACGGCACGCTGAGATGGAGATTTACAATGATGTAAATGGGAATCTTGTAAATCTGTTTCGATGTGTAAAATATCACCCATCTGCAATTCAAGAGGAGTTTGAGTATGTGCTAAACTCCAGGGAAGTTTTTGAAAACTTCAAAGATATGTACAAAAGCAAGGTATTAACCGATATTCAACGAGCCGCGATGTACCTTTATATAATAAAGGCCAGCTATGCCTCAAAAGCACGTAATTACGGGGCTAAGGCAAGGGATATTACTGCTGCCGAATATCTAAAAACGGTAAAAGAGCGTTTAAAAGCTGTTGTAATCGAAAACCGTGACTATGAAACGCTAATAACACAGTACGATAGGCCTAGCTCGTTATTTTATTGCGACCCGCCATACTTAGGGACTGAACGTTATTATGATACAGTAGGTGCTACATTTGACCTTGACCATCATAGGAGTTTAGCTAATATCTTGCAAAACATAAAGGGCCGTTGCATCATTTCATATAATGATTCCGAGGTTATTCGTGAACTGTACAAGGATTTTAGTATTACCGAGGTTGCGCGGACAAACAACATGGGCATGAGGTATGGCACGAAGAAAAAATATAGTGAGCTAATCATAAAAAACTACTAATGTAGTAAGCTTTATTTTTTTATCTTTTATATTACGCATATCGGAATATTAGTACGTTTTATGCATAATTGTTACGGTAAGCGTTAGTATCATCCTAATTAGGTAATGAAAGGATGGTACTCTGTGATAAAGATACACCTATCGAGGCTTTTGGGTGATCGTAGGATGACGCAGTCCGAACTTGCTGTAAAAACAGGCATCCGCAAGGCCACCATAAACGAGATGTACCACGAGCTGGTCGAACGAGTAAACTTGGACTATCTAAGTCGGATATGTGAAGTGCTTGATTGTGAGATTGTTGATATTCTTGAATATATGCCAAATAATGACAATAAGCGGCGACATAATAAAGTAAGTGGCTTGTCATCGCACTAATTTAATACGGCTTTAAATGCATTTTAAATGATAAAAAAGCGAGAGATGATTCCATATAATGGAGATATCTCTCGCTTTTTTGGGGCTTTTTTTCCTATTCTTCATGCGGTATTTTCTCGTTTTTCATGCGCTGATTTCTTGCTCTTCACGCGCCCTTACATCCTCTTCTGGCTCATCATATTCAGGAAGTAGAAGCTCATCTTCATCTTCATCCTCTAGTGGTTGCCCCCAATTTTGTGCCCATATTTCCATCTGGGCATCGTCTATAAAGCTTAAGCTTTCGCCTAAGCCACTGGTGGCCATAAATAATGAAATATTTCCGATATGTCTCTCTCTGGTTGCTTCATATCCATTTATAGATACAAAGGGCCGGTTTACTAGCCGCCGGGCGTTAACCTCATCTACAATGTTAAACCTTTGGGCAAACTGCTCAAAGCGGGTTAGCTCTGCCGTCCGCTCTCGGCTTGATGGGATATTGGTTAGTATGGCCTGGGCTTCTATATAGCCAAATAAGCCGCTGGACATGATTCTTATTAGCTCTACGCTATCGGCTAGGGTGAAGCCGTCCCGCTCCATTAGTGTCAATAGCTCGGCTGTTATATCTCTTGCAATATACGCTATATCTAGTTGTCCAAAAATCAGGTCGCGGTCGGTGGTAGTTAGTTGTGTAAATCGCGCTCCGCTATTCAAAAGCAAGGTCAACTCCGCCATCCCATGTTGGCGAGAACCTTGTGACCAGCTTTCCATCCGGTTACGCATTAGTTCTTCTAGGGCTTCTGGCTCTAGCTCTGTTAGCTCGTTTACATATCTGTATAAGGATTCTACTGCTAGGGCTTGCTCTTCTGCTGATAGTGCTGTTAGGGCTTCCAGCATTTCATGGGGTTCTAGGCCTTCTAGGTCTTCTAGGCTTGCTAGTATGGAGGGCATGTTGTGTAAGGCTATTAGGTCTGCGTATTCTGGAAATAGGGTTAGGTCAATTTCTAGGGGGTCTATTACGGGTAAGTCGGCCCATCGTGCTGCTTCATCTTCTGGCATGGCTGCTATGGCTAGTTTGGGTGCCAGTAGTGATGCAATAAGCAGGAACAGTACTATTACTTTAATCTTGCTGATTATGCTTTTTGTCATGATGTGGCTCCTTTTTCTTTTGTATGATGAAATGTCTACTGTGTTTGGCGTTGCCGGTATGGCAACGCCAAAGGGGTATACCCCTTTCCGTCTTTAGGTTAATCTTACCATGGGATAATATTTCATGTCAACCATATTATGCTATTATGTGATGCGTTTCGACATAAATTTATGTAGTTAATTTTCATTAAGTTTTTGTTGAAACAGCAAAATGCAGTTGCCAATTATTTGCATCAAAATAGTTTGTATGGCATGTTTGAGTAAAATATGGTTAAATACCCGCAGTTTGGTGGCTGTATTCTTTCATGAAAATACGACTACTGGTTTTGTCAATTTGGTCAAAAGCGCTCCAGAGTCGTTTGCCGTTATTTAGCATAAAACCATAGTTTTGATACTTTTGCCAAACCTTTTATTACCCAGTTTTAAGCAAATTTAGCCCACAACGGGCCAACAGGAGGAACTATGAACACCAAAGAGCTAAGCAAGGCCTTTAAAAGCACATTCCCAAACAGCAAGGAACCACGTTTCTTTTACGCCCCAGGGCGGGTAAACCTAATAGGCGAGCATATAGACTACAACGGGGGCTACGTATTCCCATGCGCCCTAACCCTAGGCACATATGCAGCAATATGCAAGCGCGAAGACAACACAATGAGGCTAGTAAGCGCCAATATAGAACCATCCATAACCATAACCACCGATGATTTAGCCTTTAACCCGGCCCATACCTGGGCCAACAACCCAAAGGCAGTAACAAAGCTACTAATAGATATGGGCCACACCATAAGCGGCTTTGACTTATATGTATGGGGCAATCTACCCACTAACGCAGGCTTGTCCTCGTCAGCCAGCATAAATGTACTGGTTGCAACGGCCCTTAACACAATTTTCGACCTAGGCCTTAGCCCAATAGAAGTGGCACTGCTATGCCAACGGGCCGAGAACGAATACCTAGGCGTAAACTGCGGCATAATGGACCAGTTCGCCTCTGCAATGGGCCGCAAAGACCACGCAATCTTCCTTGATTGCAGCACCTTGGAATATAAATATATACCCCTAGACTTGGGAGACTACAGATTGGTACTAGCCAACACCAACAAACCCAGAGCCTTAACCGACTCCAAATACAACGAGCGCCGGGCAGAATGTGAGCAGGCCCTTGCGATATTACAAAAATTCTGCAACATAAAAAACCTCTGCGATTTAAACCATGACCCACACTTTGATGAACTGTGTAAGCAAGCCTTTGACACAGAGACAGAAATTATATACAAGCGCGCATATCACGCAGTCAGCGAAAACAGCCGGGTAAAATCCGCAACCGAAGCCCTAACCCGCGGAGAGTTGTCTGCCTTTGGGGAGGCCATGACAGCATCCCACCACTCCCTTAGAGACTTTTACGAGGTCACAGGCCATGAACTAGACTCTCTGGCGTTGGCGGCACATGAATTTGAATCAACAAAAATATCAGAAAATGACTCAGCGTCCAAACCTTCCGCAAAAATGCTAGGCTCCCGGATGACAGGGGCAGGCTTTGGTGGATGCACCGTAAGCATAGTCCACAAAGACAGTGTTGACGATTTTATAGCCCAAGTAGGCACACGATACACAGCGCTTACAGGCCTTGTAGCTGATTTCTATGTAGCCGAGACCGACGACGGCGCTCGGGAAATAAAGGGATAAGGCGGCACAATTTTAGTACCGCCTTACCTCCATAATACCACTAACAAAATCCTTATTATCCTGTGACTTGATAAGCATATCCGCCACCTGTTCGGAAAACTCCGCAGGGGATATTTTCCCGCTCATCTCTCGCAGGGTGTACATAGCGTCTAGCTCCCTGGAAGTCAGTAGCAAGTCTTCCCGTCTGGTTCCAGAGCGCACAATATCAATAGCTGGGAAAATCCGCCTCTCGGCCATGCGCCTATCCAGCACCAGCTCCATATTGCCGGTGCCCTTAAATTCCTCAAAAATTACATCGTCCATCTTGCTGCCGGTGTCAACTAAGGCCGTTGCCAGCACCGTAAGGGAGCCGCCCTCTTCCACATTCCTTGCCGCGCCAAAGAACTTCTTGGGCATATACAGGGCCGCAGGGTCAAGGCCGCCAGAAAGGGTGCGCCCCCCTGCCGGGATAGTCAAATTATAAGCCCTGCCAAGCCTGGTGATAGAGTCCATTAGTATCACCAGGTCTTTTTTTTGTTCTACCAGGCGCTTAGCCCGCTCTAGTACCATCTCTGCTACCCGTTTATGATTTTCCGGTTGCTCGTCAAAGGTAGAGGAAACTACTGTGCAATGCTCGCCCAAAATAGAGCGCTGCATATCGGTAACTTCCTCTGGACGCTCGTCTATTAGCAGTACTATTAGATGTACATCTGGGTGGTTGCGGGTGATGGCATTGGCAATCTGCTTAAGCAAGACTGTTTTGCCTGCCTTTGGAGGCGAAACAATCATGCCACGCTGTCCAAAGCCTATTGGGGACAGCAAATCAATAAGCCTTGGGGCCAGTTGATGCCTGGTTGATTGCCCGTCAGGGGTTTCAAGAGTGATGCGCCTTGTTGGGAAGATTGGAGTGAGATATTCGAAGTAAGGGCGGCGGGTTGCCATGTAAGGTGGGTCCCCGTTAACATGCTGGATATAAGATATTGCGCTAAACTTATCGTTGCCACCATGGCGGGTGGTTCCGCATACCAGATCCCCGGTGCGTAGGTTAAAGCGCCTTATTTGTGTAGGTGAGATATAAATATCGCCAGAACTTGGCAGGAAATTATTTACTCTTAGAAAGCCAAAGCCGTCGGGTAAAATTTCTAATATGCCAACGGCTGTTTCTGGCTCGTTTTGAACCTGTGGAGTGGCTATTTCGATTTCTGGAGCTTCGTCCTCTGGACTCGCCACCTGTATAAAATCGTCTATCTCATCGGGAGGAGGCTCAAGCTCTATATGTTGTGATTGTATTGGTTTAGCCTTGATTTGCTGTGAAGGTACTGGCTTGGGTTCTATTGGCGGCGGTATTGGCTCTGGCACTATATTGTGCTCAGGTACTATATTTGGCTCAGCTTTGTCTGTGGCTTTTTTACGTGGCTTCTTTGGTTGTTTTTTTTCGTTTTTTGCAGCTTCACTTTTTACGGGCTGCTCCTTGCGGGTGCGCTGTGTACGTGGTTTCTTTTCCTCTGGTGGAGGCTTCGCTTTTTCATGCTCTGTGATAAGTGCCACTAAGTCTGCCTTCTTCATCCTGGAAACATTTTTTATACCCATTTCTTTGGCCTTTTCCTTTAGCTCCACCAAAGATAATTTCTCTACATCCATTTTTATGCCCCATCCCACTTAATATTGTCTCTTTAACATATGTTTAAAGGGACATGATTATTCCCGTGGGGGGATAACAAGCTCTTGGCCTATTCTAATGTCGTTGGGGTTAGTTAGTGCCGGGTTGGCGTTTACAATTTTATCTATATAGAACTGAGTGCTGCTGCCATAGTGAAGGTTGGCGATACGCGACAATACATCCCCAGATTGTACTATATGGATTACCGGCTCCGGCTCTGCTGGAGGCGGCGGAGGCACTTCCTCTGGTGGGGTTTCGTCTGTTGGGCGGTTTGGGGCTTCCTCTGGCACATAGGGTTCCTCACCATCTTGCACATATCCCATGGATTCCAGTTGAGACTCCAAATAGGTTATATCTGCCCTTAACTCTGTTACAAGGGCTTGATAGCTGTTGATTTCCAGATTGGCTTGGGCAAGGTTTACTGCATTATCATTTACTGCCGCAGCCTGGGCCTGGTATACATCCAAGTCCCGCCGCAGATTTCTATTGTTGAGGGCAAGAAAGGCCATAAGGGCCAATATGCCTACAAACATAAATGCCAGCAAATATCTGAGAGGGTTTCCATCCCCACCCTCTGGATAGTCAGGCTCCCTGCGATGCACAGGGACACTACCCCTTGGGCGCGGCTCTTTTACCCTGGTTGCCCTGGGGGGAGACACTACTTCATTGCTGGAATAGCGCTGGCGAAAGGTTGTAAAATCCTCGTCTTCCAAGGGTGCCCAATCGGTATTGCCATCTGGGTGCCCGGAAGAAGAGGGCGCGCGGCGGCGCTCTTTATTGACCTGTACGGCAGGCTGTGGCATTGGGTTTGGCTCCCTACGGCGTGGCCGGTCTTTTTTGCGCACACTGGCTAGTTGGGTCATAAATTCGTCATCGTCGTCAAAGGTGGGGGCTGCCAGTGGACGCCAGTCATCATCCATAGACTCTGGTACGGGGGGGGCCTCTATTGCCTGGCCTCTTTTGGGTCTTTTTGGCCTTTCGGGCCGCTCTGACCTTTCGGGCCGTTCTTTTTTTCTGGTTTCATAGCTGGATGTATAGTCGCTGGTTTCGGCTTCAAGAAAGCGCTCTACGGCATGGCGGGCCATTTCGTTGCCCCCGGCATTGTCTTCTGAATCGGTCATAAACTCTGGCTCATCGGTGGTATACATTTCATCACCGTCAAACCCGAAATATTCTTTATTTTTCACTTGCAATTTCCCCCAATCAATAAAAAATGCAGATTTTAATGCATTTTTTATTTTTTATATCATTAGTATATAAATATCGACATTATTGTAGTTGCTTTCCAAAAGTGTGTCAATGAAATATAAAATGGGAAATATCTTTACAAAAATCATTATTTTCCGCTTTACGCAAGTCGCAAAAACGCTATAATGGTCGCGATGCATTGCGCAAAGCGCAATCCCGCAGCAAAGCGAGGAAGCGAGGACGGGCTTTGCCCGCCGCAGCGGCGGGGGTTTGGGGGCAGCGCCCCCATTTAAAAGGGGGAAGTATTATGTTTACATATAGGCTTGGAATAGACATTGGCTCTACCACCATTAAGGTAGCAGTTATTGACGATACCGGAGCTACACGGTTTGACAGATACCGCCGCCATCATTCCAATATAAAGGAAACTTTACTGGAAATGGTAAAAGAAGCTAGGGACGAACTGGGGGAGTTTAATTTCCGTGCCATGATAACCGGCTCTGGGGGGTTATCCCTTGCGAGTTGGGTAGGTGTGCCCTTTGTCCAAGAGGTTATTGCTGTGTCTGATGCCATTGCTTTAAACGCCCCTCACACAGATGTTGCCATAGAAATTGGGGGGGAAGATGCTAAAATTATATATTTTACCAATACCATAGAGCAGCGAATGAACGGAATATGCGCCGGTGGCACAGGCTCTTTTATAGACCAGATGGCTACGCTACTGGACACAGACGCTACGGGCCTTAACGAGCTTGCTAAGGATTTCCAGGTTATATATCCCATTGCAGCCCGTTGTGGTGTTTTTGCCAAAAGCGATTTACAGCCACTTATCAATGAAGGAACAGCACGGCCAGACCTTGCGGTTTCTATTTTCCAGGCCATTGTTAGCCAGATAATTAGCGGACTGGCTTGCGGTAAGCCTATACGTGGGAATATTGCGTTTCTAGGGGGGCCGCTACACTTTTTATCAGAGCTTAGGGCCCGGTTTATTGATGTGCTTAAGCTTTCTGACCATCAGGTTATTACCCCTGAGGCTTCACATTTATTTGCGGCTTTGGGTGCGGCTTATCGTGCCACCGATGAAGGCGCGGATATGGATATAGACAGTCTTATTAAAAACCTGGATGGTAAGCAAGAGCTTCCAATGGAAATTGCAAGACTTAAGCCACTATTTACCAAAGCAGATGAATATACCGCATTCAAAGAGCGGCATTCCAAATACACTGTCCCTAAATCAGAGCTTGCTACATATAAGGGGGATTGTTTCTTCGGCTTAGATGCCGGGTCTACTACTACAAAGGCAGTGGTTATAGGGGATGACGGCTCTCTGTTATACACATTTTATTCAAACAATGAGGGCAACCCCCTACAGGTGGCCAGGCAAGCCCTTGCAGAGATTTATTCCAAGCTGCCAGAAACAGCAAACCTGCGTTTTAGCTGTGTTACCGGTTATGGAGAGGCTTTGCTTATGTCGGCCCTTGGGGCAGATATGGGAGAAATAGAAACCGTGGCCCATTATAAGGCAGCAGCGTTTTTTGACCCAGATGTGGATTTTATATTGGATATCGGCGGGCAAGATATGAAATGTTTGCGTATTAAAAACGGCATAATCGACACTGTACTATTAAACGAGGCCTGCTCTGCCGGTTGCGGCTCCTTTCTTGAAACCTTTGCCCGCTCCTTGGACTTGCCTATTGAGGCATTTGCCTCTGGCTCCCTATTTGCGGAAAACCCGGTGGACTTAGGCTCTCGCTGTACGGTATTCATGAACTCCCGTGTAAAGCAGGCTCAAAAAGAAGGTGCCTCTGTTGCGGATATTTCCGCGGGGCTTGCTTACTCGGTTATAAAAAATGCATTGTTAAAGGTTATAAAAATTACAGACCCTTCCCAACTTGGAAAGCGTATTGTGGTACAAGGTGGCACCTTCTACAACGAGGCGGTTTTACGTGCCTTTGAACTTGTAAGCGAGCGGGAAGCTATCCGCCCAGATATAGCAGGGCTTATGGGGGCTTATGGCGCAGCACTTTTAGCAAAAGGCCGTTACCGCCCCGGCAAGGAAACAACCTTACTTGGCCCAGATGCCCTTAGCCAGCTTGAGGTAAACACATCTCACACCCGCTGCAAAGCATGTGAAAATAACTGCTTGCTAACCGTAAACCGGTTTAAAACCCAAGTAAATGCGTCAGAGCAAACCAAGCGCTTTATCTCCGGTAATCGCTGCGAAAAGGGCATGGGCAACACAGAAACCGTAGCAGAAAAAATCCCTAACCT
>Ga0123355_10005725_pt1 | contig 18263 bp, 13 predicted proteins | sample TergutEmb28metaG_3_FD_89872 | JGI IMG/M metagenome (GOLD analysis project Ga0123355, IMG submission 89872) | Embiratermes neotenicus P1 segment gut microbial communities from Petit-Saut dam, French Guiana - Emb289 P1 | ecosystem: Host-associated > Arthropoda: Insects > Digestive system > Gut ... | reverse complement strand
GTATGGCCTGACTGGTATTGTTACGTATGACCTGACTGGTATTGTTACGTATGACCTGACTGGTATTGTTACGTATGACTTGACTAGTATTGTTACGTATGACCTGACTGGTATTGTTACGTATGACTTGACTAGTATTGTTACGTATGACCTGACTAGTATTGTTACGTATGACCTGACTGGTATTGTTATTATGACCTGACTGGTATTGTTACGTATGGCCTGACTGGTATTGTTACGTATGGCCTGACTGGTATTGTTACGTATGGCCTGACTGGTATTGTTACGTATGGCCTGACTGGTATTGTTACGTATGGCCTGACTGGTATTGTTACTATGACCTGACTGGTATTGTTACGTATGACCTGACTAGTATTGTTACGTATGACCTGACTGGTATTGTTACGTATGACCTGACTAGTATTGTTACGTATGACCTGACTGGTATTGTTACTATGACCTGACTGGTATTGTTACGTATGACCTGACTGGTATTGTTACGTATGACCTGACTGGTATTGTTACGTATGGCCTGACTGGTATTGTTACGTATGGCCTGACTGGTATTGTTACGTATGGCCTGACTGGTATTGTTACGTATGACCTGACTGGTATTGTTACGTATGGCCTGACTGGTATTGTTACGCATGACCTGACTGGTATTGTTACGTATGGCCTGACTGATATTGTTACGTATGGCCTGACTGGTATTGTTACGTATGGCCTGACTGGTATTGTTACGTATGGCCTGACTGGCTGTACCATATTTTTCCACATATCTCATAAACGGCGCGATTTTAGGAAAAAGAATGCGTGAAAATTATATGTGTTTTGATTTTACCTACAGCTTTTGCCCGACACATTCCTCATTCTAAGAAGACTTCAGCCAGATATTATTATAAATGTACATATATATTTACGTAAAGTGCCCGTTATTCTTGAGTCGACCCTAGGGCCATAGTCATACTATCTGGAATCAAACCCTTGACCGTCCGGTTTGTAGCGCAGTGCTTCAACCAACTGCGCCACCTCGTGCCCCCGAATCATCAGTATACTGAAGTAAATATGTCGAGTATAATCTTGCATGGAATATATCTTGTTCTCGTTTACGAAATACAGGGTCCGCCAGCAAATCGGGCGATTTGGCAATGGCGATTTTATATTTTTAGCTTGAGCAGGAAAGGGGAATGATGTTGCCAAGTGGCGTAGCCGTGAATAGCGTTCAGTTTGAAATGGAGTCGTGGACTGGTGCACTGCGTGCTTTCGCCGTAAAATCATTTTATAAGAACAACGATAGCTATGTTGCCGCCCAACGTGAAGTAAGAAATTCGGGATTCATCGAAACAGTAAAGTGCCGTCAGCTCATGTCATAAAGACGTGGGTAAACAACTTTGAAGAGACCGGCTCAACTGTTAAGAAGAAAGGTGGTAGCACCCCACAGAACATTGACGCTGTGAGAGCATAATTCGAACAAAGTCCTCGCCGGTCGGCTTTGCGTCATTCCAAGAAACTGGGACTGTCAGAAAGCAGTGTCAGGCACATTTTACACTTGGATTTGCACTGCGGATACAGGAAGAGATTTCAAGAATCCCGGTCGACGTGTTACGTAGGGCCATGAGTAGTGTTCACGATCGGCTTGCTGAGTGTGAACAGCGTAATGGAGGGCATCTTGAGGATGTAACGAGTGGAATTATGTGTTGGGTTTTTTTTTTGTTCTGTGTTATGTTTCAAGACCACCGATTCACTTATTTCTGCAAATGCTAAAGTATGTACTTCTCTATAAATGTAACTGTATCATGATATCCAGTACTTTTAATTTTTTTAACACTTAAAAATCGCCCGATTCGCTGGCGGACCCTGTATACACCTAGATCACCGTAGTAACCTCTGTGGGGCGACGTTCGGAGCAGTCACAGAAATTAATGAGGCATGCAGGTGACGTGTGTGCGGCTGGTACAGACAGTGATAAAACACGTCTGGCCCTGGGAGTGTTATATCCTACTGGACAGTGATTCCATGTCACAGAGCAACATTAATGTGAATTATCAAGAATTAAACTGCATGATTCACAGAATAATGACAGGATAATAAGGAAACCGAATTACACATTTTTAAATTAGCGTCTTTTCTTGCCTAAGTATTAGGCTTACACTAATTTCCGTCTTCAGGGCAATCACAGCCCGTCTTCGACTGCGGACTGCATTTCGGATAGTGCATAACAAGTTTACCGCAGAAAATAAAATTGCTATTGTTCGAGAATTCTGCCTCAGCCATACTGAATGCGAGATGAAGAACGAAATAATACAGAAGTTCAAAAAGGCAATAATGCATCTACCTACGGTCGGCCCACATAACATTAAAAACACCTCATATCACATGCACAAGTGGGGTATGATATATGTCCGATTTTAATAGGGGAATATTGTAATTGGAAGGGAGGGGTAGGAAATATTTCAATATGGGTTTGGCTCTTCATGTACTCTGAAACAAGATCAATATTTGTACGTGTGGAAACTGATGACGCACGGAAACGAGAAACGTAACGTGTTCGGGTGTCATACGGTTTCCCGACGTCACACTGTTTTATGTATTATATGCTGCGCACAATACGAAGAATTATTGAGGATAAAAACACATTTGTTTATAGTCCGGGTGTTTGATATCACGGACCACTAAATGTTAGGTAGCCTACATACCGGCAAGAGCAATTTGTTAACATGAGCTCCGGATACAATCTGACTATAAATATGACCTGCAACGTGTTTCAATCATATGGCGGAGTTATAGTTGGGTTTTTGCGCGAAAATCTTACATCTATGTACAATACGAAGTTCTTTTCTTGGGCTAAGTGGATGGACCGAAATAAGGAATGTCCCCTTTTACTGCGTCCCAGAGCACAACAGCTTCATCACACAAAAACCCTGCATGAGCAGGGACATACCGCGACATCTGCCGTGTTCAGGGACGCTCTGTATTAAGGTGCATGTAAAGCTGAGGATCCTCTGACAACAGATTTAACCCGCTACGTATTCCAGATCCGGCCAGGAAGTACGTTTATTTTGTGGTCTTTAGTTTCAGCTCTAATAAGGACAGTCCAGACTTAACAGTACTTCTGTCCCACTGCTTGTCCACACAGTCCCACCAAAAATGCGGCATTTTTTGTATCGTGGGAAGAGCTTTTATACTCTTCGTGTGTACGAAGCCCGTGTCCTATGCTCAATCAGCCATCTTGTCAGACATGTTTCCTCTTCGCCATACATATATAATGGATAACAGCTGGACGACGAATTCGCTGATACAGATAAAATAAGGGCGGTTTTTGTTTGCGAACGTGCACGCCATTAAGTTTAGTTCCTGACCGAACGGCGTATATGAAATATTTAGTTTTACGAAAATCATATGAGATCTTCGCTCATCTGTGATATTACGCAGCGTAGATTGTTAGTTAGTTACTGACGTTTCGAAATAACCTATCGGTCCCATTTTCAATGGTTAAGCATTGACGCTATAAGATTGGACCAACGGGTTGTCCCGAAACGTCGGTAACGAAGAATCCACGCTGCGTACGATCCCAGAAGAGCGAAGATCACGTTTACACCGTGGCGGAAGCCTGAAATCACGCATTGATCGAAAATCAATACGTCATACGTTTTAAAATCTTAATATTTTTTAAATTATCACGTTTCTCCCCTGCCAGAGATGGATGGGATAAATTAACTAGTTCACTTAATACGGATCATATCTAGTGCAATAATTTTAGACTGTGCGCAGACATAGGGCAAGCTTTTACGTCTTGATCTTGTTTACCAGAGTAGGGATGTCTGTTATACTGCGTAAGGTTATGACACAATATAGTTGTGATGCTGTTCAAATTGTAAGAACGAAGGAGATGCCAACGACAAGCGGACTTCCCGTTGCGCCGCACGTGTAGCTTTGCTGTTGTTGTACGTCCTGTATTGATCGATACGATATGTCGAGGTAGAGTTCAAATTTTGTCTCTAGTGAACGGCCACGTGTTGTTGTAAGTATGCGAACTAATAAATGTTTCCATCTCAACAAACATCAATAGTACCACAAATAAATAAAAAAAATAGTGTGCTGTTGTTATTAACACGCTGTGTATCATTATATATTTGACTTCTCTTCACACTCATATTCTATCCCTTGGACACAACGGTAAAAAAAATGAAAATAATTGAGTTCAAGAATTTAACAAACGCCACTTAGACACAAAACCTTACAAAGTTTGGTTCAGTCACCATAAAGTATTTACCCACAGACCTACAAGAGCTACATTAAAGGTGTTGTCAAAGTTTTTAACAAGATAAAACCACATGGTACCAGTCCTACAAAGTTCAGCGTTTACAATGTTCATCACCCCTTCCAGCTTCCAAGAATGTGCACTTTGCTGCGCAGCGTATTCAACTATTCGTGTGATTCCTAGAATAAACAAAAGTTACTTCCCTACAGGAGATTAAATGGATGGTTATTGTAACGGAGGCAGCGTGTTCTCTGTGACGTAGGAACTGAACTTCTAGCAGCTATATCATTTGGAAGAAATTCAGGATTTAAAGGGGTGAACACAGAAAAGAATACAATGTTAGGAAACAGAAGTGACGACGAGCAAGAAACTAACCTAAACATTAGAATATTGTTTGAAGTAACATACAAATTCACAGCACTGTCTTCCTAAGCCTGCAAAACTTTCATCAGGCCTTTTAGCCTACACATTTTTACTGTGAGTTCTAGGCACTAATACAAAAGAAGTGAAACAGCGTCTGTCTTTTCTGGAAGGAAGCATTATCAAAATAGGCAGGTTAGGGAGAGGTCCCAGAAGGTGCAGGGTTGTATTTCTGACACTTACCAATTCGGAGACAAGCGGTATAGACTTCCTCCTGGGTCGAATGTCTGGCATACTGTCGATGTTGCTGTAGAAAGGGTTGTCTCCAGGGTGCCTGAAACAAAAGTACGTCGTCAAGGAATTACTGTATTATCCGACAGAAATAAATAATTTGTATTTCGAACTCTAACAGGCTTGTGGCGAGAAGGATATTGTACTGAGGTGACATACAGAACTGCTCCCACCCTCTTGCTGTTAACCAAAAATCACATGACAAATTTCAATGTATGTGTCACCTCAAATTTTATTCCTATGTAACCATTTCCACAGAACAAAATTCTTACGACCTTTGGGGCACTGCAAATAGCTCTGATGGTTGATGAAGTGAGGTGACTCTCTAACAGAACTGGGATGTTAGTTACCGCACCAATGGGTCCTATCTTGAGCTAGAAGAATCAAATCCACATATCTACACTACAGCTCTTTCGGATACATTTCAGTATTATCCTCCTATCTATGCATATTCTCCCAAGTAATCACGTAACTTGAAGGTCACAACCAAAATTGCGTATTCATTTCTCACTTCGTTCTCTGAAATTCTACTAAGCTCGGCCCCCTCCCCTCCCCCCATCCACTAACAGTATTATTAATGCAATCCAAATGAGCCAGGAGGCATCTTTTCACACAGATTCCTGTAAGCTTCCATCCTTAACTCACCTTACAAAAATATTCGTATCGTTTAAATGTGAATATTTAAACATACGACAGGAAGACGTTCATGACGGAACGAAACTTGTAGGTTATATCTGATCATGAATCAGGGTATCAGTGTAAAGTAAATAAAAACTGTCACATAATATGCTATGGTTATTAACTATAGCTGTTGCTGCCGTATAGTGTCTTACAATTTGATATAAGTCTCATGAGGTATTTACCGAAGGCGGCAAGACAAAATAACGAAATACACAGGCCAACGAAAAACGTGTAAATGTTTTGTTTATTTTTACATTGGGTTTTGCATCGATTAGTGTGAAACCGTGGCGGGGTTTTCAGTCAATGCATCAAGCAGAGTTCACACTAGCGTAGTCACGCAGCAGCGGTCTCCTGTCTGTGGTCAGCCTGGAGTTTCCACCCTTAAGCTTCACGCTGAGATGACTCGTCATCCAGACCGGGCACTCTGAGAGGTCCGACTTGATCAAGGGCCGGACTTAGAAGATCTGTGGGCCGGAGGGCGATAAGACATTAGCCACCAATTTCACTGGCCTGTGCACTAATACTAGCCGTGTTGCAGCGTCCAGTGAATACCTTCGGCCCGCAACTGGAACTGTGTAATGCTATAGGCCCCTGCTGAGGGTAACACTCTGCCATCTTCCGTCGGACGACTCGCCCTGTCGGGAACAGCTTTCGAAACTTGGCACGTAGTCACCAGCGTTCCAGTGCGCCAGTCCCATTTGTCTTCCGAAGGCTACGGTTACGTTGGAGCCAGAACCGACACAGCACAGCAAACCAACATTTGTTTGGGCATACATCGCCAGACATGTATGACTACTTTTAATCCGACATGTCTGTCCAGATTTCTGCCTACAGAAGGATTTATTTTTCTCAGTCTGCGTATTGTAGGTGATGTGAACGGTACATGATGTACTGTACACGTCTGATGATGATGGTTGGGACAAATTTTTGCTGATGGATAGTAACCTTTGCTTGAAGTTAGTACCGTAATGTAATTCAATAGTGTTATTATTGCAGTACTTACCCGTAAAGTTTCATTTCTCCCTATTTCATCCCAACGTCTCGGCTTGAGATCTGTGTTAGGGCCCTTTCTGTGTCTTTGATCACCAAACGGCGGAATATCTCTAACGAGTTTTATCAGAGACGTTTCGTCCACTGCACGAATACTCGCACATATGTTAACTGAAGCAGGTGTATGGCCGGACTGTCGGCTCGAAACAAACCTATTTTGTTGGGCCAGACAGTAGGGAGTTGTTCGAAAACAACACGCCTGTCAGATCTGTAGCCGTACCCCACGGCTGTGTTGGAATGTTAAGCGGAAAAGACAGCTTGTGAGCGCACTGCACTGGAGGGAGCAGGTACATGCAAACTGAACTGCACGCATTCTCAAAAGGAAGGTTCTCGCTGAGATCATCGATGGGCTGGGGCGGGGGGAGAGGGGGCTGACTCAGAGTTGCGGGAGGTGTGGGGGCAGGGTGCTTGAGAGCGATGACTGAATTGCAGCAGTAGGCACAACATAGGAAGGCTAAGTGGTTAGGATTAAATGGTGCGAGCCTTGACGACACAATCCCCTTGAACACCATGGTTCCAGCCCAAGCCGAAGCTCCCCTCTTCAGGAGACAGAGTAGGTGGAGTCGCATCTGGTGCGGCAGTGCGTGCAAATGCACGATTTTCCGGCCTATTCCCATCCCAACGCTTGCTTTGTAGCACTACGCCTTGGCTTCTTTTCACTTCCTGCAGCCGCGACAAGGTTGCAAGGATGTGCCAAATAAAAAGTACGGAAAATGAAGAGACGATAGGTCTTGTACGTACCGAGCCAACAGTGAGAAGTGAAGTGAAACGCATGGCCTTGTATAGGTCTACGAACCGTTTACTTGGGGGCACCATGTTACTCCGCAACGTGGAAACAATGTATCCAGCACGCTGTAAGAATCCAGAGGACAATACTTTGACCAAAAAGGCTGGCAAGTGACGACTTGTTGAACAGAAAAAGAGACAAGGGTAACACTGTCAGATTGTTGTGAAAGTGATGACTGCGAAGGTGACACCGCCAGATCTTTGTGAGTAAGAAACGGTTAAAAAGGTGACACTGTCAAATTGCTGTGAAAGAGACAGAGCTACAACGGCGACACCGACAGATCGCTGTGAAAAAGACATTGCTAGAAGGGTGACGTTGTCAGATCTTTGTTCAACAGAGCTACGAAGGCGACACTGTAAGATCGTTTCGAAGGAACGGCGAAAAGAAAATAACCGCTTCCGCTGGATATGGAGTCTAGGTCATTCATCTTATAGCATTAATTGAGCGCACTAACAGTTTTTGTAACCCTGTAATATTAAGCGATTTGTATGACGCATGAATTTGGGAAAGACGGAAATTAATATCAGGATCAAATCATAGGTAGACACAGATACGAAATTATGTACCTTCCCACATCTTCTGCATTGGCAAACTTTCGGGTTTCGTGCTGTTGACAAGAGGTTTGTACTACTTCGAACATACTGCATGAATCAATCATAACACTTTACTTTAGCTATTTATATGTTTTAAAACATACATGTTTCGGCTGAAAGGACCTCATAAGGCATACATAATGAAAATACGTAGAGAAAATTATATTTATGTGCAAATATGAAGTAGGCATTAAAAACGAGACCTCATAGGTACACATCGTACAGCGTTGAATGGTAGGGTGATTGTGAATTGTAAATTGAAACAATGTTGTAGGAAGCTTTTGTGGAACATTTTACTGAGTTTTACAGAATCCACTAGGAGCAATTTCAGAGAACTAGAAAATGCTCAGTTAGGACAGGCAATCTGCGGTCAGATATTCGGATCCAGATCATCACAGTACGAATGAGTACTCACTACTTGAAAAGAGAAACGTAACGTCGTCCGTGTGCCCGCCACGAAAGCTTATTGAAAAGAGCAGTTATAACTCCATTTACCCTTGGCCTCGACACCAGATGGAGGTTAGTGTCCACCTTCACGTCCAGGCCGATTTATTAGGGGATAAAATTCCGGCATCCAACAAATAGGAGTTTGTCTGGTCCGCAAATGACCTGGAAGGCTTACATAGGAGATAAAACTTCTTGCCCCTTCCGGGAATCGAAACACGATCCAACGGCTGTACAGGCCACAGATTAGAACAAAAGCCTGACGTATAATTATGTGAGGGTTAACAGTGACAGGGTGAGGCGACAAATTCCCATAAAAGCAGTAAAAGTTAAGGAGGTAAACCCACGGCAAAATTTTTGTTCGTGATCTGCTTTAAACGCGAATGCGGACATCGGACGTGAGAAACTGAAAGTCTGGGTCACAGTGAAAGAAAGTTTGCTCTAACACTTTTCCTCTTCGAACCCGATTTTTATGTCGTGCTCAAAGTCCTCCCAAAGAAAACATTCATTGAAGGGTTATCGTTCCTTCTTTCCGACCTTCCCTTTCGTATGTTCTACTTTGACCCACGTTTGATCTAAAGAATACATAGTTCGCTCCTTTGTGCTATACTTCTCGAGGTCAGGAAGGATTCTTGTACGCCCACAGGCATTGTTTATATCTGAGACACCAATGTGTGTGTGTGTTTTTTTTTTATTTTACCCAAACTAAATTCGGGCTTTACAGCCCTTTGTACACAATTGTGTTGTATAAAAAGGAAATAGGCTGAGGTTATCACTGGTAACAGATATCATTTCGTCAATTTGGGCAGTGAATTACTGGAATTGAAACTCTGCACCTTTTGCAACATCGCGGTTTCAACACACTAGCCAGTTTCACTTACAACCGTTTGTTCCTTTGACATATTTTGCGGGGCGATTTGAAACCACCCGCTGATTTCACTGGCTTCAATTTATCAAAGGTTTAATTCCCATGATATGTTATGAATGTGCGTAATTTGTTTACATTCGGATATGGCAGTTATCTTTTGCCAGTGACGATGCACGTTAATACTGCAAGAGTATTAGGTCTAATCAGAAAATCTTTACTTGGAAAACTTTTGAAAACATCAGGGTTGAAAATTTACATCCATGCAGTAACGTATCACACATCACACATAATCAAGAGGCATCGTAAATTACCATGCCATAATATACACAGGCTACTTCCGTGAGTTGGAGAATGAGCCTTCTTCTACTGCAAGGAACAGATGCCGATATTTTGTGTACGAGCGTTTAGGGTCAGCACACCCGAGGATAACAACCTAATGCTAACAACCTAATGCTAGCAACATCTTGCTGTCCTTTCAGCTTCTGTTTATATCCTAGTACGCCGTAATTCAGATTACGCATTTGAATTCGCTATGTAAATTTATGGGATACTGTTTCAAACTAATTGATTAATAAATACGGTATTTATGTGGATAATTTTCGATCAATTTCAATTCCAGCGCCCTTCGAAGTACAAGCAGGACTATGCCTCGTATATCAAATGAAGAATCGTGATTTAAGGCTTCCGCCATGGTGAAAATGAAATATTCGCTCTTCCGGGATGTTACTCTGTGTAGATGGGTAGTTGCCGACGTTTCGGGACAACCGTTTTCTGTCTCCCCTTCCTGCACCTAGCGGTGACCTAACGACTCGGAGCCGATTCGCTACAGAGCACCCCTTTGGCAAATCTTCCTTATTCTCCTTGTCACTTCTGAGTCCTCCACGCTCCACTAACCCTATTGGCTTGCCTCTCATTCTCAGACGACCAATCACGGTCCACACCATTCCCTACGTAACTTCGCACCTAAGTCTCACCGGCAATCTTCTCAGACTGCCTGACCCGTGAAGACGGGACTGGTAGGCTGTACCAAAACGTCGGCAAATAACTGCCAATATACGCTGTCTAACATCCAGGGACATCGAAGATCCTATCTCGAGACTCGGATTTCCGTACAAACTGACATTACGAGCTTTACGAAACTGGCAGAAATATTCGAATTTTAATTAAAATCGGGCACTTCTCATTATCAGATACGCGTATTTGCTTGTGTGTCGTCACAGTTAACTACGTGCTTACCAAAGTGGGGAGGATGTTCTCCCACTAGTTGCACAAAGCAAAGAGGCAAAGCATTTTCATAAATTTTATGTTTTTTGAGGTTATTGGTAAATGAGAACGAGCGGGCCAGATTTGTCGCGCCATTTATACATTCCCTAACTTACGAGTTTTGAGATTCTCATAGAGTTGCTGCTACAGATTCAAGTCTTCTGGGATGTTACGCCATGTCGACTGGTATATTTATACCTACGTTTCGAATGACTGTATTGTCCAAACCACCGGATCAGGCAGTTCAAGTAGACTGGACTGTAACCCCTGACGACGAAGTCACTAAATTCCTCTGCAACGTCTGTAACTACTTGGCACAAGACGTGACGTAATATTTTAGAAGAAATTCACAACTTGTTTACAGTTTTAATCCCAGGGTGCTTTACTGTTGTCGACATCGTAAACCGTTTTGTTTCAAAACGTAATGCAGAACAGACAGCTTATTTTGCGCCGGTGAAAATATTCACTGCATTAGGTAACATTTCGCGTATTTTGACAGCGAATCAACAAATGTTCGAAGTTATGAAAAGGGGAAATATTCGCCATCGGAGTAAGCCTCTGATCCTTCACGTTCCTTACATGGCATGTAATCTCTATGATGGAAATAAGGTGTAAATTTACTCGAAATACAAGGACGCTCTGTTTATACACGAAACACGGGGTACGGCTCCACTGCATGACACTTACTTACTTACTTATTCCATGGAACAGAGTCCTTCTTGAGAAGCTAACCGGTTCTCAGCTAGTCAAGCATTTTATGGAACCCGAAAGTTTATTACCGCATTCACAAGTGTCCGCAATCTATCCTTATCCCGAGCCAGCTCGATCCAGTCCATGCCTCCACATCCCACTTTCTGAAGATATATCTTAATATTATCCTCCCATCTACGCCTGGGTCTTCCAAGTGGTCTCTTTCCCTCAGGTTTCTCCACCAAAACCCTGTAACACCCTCTACTCTCCCCCATCCACTGCATTACATATCTCGTGAAAAGGTTGAATATTGCAGCTGCACTAGCCACTAGAAATTGACACCATGTACACACTGTGTGTGTCGGTGTTATTGGGCCTCAAAGCCGCACTTCGCGTGGCACAAAATAAAATAATTTCAAGGCTATGCCATAATATAATTTTAATCCTGTCTTTCATCTGTAGTCAATCAATCTCTTTGCAGGAATCAAACCGGTTATTATACCATATAGAAGAAGTAAATGTAATTACTACAGGATCGCGTTGAATGCGAAACTTGCATTAACTTAACAATGTAAAAGTTCGTATGAAAAAGTGAAGATATTTTACTTCCTCTATTCAACCTGAAACTTAATTACAAAGTCCACAACGTCTCAAAATTAATACGTTTTTAGAACCCTTGCGTAAGATTCCGCAAACTGATAGTTCGTCAAGGGAAGAAGTTCCAGCCATCCTCCCAAACTTCAGACTGGAAGTCCTCTCTTGTTTGCCCACTATTGTTTATTCGATACATTCGCAGTTATTTACCGTGTACGCAGGCTGTTTGCACCTTGCAGTACTTCAAGCACTGTCCATGTGCATGTGGACACGCTTTCAATGGGACTACCACTGTACTTCATACAGTACAAATACGAGTCGACAGAAAGCGGAGTTACATCTGAATGCCAGCAGTATGACTCATGCTGATGCAACTTTTTGCGCCTTACATACGTATATATTTTTAAGAGAAGACAAATTTAAACACGTGTATTTTTTTGTATACCCCAACCCAAAAACTGTATTTTGATGCCAGAATTTCTGTCGGACATACCATTCCCTACTGCGGGTTATCTAGAATCAGAACAAAAATAAACGACACTGAGTGAGTATAGTCCTAGTAATTAACCAACTTGATGCACAAAATCTTGTTTTATAATACGTTTATTAAATGCCTCTACATGTTTTGAGCACTATGTGTATCTACAGACTGTAATGAAACCAAATGCTGTATAATACAATTTTGACCTCCTGATGATGAGCACATAGTGCTCGAAACATGTAGAGGCATTTAATAAACTTATTATAAAACAAGATTTTGTGCATCAAATTGTTTAATTACTAGGATTATGATGAGATGCACAGCCAGCAAAACATAAAAAAAAACTGAATGTGTCTGCATACGTGCTTACTTAATCCGAATATTTTATTTATCTTGCACCCAGACAATTCACTAAAAGCCTTTTATTTACCTTAAAAATTCAATTTTGTATTTTCTCTATACACAAGTTCTGTCTATTGATAAGTTACCTTTTGTCTTCCTCTATTCATCTGCAAGAAAGCTTGGATTACAACTCTGTGCTGTAAAACACAACCTAATAGATGGACTTCATTCTATTTCGTTCGCTATTTCATTCGCTCCAAAGCGACCTATCGCCAACGACCTGATTATAATTACATGACCAATGAGAAAGAAAGGTGAAAGGTCATGAATGCTTATAATAAATACGACACAGAATCAATAATACATTTAGATAAATGGGCGTTACTTCATAAATTACATTTGATTTATTTTTTAATAAACGTTAATGATTTATGTATCTGCGGAACTAACGGTTCGTGATAGTTGAAGAATAAAAGACCAAATTGATGTCACTTGCTATTTTATTTCACTTTTTATGTGCTCAACATGTTTCGGACATTAATATATCCATCATCAGAAGCTTGTGACTATTCTGTAGAATTACCACACTGGTCGTATTGTTCATGGTTCGATGTGTGTTGGAGTTTCTGTGTGGTTGGTTTGGAGTGGTATTAACTCAAACCCAACCACATCGAAACTCCAACACACATCGAACCAAGAGCAATACGACCAATGTGGTAATTCAACAGAATAGTCCCAAGCTCCTGACGATGGATATAATAATGTCCGAAACATGTTGAGCACATAAGAAGTGAAATAAAATAGCAAGTGACATCAAGTTGGTCTTTTATTCTTCAACTATCCCAATGATGCACGGTCCAATAACCATAAGATTAACGGTAAGTGATTTATTGTAAGGACTCACCATTTAGTCAGAAATTACATGTGCAGTATGTACAATATATACAGCCACCCTAAACTGCCACAATATGTGTGATATAGAAGGGTAACCCACAAATAATTCTAACGCCATATTTATTTCGGCAACATATTAAATTTTGAATACACTTGAAAACGCGTCAAATAAACTAAATGTAAAGCAAAAATGTTACCAATTTTTAAATTTATACATCTGAAGTATTACTTTCACCTTATCATGCAGAGGATAATGTAATGTCAGCGACACCCATTAGAAAAGTTGGGATTTTTAAGGAACTAGTAAATGATTAACAACATTAAGTGTAAATTTATTATACCGAATTTTATAAGAATCGGACAATAAATGCGGACAGCAGGTTAAAAATTAATTTACGTGGGTAAGTAAAGCGGCTTTCACTGGGAACGTTACCAGAGAACTCACAGTCATTCAGCAAATTGTCTTCGGTATTTAATGTAGCGAGACATATCCAGTTCGGATGAAACATGTAGAGAACAGCGACGAAATTTCATTTAATTCCACAGGTAAAGTTCGACTACCACCGTATCTATTGTAATGAAACTCAAACGATATTCCACGCCATTCTAGCGCAAGCTCCTGTCAAAATTTCACAGAAGTCGCACAAGAAGTATGGGAAGTAAAGCGGTTAATTCAATTTTCATTCGGTACATTACGACTGTCACGGCAACACTTTTCATGAAACTCACCACTGTTCAACAACATTATTTAAAAAATTCCAATACTGAATTTCATGAAAATATGACGGACAGTTTAGCCATTGGAACTAGTCACGGACAGACGGACGGATGGACGAAGATTGGAAGGACGCGATCGCCACACAAAGCGTACTTTTTTGTTTCGTGAAGTACGCCTAAAATAAATTAAAAACACGACAGGTTTTGCCTACATTTCAAAAGTTACTAATGTAGCACACTCTAAAATGCTGGATACAGCGTCTGTGTCTGTAACTGTCCACCGAGATGTAATGCTTATACCCCAGTAATTGAAAGCCAGACTATAAATTTTTAATTAAAACTCACCCATTCGAACGACCTCCACTTTCGCCCCCAGCACCTCCGCCACTCTAAAAAAGAAACAAAAAGAAATAATAAATTAATAAATATCTATTTAAAATATTATAAATACAAATACAGTTTTTCAATAAACAATAAAAATAACAATATAAACAAAATATTTTAGGATAACATTAACATAACAAGTATACATTCTAGAAATATAACATACAAAATATGAAGTACAGTATTATAGAACAGTCAGGAACCGGAAGCCTTATGTAGACCGCTGTCTTTTAATTTTCGATTCTCTTTGTTTGACGGACATGTGATGAACAAAGTTGCTTCAGGCGACACTAGGCCTGAAACTTGAGCAGGAACTGTCACGGAACCTGACTTTTCCAGCCGTACACATTTGTGCTGCAATGTCTTATCTTACATTATTATTACAAATATGCACACAAATAAATTACATTAATGAGAAAAAAAAAATACATGACATATATATATATGTATATAAACAACAACAATATTATATGCTGATATGTACGCCACACCAGACACAACACAGTGTGCGTCTAATGTATTTTAAACATGTAACTTGTACACAAAACGCATTTACAACTCATGGAAGTTACCTACAACAGTTCAAAATACATTGTAATACATTAATTTCAAATTGTACAAAAGAGTTCTTTTGTGGAATATATTAGGAAGACTTGAAGCTGTTTGTCAAGGTTCTGTGTATCTTACCCTAATGCAGTCCACAAAATTCAAAAGTGCAGTATTTCATAAGGTACAAAATAAAAAGAGTTTTATCAGTTCACTCATTAAGTTAGGAGAGTTACCATCATTAAACGCAGAATCAAACTGGTCCCAAACATAAATAACATCTGTCGATATAATGACATGCACAATAGTAGAAAACTATCGGCTATCTTCTCTTTCACACGGGACTCCAATTTGAAGCGTAATATAATCAGACATTGCGTCAAAACTTTGAAGACATGCGATCCTTCAGGTGACAAATAATGACGATAAATGTTTTCCTGCTGACTGTTGAACACAAGATGAAATTCAACAAATCTAAGTAAACCAGTCTTCGCCGAAACTATCTGGATATCAATCAAATGGAAACGGAAAAATATGAACAAGAAAATAAATCGACTCGGGACCAGATTCTTCACGTAACGGATTATATTTTATGACATATAGGAAGTACTCAGTAGTAGGAAGACTATGTGCGTAATAGGCCGAAGAAATCCCTAGCAGTACGTAGGGGAAAACTACTGGAAACACATACTTAAGTGCTACATTGCAATTTAATATTCAGGTTGTTTGTGCAAACAGCGAATTGAGTGTGGGATACAGCATGGTTACCTTTCACTACACACTGAACTCGTTCGTGAAGCTTAAACGACAAGCTCATGATATTTTCGTGAATTTCAATTTATGTATAACTGTCCACCGCGAACACAGTCGCAGTTTAGGATTCTCCAAAAGACAAACACGTAATATTTCTACTTACACATACATATTATGGATTTCCCTAATGATACATACATGGCTTCTGTAGTCCTACAGAACTAGGTTAACAAAAACTCTTCCATCTATAATTTAAGTACTCCATAAAGTAACAGGCCTCTATAAGAATGGAGGTACACAATATCTCTTATTACATTCACACGGAGTATTTTGTGTTCAGGGCATTAAATAACAGTAGGTAATTATATTCTAGACAGTATACAAGGAAAAAGGTTACGTAGTCTCTATGTGTGCACCTAGGGTTTCATGTGGAAATACTTTAAGCAGATTTGGAACGTACAGAGACACACATGACTTATTTTCTGTAAAGCTATATTTCTATGTGATACCCACGTCAAAGGCGAAACGAGGATAAGAATGACTTTACTGAATCAAGTAATCCAGTATCTGTGCCTACAGCGGTAAAGTCACAGAGCTAACACAGAAATAAACTCTTCACTTCCAAGCGCAAATTTGTTACACAATTTACCGGGAAGAAATTTGGACATTCTCAAAGCAAATTATAAAACGTGGTCAAGCATTATACAAATGCCCTGCTACTGTAATAGCTCACTGTGCCAATTTCTTTACAAAAGCACACTGCTCTGTTATAGCTTTACTCATAAATAAATAAATAACGTAACTGAAGTACAGTAAATAATTAGATGAACTGCACTATTTTTTTTTTAACTTTACTCATAGGACCAAAAATCCTTTTAAGTTCAGGGACTTTGGTGTGGTTCTATTAACGACTATTGTAAGGCCTTCTACAGTAGTGTGAATCACTAGACATAATGGCAAGGTGCAAATTTAGCTTCCTTGAGTACATGCAAGCTACATTCGGTGCCTAACATTTGACCGTATACGTAACATCTTCAATACTGATAACATAGGTTTATTGCTTACGTTGTACTGCTTGTATAATATCAACATATTTTTCTATGGATTAATACATTACATTTTATTGCGTTACGACAACTACACATTTTGTTGCTAAAACTAACATCTAGTACTATTTATAACACCACTAATATTTAAAAGTGTACGTAGTAGCTTACGAGAAATGTACGTCTGTTGTAAATACATCCGAATAACAATTGTTTGCTTATTAAGTATGAATTTTCACAGTATTTTATAATCAATAATATCAAGATTCACAGAACTTTGAACCAAAAAACAAAGTTTACTTCTTGCGCCATGCTTATTTTGAATTTTCTTTCGAGATGGAGATATAATTCTAGGTAATTAAACTTAACAGCGTATAAATACGTTATTTTAAAACTACGCTTCGTGATTCCGCTGAGCAGACGCGGAATGGTTCTGAATGACTTAGGTCTAAGGGTGCCAATTTACGTATAGTGCATACTGGGTACAGCGGAAAAGTTAACGGTAATATACAGTACAGTACAGTACAGTACAGGTCTCAGACACTGTGACGTTTCTTTGATAGTTAGAAATACAGTCGCAGAACCTGACTGTCTAGGCTTACAACTTGGGCACTGACAATTAGAACAAGGATAGAGAATCGATTGGGCGGATAGACGTGTATTTTTTTGTTTGTTTGTTCAGATTAAATGAAACTTCGGACTATACAAATATAATTCAGGATAACGCTATCACTGTACGTACATATCGGAGTGCTGTAGTGAACTTCGTGCACGGCAAATCGAGGAAGATTTTTCTGCTGCAGGTTAAGCTCATCACTTGTGGTCGTTCAGTTTGATGCAACAGCTTCTGTTGCGTAAACTGTTAACAAGTGACGCAGAGAAAGAATACAATAGTAGGCCGAGTACAAGAAAACTCTTTAGAAAATCTTGAAAAAAAGTCTGCATTCATTGCACAGCAGAGGCAATGTAGTATTCACGTGTGACCACAGAAGATGTTCTTTCTATTCGTATCAATGAATGTAAGCGCGGTTTTTATTTAATCACATATTTGTTTTAAAAGAGTAAGGTGCATGAGACATACAAGACACTATGAACTGCATGGGTTTTGCTATTATAAATATGCTACAGGATGACAAGAAATGTGTTCCACAACAAATCTAAAAAAAAAAAAAAAAAAACAAAAAGGAAAAAAAAATTTTTAATTGAATTTTTTTTATC
>Ga0123355_10005724_pt1 | contig 18265 bp, 12 predicted proteins | sample TergutEmb28metaG_3_FD_89872 | JGI IMG/M metagenome (GOLD analysis project Ga0123355, IMG submission 89872) | Embiratermes neotenicus P1 segment gut microbial communities from Petit-Saut dam, French Guiana - Emb289 P1 | ecosystem: Host-associated > Arthropoda: Insects > Digestive system > Gut ... | reverse complement strand
GGCTATAGACATCCTTACCAGGCTTATGGATATGGGGTTTAACAATATCATTGCGGAGTATACGGGTTGGACCCGCGGTTCGTTCTTAAACGACCCGCTGTGGAACTTGCGCGTAAACAGTGCGGTTGGCGGCACAGCCGGGATGAACAGGCTAGTCAACTTCGCCAATCAAAACGACGCTATCAACCTTTTCCCCGCCGTTAATTTGATGAAGGTGGCTTCTACCCGAGGCATCAATGGCAATCGTGACCTAGCAAGGTACTTAAACAACCAACGCGCCGTTTACCCAGAATTCAACATGGTTACGCGTATGTTTAACCCAGTGTTCTCACTTATTTCCCCGCACTCATTTAGAAACTATACCCAAAGGATTACGAACAACTTGCTTAACCTAAATATCCGCAATATCTCCATTATGGACGCGGGTACCCTGTTCTACGGCGATCTGCGGCTGAACGACCAGATACAACGCTTTGAGGCATTGTATGTTTACATTGACAGCATGAGGGATATGAGCGATAGACTTGACCACCTCATGTTCCGCAACGCGAACTCGTATATGTTCCGCTACGCCTCGTATATTGTGGAGTTACCTATGCGCCACAGCGGGCGCGAGCTGGTGGACTACGCTGTGCCTTTTGTGCAAATGATTTTGGAGAACGTTGTACAAACATCTCTGGAGCCGTTCAACGACGCGGCGATGCTTGATTTCAACATATACCTCCTTCGCGCGGTAGAGTCTAAGAGCGGCCTTCGCTTTAACTTCACCTATGAAGATGAGCGCGCGTTCTCCACAGCTACACGCTTTTACTACCAGTTTAACTTCTTCCGCACCCAGTTTTCCAGATGGGAAGATGAGATTTTTGAAATGTACAGCCGATTTAACTATTTCTGGGGCCACGTGTGGGATGCGACGATGTATAACCACGAAATCCTGCCCGGCGATGTGCGGCGTGTAACCTACGATAACGGTGTTGTCGTACTTATAAACTATAGCAGAGAATACCGCGAGGTCGATGGCGTTACCGTCGGGCCGGAGGACTTTGTTATCTTAAATGGCGTTAATTAGGGAGGGGCTAAGAAAATGAAAAAAATGCCCAAGAATTTTTGGATATCTGCCGTAGCTATCGTTCTTATAGTTGCCAGTTTCTTCTTTAACTGGTTCTTTGCAAGGCTTGATCCGGACGTATCCGGGTTTACGGCAAGAAACGTCCATCAACTCCGCGATATGTTTGATCTTAATGTATGGGTTAATTCGCTTGAACATGTAGATGAACACCTGCTTTTACCATTTATTGGTGAGCCGGGTGACACGTTCACGGCGGATGAAATCCCAACTTTCCGCGCCGCTGTGGACATGATAATGGCATCACACGGGATAGATCGGTTCTATACGGCGGACGGACCGCTTGAACTGACACGAGGAGTTTGGGCTACCGCGCCCCACCTTACCGTGCCGCACGCGGATCTGCCGTTTGGGTTCTACCCAACATTTGGCTTCGCGCTTGATGCGGTGATGCGGGATTTAAACATCGCCAGCTTCTACACGGAAGACGGTGAGTTTCCCCTCTCACAGATTCCATCTGAATGGTTAAACCAACAAGCCTTTTATTCGGAAGTCATAACATTCGGTGAAGTTTTATACCAACTCAGGGCTCCGGTTTTCGGCGTAGTGTCCTTCGTGAACGATATGGGCGAGGAGATACTCCTCTTCCCGAATGTAAACGAAGAGAATCTGCCCGCATTTACATGGGAAAATGCCGCCGCAAATACGCTGCTTCACGGCCTTACGGAAATCCCTACGCTCAGCGAAGCCGTGGATATGGTGATGGAAGCGCTTGGTATCATTCAGCTTAATACGGCTAATGGGCCGCTTCTCCGCATACCTGCTCTGCGCGCTGTAGATGAAGGGCTTAACGAACCTTTCGCGGATATTACTTTCGGCCACGTACCCACGTTCGGTGAAGCACTTGATATGGTAATGGCAGACCTTGGGATTGAGGAATTCTTTACGCCGGACGGCGAAGCGCTTGTCCGCGATGCGGATATATTTACTGAGCCGGCTTTTGCCGCTGCAGTTATCCCATCTATCGCGGATATCCTGAATATTCTTGTACAGCGCGGCGTTACGCATTTTATAAATGATAACGGTGAATTGGTCTACATATTGCCAGACCAAGCCGCATTTGACGCACTTATAGCGGAACGTACAGTTGTTGAAGAATATTTCGAATATGAATACGACGAAGATGTTATATATGATGAAGAAAACGTAGCCGAAAATATTGATGAAAACGTTAATGACGACGAAATTATAATTTTAGCAATCCTCCTTGATGATGAAGCGTTTACCGCAGTTTTCCACGATAACTTAGCGGCTATCCCAACCCTCGGCGATGCAGTTCGCATCGTGATGGATTCTTTGTCCATGAGTATTCTTTATACGGATGATAGCATATTCGAATTAGAAGATGAGATACATGGTTTTGATGCGCCTGCCTTCATTGGCGCTGTGGTACCTACAACGCTTCAAATCTTGCAAACCGCTAGGGGCGCTGATATAGGCGTTACGGCATTTGTAAATGCGGACGGATTGATGTATCATCTCTTCCCCGTAGCTGCTACGGAAAATATGTTGTCCGCTTTTGACAGGCCTGCTTTCCCCGAGGCAAGCATTACTACACGCGTTGAAATCCTGCAAGCCATATATGCCCTGGGTGCAACCCATTTCTATACGGCTGATGGAGAGCGTTTTGAAATGTTCCCAACCGGAGCGGCGGAAACGAGGCGCAATATCCTTGATGGCCCCGCGTTTAACCCCGGAGCTGCGCCAAACTATGCCATCATGTTTAATGTACTACGCCAAGCGCCGTATAATGCGCGCAGTTTCGTTATGGCAGACGGAGAGACATTCCTTTTATTCCCCAACACTGTAGAGACGCTTGAAATCGTAGGCGCGAGGACGGCGAACATGTTTGGGTTGTCAAACATAATCAATGATATTGAGAATATCGTTGATGCCCGCCTCGGCGTGCTGTTTACATATGAGGAAGATATCCTGTACAATACTCCAAACTTCACAACTGCGGGTATATTTAATGCCAGCGGTCAGATCACCGTTTATACAGGGCTTGCTATTGTTCTTATTGCGCTGGCACTCTGCTTTTTGGGTAAAAAATGGTGGAACAGGATCGCAATGGCCGGGTTTGGCGTTACATCCATCGGCTTAATCCTGATCCTGGCTGCGGTTGTCAATATAAATAATAACCTATTGGCAATTGATATCCTCCCGCCAATACGTGGGTTGGCCGGTATCACGTTATTTCCGCTTATTGTTACTTTAATTTCGATAATTGTTCTGTTTGTTAACAATACAGGCTGGTACTATAGGCTGGAACTCCGTAAAAAAACGGCTGTGTGGGGTATTGTACTTCTTGCTCCGTGGATTTTGGGTTTCCTCCTCTTCTTTGCGCGTCCGTTCGGCCAGCTTGTATATTGGAGCTTTAGTGAAACGGAACTTACGACACGCGGTATCGTGACCACAAGGCATGACCATGATCTAGAACGTATCCACCGCGAATTTGACTGGTACAGGAACACCATAGAGCGTAGGGACGAAAGGCTTGCGGAATCTACCGCCAATTTCGCCACCGCGGCTGCTTACCAGCAACGTGCGGACAATGCGAGATACGCGGGTGATACCGCCGCCGCCGCAAATTACGACCGAAGCGCGGATAGCTACACACGCCAAGGCGAGAGGTATTATCGCCGTGCCGGGCGGAGCGACAGCTGGGGTAATGTTTTGGTTTGGCTGTATAACACGTTCTACAACTACTATGATGCGATGGCTTTAAACCCGAACTTTAACAGGTTTGTCGTAACTATGTTTACACATACACTCCTACAAGTTGTTATTATCGTAATATTCTCATTGCTTGCGGCTATCCTCATTAGCGGCAACTTCCCCGGCAAATCCGCAGCGAGGACGATCTTCTTCATCCCTATTATCTTGGGCGCGTCTATCGTATCCGCGGATACCACCACGGCGCAAGCGCAGCTTATGCAGGAAATGATGGGTACAGCCGCGCAGGCAACCGCTGGGCAAAGTGCAGGCTCGATTATCGTCCAGGACGTACTCGTCAACTCCGGTCTACCGCAGGATCTGTTCGGTATGGATGTTGCACAGGTGCTGGGTGACGTGCTTTCGAACGTACTTACAATCCTCGCCGTTTCCGCAGTACCCACGCTGATTTTCTTGGCCGGGCTCCAATCAATCGCACCGTCGCTTTATGAGGTGGCGAAGATTGAGGGGGCTACGGGGTACGAAACCTTCTGGAAGGTCACATTCCCAATGGTTTCACCCATGGTTCTCCTGTGTACGATATATACGATGGTGGACGTCTTCCAGCGGCATTCAATAAATCAGAGTGATGGAAGTGCCGGTATCGGGTTTACGCATGTGGGAACGGGATTATTCCAACAAGGGACGATGATTTCGTTCATACGTAATATAGCGATCAATCCGCCGGCAAACCACGCCCTTTCCGCCGCGATGAGTATCATTTATATCGTAATCGTTGTTGCCATTATCGCTATTGTAGGCAAATTAATATCGAAGGTGGTGTTCTATCATGACTAACGTGAACGCTGAAAACAATGCCGCGGCGAATATGCCAATAAAGAGGAGTAACATACCTAAGATTAAACGGAGATTTAGGAAGTTCTTTCTCCATTTTATCCGTTATGCGTTAATTATTAACATCGCTTATATGATTCTGTACCCATTGTTAACCGCTACCGTTACGGCTTTTACCCACCCCGGCGACACAGGGCTTACAACGTTTATATGGATTCCGCCGCGCTTTTCATTCGATATTACACGCATGGCTTGGCATGTTCTGTATTACCCAAGAAACTTTGCGTATACATTGTTTGCCACAGGTATTGTCGTGATATTCCAAATGTTTGGCGGCGCATTCTTCGGGTATTCGCTTGCAAGGCTTCGCTTTAAGGGCAGCAATATATTCTTTGCCCTTGTAGTGCTTACAATTATCGTTCCAGCAACCGCTATCCACGTACCACGTCTTATAATGTTTACGAACTTTGACATATTTGGCTTGTTCACTGCGTTTAACGGCGCGCCAAGCAACCTTAGGAACGAGGCTGGGTCAATGTTCTGGCTTGCATTTACGGGGTTTGGGCTTAGCGGCGGTTTATTTATCTTTATCTTCCGCCAATTCTTCCGAGGCGTTCCAAAGGAACTGGAAGAAGCGGCGTATATAGACGGTGCAGGGTTTATCCGTACATTCTTCCGCATCGTACTTCCTGTCGCGAAACTTTCGTTCGTAACGGTCGGTACGCTAAGTTTCGTGTGGAACTGGAATGATACGTTCATGGTTGGCCTTTTCAACAACCGGCCAGGCGGCCCGCTAGAGGCTGGATACCTGCAGCTTCGTCGTTCGTGGCTACTATCCAATCATGGCGGCGGCGTGACGTCCAGTATCCAATTGGCCAGAGGGCAATTAGATCGTGCGATTCAAAACGATATCGTCTACCTTACCACGCAGGTTTATGACCAAGGGGTTAGGGATGTCGTAAACCTTCTCGTAATGATTCCGATGATCCTCCTCTTCCTTATCGTACAAAAGCAATTTGTGCAAGGTGTGGAACGGTCTGGTATTGTTGGGTAAATTTAATAAAATCTACAGGTTACACGGGTTGTATTATACTCGATCCGTGTAATCTGTGGCAGATTATTATGGAGGTTAATATGAAATTACCAGCACCGGGGTTTGTTTTCAAGCCGCCGGTTTATGTGTGTCAAAGGGCACCATTTCTTCCGAGTGAGTTGTGTGGTAGGTTAGATAAACCATTCTGGGCTGATGCGCCCTGGACGGATGATTTTACGGATATTGAAGGCGATGTCCGTCCAGTGCCGCGATTCAGGACTAGAGCAAAAATGTTGTGGGATGATGAGTATCTATATGTCGGTGCGGAGTTGTACGGCAATGAGATTTGGGCACACTTGACAGAGCGGGACAGTGTTATATTCTATGACAACGATTTTGAAGTTTTTATCGACCCGGACGGCGACTGCCAAGAATACGTCGAGTTTGAAATGAACGCGCTTAACACAGTGTGGGACTTGCTTCTCACTAAACAGTACTTAAATGGAGGCACACCCGTGGATGCCTTTGATATACAAGGCTTAAAAACGGCTGTTTATATTGACGGGGTGCTAAATGATCCGTCGGCAGACAACAAGATGTGGAGCGTGGAGATTGCGTTTCCGCTAAAGGTGCTTAACCAAGTTGCACGGCGAAATTACCCTGCTGAAGGGCGGTATTGGCGCGTCGGTATGAGCCGTGTACAATGGCTTGTGGATACGGTTGCCAATAAATGGGTAAAACGGATAAATCCAGAAACTGGGACACCTTACCCTGAGGATAATTGGACGTGGCCGGCCACTGGCGGCGTAAATATGCATTTGCCGGAGACGTGGTCGTTTGTATTTTTTACCGATGCGACTAAGCCGGGTAAACGGTTTGAAATTCCGCCGCACGAATTTGTGCGTTGGCAGCTGCGTAAGCTGTATTACGCACAGAATGAATACTGCCGCAGGTTTGGAAAGTACACAAGTAGTGTGGACACCCTTGCTGCTATGTGTGAAGCGGTAGAATTTACGGTTAAACCGTGGATAGAGCATACAAGTGATTTTTTTAGTATACGATGTGAGTTTGAAGGTAGATTATATGTGCAATATAGTGATGGTCGGTCTATTGTTAAATAAATTATTAGCCACGGATTACACAGATGACACGGATTTAAAAAGATAAAAAATGAATGATAAACTCTTATATAAAGAAAAAACCGATTTAATTATTAACCGTTTCTTCAAGGTATATAATACTCTTGGTTATGGCTTTTTATTAAATGTTTATAAAAACGCTTTAGCATACGAATTAAAACAACTTTTTCACATAAAAACGCAACACCCTATAGACGTTTTGTATGAAAATATTGTTGTTGGAAAATTTAAAATAGATTTTATTATAGACAATGTTGTTTTATTATATATAATATCTATAGATGATATTAGCAAAACACATAAAGCTCAACTACTTAACTTTCTTAAAACCACAGAGATCAAAGTTGGCTTAGTTCTTAATTTTGGTAAGAAGCCAAGCTTTGAACGTATGGTTTATTAATTATTTTTAATCCGTGTCATCTGTGTGATCCGTGGCTTAAATAATAAAACATAAAACATTTCACTTTAAAAGGAGAATAACATGCGTTATCGTAGAGAACGGGCAGAGGTTATCTGCCGTGAATTAATGCGTCTTATGACGGTGCAATCCGTTGATGCAGAGGGTATCAAGTTTAAGGATGGCTTGTATTGGAACCCAATTGAAGCTGACGCTGCTACGGCACAATACAAAGATTTTGACCCGAAGAAGGACAAATGGACGGGTAAAGACACCAATGGTTGGTTTACCGTCAACATAACCGTGCCGGAGTCCTTTAACGGCAAACCGCTTGCCTTTATCGTTAACACCCAAGCAAATGGTTGGGACGCGACAAATCCGCAATTCTTGGCGTTCCTCAATGGCCGTGCCGAGACGGGGCTAGACGTTAACCATAGAGACGTTCACGTTACGAACACGGCAAAAGCAGGTGATAAATACAGACTTGATCTACAAGGCTACACAGGCTCCGCACATTCCGAGCTTGATCTCACTATAAAAATGGTGGAATTTAACCCGGCCGTGCGCCAGCTTTATTATGATATCATCACCCCAGTACGTATTTTAGGTAGGCTTCAAAAACTGCGTAATGACGATAGGGTTATGTACGCTCTTGAAGCGGCGATTGAAAAGGTTCTTAATGTTATCGACATCCGCGCCGGGCATACACCTGAGTTTTTTGCAAGTGTGGATAAAGCCATTGCAGTCGCGCATGAGGAAATTTATACAAAACTCGCAGGCCATGAAGACATTATCGCCACATCCGTCGGCCACACGCATATAGACGTAGCTTGGTGGTGGACGGTGGCGCAGACGCGCCAAAAAACTGTACGCAGCTTTGCGACGGTGCTTAAATATATGGAGGATTACCCGGACTATATCTTTATGTCTAGTCAGCCGCAGCTTTACAAGTTCATCAAAGAACATAACCCAGAAATGTTTGAGCGCATCAAAGAGCGTGTAAAGGAAGGCCGCTGGGAGGCCGAAGGCGGTATGTGGGTTGAAGCAGACTGCAACGTCACCTCCGGCGAGTCCCTTATCCGCCAATTCATGCACGGCAAGCGATTTTTTAAAGAAGAGTTTGGCGTTGAGAACAATATCCTTTGGTTACCCGATGTATTCGGTTACTCCGCCGCAATGCCCCAAATTATGAAGCTTTGCGGAATTGATTATTTTATGACGACGAAGATGAGTTGGAACCAATGGAATCGCATCCCATACGACACGTTTAATTGGCGCGGCATCGACGGTAGTGAGGTTTTCACTCATATGATAACCACAACCGGTACGCAAAAGCCGATGGAGCAGTTCTTCACAACATATAACGGTAACCTTCATCCAAACGACGTTATGGGTGCATGGGACAGATACCAACAAAAAGAGCTTAACAATGACGTGCTTATATCCTACGGCCATGGCGACGGCGGCGGCGGACCAACCCGTGAGATGGTGGAGCAGGGTCTGCGCCTTATGAGCGGCATCGAGGGTGCGCCAAAAGTACGCATGGCGGACAGCCGCACTTACTTTAACGAAATCCACAGTAAGTTGAATAAAAATCCAAAGCTGCCAAAGTGGGTAGGCGAGCTTTACTTTGAATACCACCGCGGTACGTATACATCAATGGCGCGGAATAAGACGGCAAACCGTAAGAATGAACTTCTTCTGCAGGAATTGGAGTTTATCTCCGTACTTGCGGATAAAATGGGTTATCCACAACAAGAAATCAACGATATGTGGGAATGCCTCCTCCTTAACCAATTCCATGATATTCTTCCCGGTACAAGTATTAAAGAGGTTTATGAGGTTACGAAGCAAGAGTATGAAGCCGTTGCCAAGCAAGCGACGAGTCTTTTAAAAGATCGCTTGCCGCAAGTAGCTGGTAAAGTCGGCGGCGACATCGCCGTCGTAAACACCCTTGGCTACCACCGCGACGATGTCGTTATTATCGACAAGGCCGTTGCGCCTGGGCAAGATATTCTTGTAAACGCCGTAGGCGATGGGTTTCCCGTACAAAAAACGCATGACGGCAAAACCATAGCGTATGTATATGATGTGCCGGCCAAAGGCGCATTGGGTTTAGCATTTGAATCTTATGCCGAAGAAATCGAAAATGAGCTGGTAATTGACGGGCTTAAAATTGATACGCCTTTCTACAATGCTGAGTTTGACGAAAAAGGCTTTATCGCCAAACTGACACATAAGGAAAGTGGCCGTGAGGTGCTTACTGGATGTGAGGAGGCATGCTGCGGTAAAGGCATTAAAGGCAATGAGCTTCGTGTATACGAAGATAGGCCCATTGACTACGATAACTGGGATATTGATATTTACCATACCGAAAAGTCCTGGCTTGTTGACGATACGACGAAGGTTGAATGGCTTGAGCGCGGCCCAGTGCGCGCAACGATGCTTGTTGAACGTAAGTTCCTTGACAGCGTGATAAGCCAAAAAATCCACTTCTACGCAGATACGGCGCGTATAGATTTTGAGACTTATGTTGATTGGAAGCAAAAGCAGCTTCTTCTAAAAGCACGTTTCGCAACGGACATCCAAACGCCTCACGCGACGTACGATATACAATTCGGTAACGTACAGCGCCCAACCCACTGTAACACATCGTGGGATGAAGCCCGCTTTGAAACATGCGCGCATAAATGGGCGGATCTATCCGAAGGCGGATTCGGCGTAAGTATCTTGAACGATTGCAAGTACGGCCACTTCATCCGTGACGGTGTTATCGCGCTTACGCTTCTCAAATCCGGCGTTGTGCCAAACCCTGATTCCGACCAAGAAGAACATTGCTTCACCTACTCACTTTTACCGCACATGGGAGATTGGCGCGTAGGCAACACTGTGTACGAGGCGTATAACATCAATACGCCGCTTCATGCCGCAGAGGCAAGTAAGGACGCGGATGAAGGTGAGTTCAGCTTCATAAGCGTTGACCATCCGAATATTATGATTGAAACTGTGAAAAAAGCTGAAAGCGGCAATTCTGTAATTGTTCGCATGTATGAGTTTGAAAACACACGTTCTGATGCGGAAATCACGCTTTGCTGCACGGCCAAAGAAGTATATGAAACCGACGCGTTAGAAAATCGCAAGGCGAAGCTGGATGGCAATGTGGAAACATTCAATATAACATTGAAACCGTTTGAGATTAAAACAATTGAAATCGTATTTTAAGGTGTCGGGGCGGCCTTTGGCCGCCCCGACCTATATTTAAGGAGTGACTAGATTGACACTAACATTAAAAAAACACATACCAAACGCCTTATCCATCTCGCGTATTGCGATTACGCTGATTATGCTTGCATTGGCCATAATTTTAACATGGGACGCATTCGTATATTCCACATTATTCATGGTATTGTATATCGTCGGCGGGTTGACGGATCAAGTTGACGGGCCCCTTGCCCGCCGCTGGAAGGTGACAAGTACGCTTGGTAACAATTTGGACAGTATCGGGGATTTTCTTTTCGCCGGTGTTGGGCTTATCCTCGTCATCCCAGTAATGCCGTATCTCCATAATCCTCTAATAATCATAATGGTCAGCAGCATCTTTGTGATTAAGATTGCGGCGGTTATCGTGCCGTATATCAAGTTTAAGAAAGCTATTTCACTGCATACATACCTCAGCAAGGGCGTCGCGTGGCTGGCGTTTTTATTTCCGATAGCACATTGGATTGGGCATTACCGAACAGATTTATATATTAACCTAGGTATTAACGAAATGCATATTCTTTTTGTTGTTGCAAGTTTGGTTATCATTATAATGCTTGAAGAACTTATGATACACATCCTTGCGAAAGAGCCGAAGCCGCACGCTAAGGGTTTTTTGTTCGACAGAAAGAAATAAAATATTCATAGGGGTGACCTGTGGCTCGTTTGTTGCTCGGACAGTAAGCGAAGCGAACGAAGAGGGTCGCCAAAATAAGGAGTAAAAAATGAAAATATTAGAAGTCTGCGTAGATACGTTTGAAGGCGCATTGGCCGCAATAAAAGGCGGCGCGAACCGCTTAGAGCTTTGCGGCGCGCTTATAATTGGCGGCACGACGCCTAGTCCGTTTCTGTATGAAATGATACGGGAGAAGTCAGATATAGATATAAGGGCGATGGTGCGTCCGCGATTTGGTGAGTTTCTGTACTCAGACAGCGAGTTTGAAATAATGAAGCGCGAAGTTAAGCAATTTAGGGATATGGGATGCGACGGCGTCGTATTCGGCATACTTACGCCGGATGGGCGGCTGGATATACCTAGGATGAAGGAATTGCGCGGATTGGCTGGAGATATGAAGTGTACATTGCACAGGGCATTTGACGTAACGGTTGACTATAAACAGGCATTTGCGGATGCGAAGAGTATTGGCATGGACGTTATACTTACCAGCGGGCAGGTGCAGAAATGTACAGATGGCGAGGATGTATTAATTGATCTTGTGAAGAATGCTTGCGGTATGGAGATACTCATCGGCGGCGGCTGCGATGCGGCGGCTATTACAAGGCTTGGTAAATCTACGGGTACGCGCGCGTTTCATCTTTCCGGCCGCGTTTGGGGTGACAGCAAAATGGTTTATAGAAACCCAAATGTAGCGATGGGCATAGACAGCGTAAGCGAGTACCAGCTGTGGGAGTGCTCGGTAGATAAGATAAAAGCGGCAAAAGCTGCACTCGATGAGTTATAATACTAGTCCGAAATTAAATGCGTACTAAATTCGCGTGAACTAAGTATGTTCCGCTCAAGCATGTTCGCACTCATTAAATACGATTTTGATTGCGGATACTTATAAGATAAAGGGCAGGTGTTACCATTATACCTTGTCCTTTTTCTATATGGATAAGACAAATAAGACCGAAAAAAGACGGGACAAGTTTTTTCTAAAAGTATATAATCTCCATGGAACTTTGATTAAGGTAGGAACGCGCGTGCTGAGTACGCGTTCGCTCAAGCCGCACGCGCGTTCCCTCGGGCTTATTCAGAGAGTTTAATGAGGTGGTAAAATGGTTTGGATTAGTGATACTCAAAACGCGATAAATTTTATCGAGAACAATATTTTGGAAGATATCGGCGTAGATGATGTGGCAAAGCACGTGCATTCATCAACTGACTATTTCCAGAAAATATTTAATATCGTTACGGGGTTGTCTATAAGTGAGTACATAAGGAATAGGAGATTGACGCTTGCTGGTGAAGAGGTAAAAAATACGCAGATTAAAGTTATTGATATCTCATTAAAATTTATGTATGATACGCCAGACAGCTTTACGAAGGCATTTACGCGGTTTCATGGTATTACGCCGATGGCGGCAAGAGCATCAAATAGTGGCCTAAAACACTTTTATCCACTTACAATAGATATTTATATACGGGGGGGGTTTAACATGGAAAGAAGGATTATACCTAATATACCGGAAGTCAATTATGACGGCAATGAGGTTGACTATGTCTTTAACCTTTTAACATCCATATTTAACGGGGCAGGTGACAAGGTGGAGCTTGCGGAATTGGCCGTATACAGCGGTATGGCAAATCGGTTTGTTTGGATACCGGGCAACTGGAGCCGCGGTTGTGAATGTTTAGGAAGCATAGATGAAACACCGTATGAGGACATCGTGCGCCTGCTTAAAACCTTTGGATGGGAATCTAGGTGTATGAAAGTCCTTAGGGATAATTTTGGCAAACCATTAAATATGGATAACGAACAGATCCGAAAGGATTTCGTCGATTCTATTAACAGGGGTTTTCCGATTATGTCGCTTACTACGGAAAACCATAGATTTAATGCTGTAATCGGATATGAAAACAATGGAAGTACGATTGTGTGCAAAGAAGGGGTGGACGGGCCGGACTATGAAAAGTTGTCTGAAACCGTTTCTAGGGACGATTGGGAAGATACGGTTTCCGATTATATCCTTCTGAAGGAAAAGAACGAAACCGCACCGGAACGAACTCGTGTACTTGAGTTATTAAAATTAATCGTTTGCCGCGCTAGGAGGGTTGATAAAGTAAATGGAAAGATGAATGTTGGCTTTGCCGCGTGGGATGAATACTTACATATGGTTGAGCATGAAGATTTAAGTGATCTTTCTACGGAAAAGTTAAATAATATATTTGGGCAATACTGTGATGGCCTTTGCCAGATTTGGGGCAGAAACGGCGGCTTACCGTATTATCGTTTGCTTGCTGATCGTTTCACGGAATGGAAGGTGGAACTGGATATTGCCATAAACGCGCTTGAAGAATGTTCAAAATATGGGGGTTTTATATGGTCGCAGGGATTTGGTTTTGAGGGTGAAGAGCTTGAGAAGTTTCGATCAAAGGAAGGGCGGAAACTCCTTGCGGACGAAGGAAGAAGAGCGAAACAAAGGGATATGGAAGCAATAGAGCAGTTTGAAAGGATACTGAGAAAAGAAGGAATGTAGATTATCGGGTTATTTTATGGTTTTGTGAGTATAATTAAAAAGGACAGGAAGTTCCCGTCCTTTTTAATTATACGTATTTTATGCCTATAAAAAATTGCCATATTAAATCAAAATTAATATTGGCAAAATGATGGGTTATGGCGCATAGCGGAATACAAGTTCGGTATGATGATTGAACCATCTATGGGATCCAATTTGCATTGAAATTAAAAATACATGTGGATCATTCAATGTTTCTTGCAATACCTGTGTTTTTTTAAGGCTTATATCAGTATCTGACATATTGCCATAAATAATTGGAAAATTAAAAGATAAATCAGGGAAACCTGTTGCTGAAGGTGAATTTTCGCGCCATGATGCTATGTAAGGTGCAGTTACGGCATCCCAGCCTATTTCAACGTTTGACCAGTCAACATGTCTTCCAACTACTTCGTATATAATTTCACAATGGCATAATGGTACACAAATGTATATATTACAAGTAATTACATCCATCCTGTTGCCTTTGGTATTTTCTATAACAGACACACAACCAGTAAAGAAGAGAGCAAGAAGTAATGCACATGATATCGATAATATTTTGCATTTTAGCACACAAGTAACCTCCTTCTCGAAATTTAGTATGATACTTAGTTACAGATACCCCAAATTATTATGTCTACTGATTTTGAAAAATGACACCAATTGCAATTATAATCTGTGCTTGTTATTATCCTACAAGTTGCCATAGTAGGAATGAGGCAATTATTATGAACTTCTCTAGTAAATTCACGTGCTCTAATCCAAAAAATGAATACCCCTTGCACACCCAGCTCCTGCACCAGAGTCACCCGGACATACACTTGGCGGGGCGAAAGGTATAAATAGAGCTTCTGCTTCGTATATGATTCCTGTATTGGAAAATACAGTTACTATTCTCATATACTGTTTATTGCAAATGTGGTAATGATTGCAACAAGTATATACGTACGCATGTGTACACAAAACCATATGGTGTTCACAACAGAAATAATAATCGTGATATGTATATTCCGGGACAATAGATTGGTTATCTGCCAGTGCAAAGTATGAAGCAACTGGAATCATCAATACGAGCGTTAGAATAAACGCTACGATTGTTGTAATTTTAACTGATCTCTTCTGATTTGACTTGTACATTTAATTTCCTCCTCATATGCTTGGTGTGTTAAATGTTAATTACACTATATATTATATACAAACACAACGTATTTGTCAAGAATAATTACATAAATTTTTACATTTACATTGTGAGCAAAATAATATGGCGTTTTTGGTATAAGATGATATATAAAAAGAGCGGAAAACTACCGCTCCTTTTAATCTACCGTATTCTATGCAATGTTGCCGATTCATCGGGCCAGCGGTCATCCGTTAAGGTTAGGTTGTTTCCGCTAATAGAGAAAGTGTATAATCCGCTCATCCCAGCGCCGCTTAGCGAGAGGCGGTTGCCGTCGGCGCTCCATGTGCCTTCTCCGTCTATGCGCCATTGCTCGCGGAAGTCGTCATACCATTGGAGGACGAAGCGTCCGTCTGAAAAAAATTCAATCCTTTCGAATGGATTGCCGTCTTCATCCCGCATTTCCCAAGAACCGACTATATTGTTGTTTCTGCAAGCCGTAAAGGTAATTGCTGAGCTGATAAGCATAATTACCGTTAAGCTTATAAATACAAGTCTTTTCATAAAAACCACCTTTATTTATTTTGTGAATGCTGCAACTGTTATTGTGCCTATGTTTGTAGGGGTATTTTGCCATGTAATCGTACGCTCTTCGCCTGGCAGCATATCGAAGTAGTAGTCGTCGAATTTGGCAGTGTCTCCGGCCTCAGGGATATGGACGGCGTGAGCGTAAGTACTGGCTTTTATGCGGATTCTTAACTTATCGCCGTCGCGTTCGGTGGATAGCACTTGCAAGTTTGGTACGGGTAACGCCAGGTCTTTTGTCGTCAGTCGTCGTAAAAACGCCGTCGGTATATGTCCGCTGAAATCTGCGCTCTCTGCCTGTAAATATATCATTGTTTTATCCGCCGGGATATTTGGAATATCAAATGTACCGCATATTATGCGGGAGAAGGCGGGAAGAACAACAGGGAAGGTTTGCTCCGATATTGCGTCAACCCTAAGGCTACTGCCTCCGTTAAGCTCCTTGAAGCCAAAACGGGCTTGTACCGTAATATCTTTCCCCGTTGAGTTTTCTGCATAAACAAGCACATTTCCGTTCTCTTCACGCAGGATAAACTTTACTGGCGCAAATGCGCGCTGGGTAAAGTAGAAGCTGGGTTTGCGGTGCAGGCCGCTGTCTATGATCGTCCAGCCTAATTCGCCCCAAGCGTCGTTATACATCCAAAACAGCGCGCCGCCGCAGTTGTGGTTAAACCGTATGGATTCCAGCGAATATTGGTACATAAGCCCTTGAAAGAGACCGCCAAGGAGTACATAGTTTTCCAAATCGTCACAAGCGATATTTTTGTAATGCTTGTGGATGCCGGCAAGTACCGTGCCGTTCCTTGGATCGCGTTCAGCGTTTTTGTCCCAATCGTTTCTGTTTGTGTGACCGTGCCATATTTCATCAAACATTTGCGGTAGGTCGCCGTCATAAAATTTTTTTATTTCGGACATCGTGCAGGGGCCTAGTACGCCGTATTCCGATACGAATTTTGCGTCTAAACTGTCGAATCGCTCGGGGGTGATGCGGTTTTCCACAATTTTGGATTGGAAGCATTCAAACCAGTGGTGCGTGTCGCCGTGGTCGTGCCCGTTGGGTAGGTCGCCGCCGTATGGGCTTGAGTTCCAATATAGCGTGTGCGGCGAGTTTTTGCGGATAATCTGCGGTGCCATAATGTTTGCGAAACCGAGGCCGTCTTCACGGCAATTATTATAGAAATCGGCCGGATACCAACCTTCCGCACCCCAATGGTTCTCATTATTGCCGCACCATAAAGCAAGGCTGGCGTGGGACGCCAAGCGGCGCGTCTGGTAATCCATTTCCTTTTCTATTTCTAGATTAAGCCATTCGTGCTGTTCGGGGTAAATGCCGCAGCTGAACATAAAGTCCTGCCAAACAAGTATGCCCTCAGCATCGCAGGTATCGTAGAAAATGTCCGGCTCATAAAGGCCGCCACCCCACACGCGGAGCATGTTGAAATTGGCAGCTTTCGCTTCTTGGATAAGCGTGGTATATCTAGCGTCCGACACACGGCCGTAAACTGTGTCTGCAGGCACCCAGTTTGCGCCTTTGGCGAATATTGGCTTGCCGTTTATGACAAAGCCGAATTTGCGGCCGGCTTCTTGCGCGGAGGTGTCAAGCTTTATCGTGCGGATACCGAAGGTTTGCGTCGCTCCAACTGATATATTTTTTGAGTCAACGAAAAGCTGGGCTGTATATAATGGTTGTTCGCCATGCCCTGCGGGCCACCAAAGGGAGGCGTTTTGCACCGTGAAGGAATAATCTATATAATTAATTCCACTTAAAAGGTAAACGGAGCATGTTTCGTGATGGGTAATGATATCTTTTGTATTTTGAGGCTGTATTATAAGTTTTGCCGTGCCTTCCGCAGTTTTCCAGGGGTGAATAAGCTCAACCTCTGCAGTAACGCCGATTTCTGCCGACCCGTCGACGTTGATTTTTTTCGTCCATACCTTGAGGTGGTTGATTTTGTGAGATTTCTCCCATGCGATGAAGCAATTGCCCATGATACCGCAGGACGACGCGCGTGGTGACCAATCCCACCCAAATCCGAATTGCGCCTTACGTAACATTAAGCGGCGGGTGTCATCGCGTTTTTCAAACACGGTGGGTACGGAATATGCGTGTGTGCCCGTTTCCTCGTCCTTCACTCTATCCAACCCAGTGGTTAGGCGGATGAGGAGGATGTTGCCTTCTTTTTTGATTAGGTCTCTTATATTCATCTCAAATGGATAGAATTGTGATTTATGCACGCCGATTTTTGCGCCGTTTAGGTAGATATCCGCCCAGACGTCGAGGCCGTCGAGATGCAGTGTTGCTTTATCAAATTTATTGGTAAACTCGTTAAGTTCAGGTGCGTTAAATGTGGTTTTATACCACCAGGAACGTTTTTCTATCCATTCTATATCTTTATAATTGTTGCGGAGGATAGGGTCTTTTATAATGCCTTCGCGTATGAGGACGGTGTGTACGTCCGCGGCCGCTCCAAGCCCTGTGCCGGGTGCGCGGTGTGCGTCCAGCCATCCGCTTTCGGTAGCCATAACGCGCAGGACGTGGTGGTCATTCCATTCCAATGGAAACTCGTGGAGCATGAAGCCTCTTAAACTATAATCCTTAAGCATATTTTACCTCGCTTTGGTTTCTTTTGCTTATATTTTACCATAACTTACATAGAATTGCAAATATAAAAACCCCGGGAACTGAAACTTCACGGGGTTTTATACAGCTTAAATACGGCTTGAAACTTAGGCTGAAAGCCGACGGCATACCTATAATGGTGTGCGCGCAAGTTCTATCATATTCTCCCAAAACATTCGTATCCTGCGGCCGTTAAGGGTGACGTACAGTACTTCGTCGCCTCTAACCGCTTCTGGTAAGTTAAAGTAAAAATTGCTT
>Ga0123355_10005723_pt1 | contig 18265 bp, 10 predicted proteins | sample TergutEmb28metaG_3_FD_89872 | JGI IMG/M metagenome (GOLD analysis project Ga0123355, IMG submission 89872) | Embiratermes neotenicus P1 segment gut microbial communities from Petit-Saut dam, French Guiana - Emb289 P1 | ecosystem: Host-associated > Arthropoda: Insects > Digestive system > Gut ... | reverse complement strand
TTTCTTTCTCCAATAATACTGTAATAACAAAAAAAAAAAAAAAAATTAAAAAAAAAAAAATTAAAAATTTGAAAAAAAAAAAAAATAAAAAAAATTTTTAAAAAAAAAAAATAAAAAAATAAAAAAAAAAAAAAAAAAAAAAAAAAAAAAAAAAAAAAAGAAGTCCGGGGGGGTTACGCATTCTACAGATAATGTACATCTTGGGCTGTATACACTTCTGTTTTCACTACAGTCACATTATTCCTCTTATCTTCAAGGGCTGTACAGCTGACGTCTCAGTAAAACGGCGATACTTTTTTCCTTCTCTTCTGCATTTTGAAATCTGGACACTTGTGGGTGTTGAGTGATGTCCTAGGGCGATGGTAAAGTTGTGGTGTGAATGAAGGGGATAACGAAGAAAATACTGTCGGATGCAGGGCACAGACTCTCCTTCGAGATCGTTTTGTTGCGGAAACATTGCTAAACTGCCGTTGTTCCTGTGGATTAGCATTCATCCTTGTCCACGTCCCATTTCCTGTCCACAAGAATCGGGGCGGCTTCTTCATGTAACTCGTGGATCGTGGCTGCCATTTCCAGCTAATGAACGTTTTCCTTTACAAATATCATTGATCAAAATGTTTCGTTTCACACAATGACAAAAAAACAACAGAATTTCACCAAACGTCTCCACAGAACACCATCAAAATCACCGGTAATTCAACCACCATTACAAAATCGGTGTTCGCAACTGAAAGCGATGACCTCGTTTAGGACGGTACAACATCGGGAGAGGCAAAACTTGTACTTCACCTTCCACTCTCCTTCGGGAAGCTGCGTTGCCTAGCGACCACTCATCCTCAACTACGCATCTGTCCGTACTGGCTCCCTTTCGCATCTGCGCGTCACCGGGAGGGGAGAAGCGAGACACATCTCCGTGGGATCGATTGTGCAAGACAGGGATGGAAACGCCAGCGATAGACGCAGTGTTTTCAACTACATCGCGTATAAACTAGGGGAATGTACTGGTAAGATGTAAGAACTCTTACGGCTAACAAGATGACGTGATACATCACACAAGATATGATAAGAGCAGAAAAGATAAGACACCTAAGCCCAGCCAAAGTAATGTAAAAAAATAACGACCGTAAGTCCACAGTGTTCCTTAAAATAAGCCTGTGCTACTGACGAAAAGCCCTTGAAATCAAGTCCATTAACACAGAGACAAGACAGGCAGTAACACTGAGGCGCGTTCGTGCAACCAATGTTCCAGTGGAAATGCAATCAATGTTCCAATGGAAAAGCAATAAGTATTACATGTTCTAAGTGTGTGTTTATAGCCTTAGTTATCCAGCATGCAATGCGCATGCGCCGTATTATATTTTCACCTCGTGGCCTGCCCGGATTTTTTCATATCATCTCATAAACGGCACGATTAAAAAAAAAAAGGAAATAGTTATTGAAAATACAATGTTTGTTTACATTTTATATACAACTTTTGTCTGAAACATTTCACATTCTAAGAGGATTCAGCGAGATATGTTGAAAAATATGTACCGCTCTTCATGTAAAGCACTCGTTATTCTCGTCAGATTTTAATGAAACTTTAATTTTCTCGAAGAATTTTCAAACATACTCAAATATTAAATTTCATGTAAATCCGTCCAGTGGGAGCCCAGTTGTTCCATGAGGACGGACGGACAGACACGACGAAGTTATAGTCCCTTTTCGCAATATTGGGAACGCGCCTAAAAAAAGGCCTACCTCCGTTGTGTCAGACTTCTTTAAATTAAATTTGGTACCGCAAAATATGACAAAAATTAAGGGCTCTAGACGGTTCGGGGTTCAAATTCCGGTAGCAGCAAGAGATTTTTCTTCTGCTAAACGTGCAGGCCGCCTCTGGGTCCCATCCAGCCTTCGTTTAAATGGGTACCGGTGTTCTTTCACGGGGGTAAATCGGCCGGGGCGCGAAGTTACCACTCACCCCCATCTACCTCAAATGTTAGAAATGGATAGCTATACCTCCAGTCCCCCATATGCTTTTATGGCGTAGGCAGGGACAGCTTTACCTTTTAATGCCATTTTGGTTTACATGCATTACCAATTAACACAACAGCCAGACTATCTTTTAGGGTTATTTTCCCCCAACCGTGTCACTCTAAGTTACACGCCCTGCCTTTGTTTTACGCCCTTGTTGCGTTCCTAACAAAGTGAGCATAAATGAAAAATCCGTAAATCAAAAATTATATTCCAGTAACATATAAGGGGTTAGCCTAACGTAACGCAGTCGGCCAAAAGGCGATTTGCATGCGTCAAACGCCGCCAGATAAATGTTTAGATTGTGCCGCTGTACACGAATGAACGACATGCTGCCGTCCGGACGCGGCGAAGTCAGCGCTGTCACTATCTGTGAACCTTCTGCAGAGCTAGTTTACGTATATTACAAACCTACGTGTGGAAATTATATCATTATCCCCATGTGCGAGTAGGTGATTTTTATAGTTATGGATACAGTGGCAGTGACTGCCCAAAACAACAGATGTTTCGAGACAATGGAGAGTTACGTAGGCGTCGGTCGGTATTGCAGCCTGAACCTCGGGCTATGTAGCAGCGCTGCTTATTTTATCCTGCTGTCTTTCAAGAGATTTTGAAGTTCGTGGAGTACACATGCAGCGCAACTGTATTTAAACACACACACACGTAGGTCTACATACAGATACGCTCTCTCAGTCTGCTACTTTAGCATAGTATGTTAACAAGGGCACAACTGGACGGGTAATCAACTAGTATTTAATTCTCCACCTAAGCCAGCATTTGTTAAGTATGTAATATAGCACAGAAAACTGCAGCCTCCTGGGATGTGACACCATGCAGCTTGGTAAACAGTTACCAATGTTTCGGAGGCAGTCGCTGCTTCCGTCTTCGGGGAAGTCCAAGAACAGTACGCTGTGTGGAAGAAACAGTTGCAATTATATGGAGGGGGGAAGAGTGGGTTTGGTGACAAGTGTAGTGACCCAACAGAAACAGCGAGTGTAGTGGGCATGGTTGTCGGTAGAACACACCAGAAGAATGAAGAGTGACAATGAACACTGGAGGAAGAACATTTAAATATCAAAACAAAGACAGTAAAGATGACGGGGAGCCTGGGTCAGCCGGTCCTGTAAAAGGCCATAGTGCTACAGCTGTGTACCCTCATGGGGAGGTCTTCTTTGTTCCTTCTGGGTGACATTTCCATCACCTGCTCCAAACAAGGCCACCCTCCTTGTTCATGTGGCTGGGATGAACTTCAATCCTGACCTCAACCCGTACCAATTGGTTCATCTATCAGGATTGGGCAGCGAGCATCTCAGTGGCATGGATTTGGCTATGACATTCCCTGACTTCTCCAGCTATCCGAGGAGCATGTGCCAGGGATGCTCTATACTAGATGATCTGTGCTCTATACCCTCATCTCTCACTCTGTCACACACATACACACACACACACAGACACACACATATATACATATGGTCCCCTTAATGTAAACCTGGCAACATTCACAGGAAAAACTGCCCATGCCTGGAGTCTGGATTAACAGATTGTCCTGCACTGGGTACAGGACGTTTACATCTTGCAAATAATATAATTTTGACATCTAATGAGTGTGTTTCAATACATATAATAACAATAATTTGTAATTCCTGATCACTATGTGGTCCTTACTTGAAATTGGGAACATGTCTAGGACAGGAATGATGCTTGGAATTGGTTTAAAAAAATTAAATGGCGCCACATTTAGCACTTCAAGGGCAATGGTCAAGTTGGTGGGGCTTTAGAATTCTTCCTCCTATAATAAACATACTAGATATATCAATGAAAAGGGGATGTAATTAGCCTTCCAACACACTTTTAGTACTCTATGTCTAAAATACCCAATTCTGCAGACATTAAAAGCAGCAACTTTTGCACAAAATTTCTGGACTGTAAAAATTTTTGACCACCACTATTTCAGAACTATCATCCTTAGACAGCTCAGAACTGGTATGCATATTGACATCCACAATAACCCACAACTCTGAAATTTTCATGTAAATCAATGGAGGTAGGATTGTGAGCTGTGCTGATTTGGCATGGAATGATCCAGTGGTGAAGAGATCGAGGTTTGAAATCAGTCTTCTGGGTTTTGACGTCCTGTAGGGTTGTGGATTGGCAATGACATTTGGGAAAAATATACTGCCACCAGTTTCAGACTGAAAAGATTGTGTCCAGACGGAAACTGAAGTGATACAAGGAAGGGAGTTGGTCAGCTATATAGGTGCATTGCAGGTCTCCACAATCTGCTGAGGAATAACCTGTCCTCATGATTCATGTCACCAAGTTGCAGCTTGATTTCTATCACTTCCTGTATCAGCCAGTTCATACATCTGAATTTCTTGGCCAGGATTCTGGCAATGTTCAGGAAGATATGATGACCAAAATCAAGGTCATGTTCCGCCACTGTCAAAATCTATGGTTCGTACAGTCAGCTATGGTGGTGGTGTTCATTAATGCTGATACTGACACCAAAACCAGTTCATCCTACATGTAACTTTCTACATCTATAGGGTTCCTACCTCCACCTGGTGCTTCTGTATTTTTCTTGGGTAAAAAGGTAAAGTTCACCCTAGAACAGGCCACAAAGACCCAGAGGTGGAGCAGAAGTATAGCTCTACTCTTTTTTTAACCTCGGCGCTAGATGGGGGTGGGTGGTCAACGCCACGCCCCGGCCACTTTACAACCAGGAAAGAGGCCCTGGCACTCATTGTACAGGAGGCTGGGAAGGGCACAGTACCGGTCTGGACGGGCGTGGAAAATCTCACCCCCACGGGGATTCAATCCCCAGACCGTCCAGCCTGTAGCGAGTCGCTAGATCGACTATACTATCCTGGCTCCTTTCCTTGGGTATGAGGCTTCTCAACTTCATGTGACAATTTCTCAATGCTGAGAAAGGTTAAGTATGAAATAGATGTTTCAATAGCTGGAATGAGACAGAAGTGGCCCAATTCAGCATTCAAATGGAGATACTAAGCCACACAATTAAAAACTCAGGAAAGCCTAAAACCAACTGAGATTTGGGCATGTCTCTCTTGAATTCAAACCTACTAGGTGCTTACATTATCTCACAGCTATCACTTGTCACTTCCCATCATCACACTACTACATGTGGGCAGTTGGATTTGTAGGTTATGTCCATACAACCAAATGTGACAGAAAGTGGCAACCTGCAGATGTCAGACAAAACAATGGCCCTACAGAATTCTACTGTTACATCAGTCCACCAGGTGACGAAAAGAAAGAAATGCCATATTTTATTAGGGTATATTTGTCCATTTCCTTGCCACTGAAGACAACAGGAGTATGGATATAGCTCCACTCACTCTTAAACTTGGCACTAGATGGAAGTAAGTGGTCAACATGATGAACTGTTTGCTTCAACCCGAGAAAAAACCCCAGTACCCAATGAACAGAAGGCTGCGTAGGACCTGATACTTTCGCCATTATGTGAGTTCTTAAAACAGAGGAAAACAGCAATTTCTAAACCTTAAAGAATTTTGCAAGCACAATATAACGAACGTTTTGTCATAGTTTGAAGATCATGCAAGATTAGACCACAGTAAGTAAAGCTTTAGCACAGAGTGAGATAAAAGGACTGTAAATAGTTCACTGGAAGAGACAGGCAAGGTTTCCAGGCATGGACATGAGAAGGCATGTACAGCCATCTCAAATCAAACAATTCTTCTTCAGTAATTTTACCTGCAATTATTTCTATAATCATAATGGTGGCTGTAATTTTCACAGGTTATAAGTTTAATAACAGGAATATGGTTCTTATCCCAATTCAGAGAAGGATAAAACACTTATTTACATCCCATAGATCCCTTAGAGCAAGGAAGCAGAATATGTTACAGCATAAATATACTACAATAGATACGTCAAATACATGGTTTGTACAGTTATTTATAGTCAACATATAGCAAAATCACATTAAACAAATTAGAAATATAGCAGGGTGTTGGTGTCACAAACAACTTAATAATATGCACACTACATATCAGCTTTTAGTTGAAAACATTCTTCTACAGGGTATAGAAAGTTAGAAAACAGACAATCTTTCATGCCTGTCTTACATGCTTTTATATCATGCTTCATATTTAAGTGTTAGATGGAAGGGCATTGTACAATTTGGTTCCTGCATACCACATACCTGTCCAGTAAATAATGAGATTCGCAACTGCAACATGAAAGTCATGTTCATGTCTTGTATTTTTTCTCTGTGCCTGTATATTTGTTTCAAAATTTTCTATGTTGTCTACAATACAACATTGTAACCAGTACAGGTATTCAGTGGAAAGGAAAACTTATTAAAATTAACTGTAATTCCCTTCAAGAGACTCCTTACTGACAAGCTGTCGTTTTGAAGAATCTTGAGTAAAACCTGGCAAAATTTATGAAAAGATTCTTTACCAGACACACATCAAACTGGCATACTCCTTGATACAGAAATCAGCACATTAGTTTTTTGTCACCAGAACAGGGAAAAGATGGCTTGGCAAGAATGTTAAGCCTACACATGCATTAGATGTTCTACAAAATAAAAACAGAAATGCCTTCGTTAAGAGTGAAATGCCTTTTGCATTATGGCGCCAATAAGCAGACCCAATTAATCACCGTTACACTCCTGATGACATTTTTTGTCACTAAACTATGCAACTTTTGGCCTTGTCTAAGTACTTCACTAGTTCATTATTAATGAAAGATTACAAATTGAGTTGTCTGCCTCGTCAATTCAATTCGAGGACTGCTGTTCAAATTACAAGGGCCTAAAGAACTAAGTAATATGCGTTTTATGCCTTCTTACATTACGCTATGTTCAAATCCAAAAGGCTTCGATCCTTGTAGAAATAGTAACGTAAAAACAACTCATGTAACATCAACTTACACTAACAACGACGCTTTTAAAATATGTACACTATTTTACATAACATGTGACACCGTCTTGTAAACGACGTGTCAAAGGTACTTTTTAATCACTGTATTGCCCGGCTGTATACACGATGTTCAAAAACACACAAAGAAATTAGGTATTTAACGGAAACTGTACGATAAGAGTAGGTTTAACTTACGTAATATCAAGTTTTATGGAAAACGTTGACTCTTCTTCGACAACAGAATCCATTGCCGAAATTCATACGCCACTTACTCACGAGAATATTCACTAAGCACCAACCGTTAAAAAAACAAATCTATTTCAAACCAACTGCCACAATCATTTTTTACAACACTACCAACCTAACGCATGAGTACCACTATTACAATGGAATTAATAGGTTTTAAGAATTGCCATTAGATGCCAGAATAAAGCAAAAGCCCTACGACATCTCTAGTGCGAATTATGCACTACATTGTCGACTAAAGTCCCCTTATAACGATAACTCCTACAGCTATTAGCTTTGGCAAACACACATACGAGCTTACTCGGTATGTATCAACGTATGTTTAATGTAATATTATTACACAAGATTGGCAAATCACACACCTTAAACCTGTATATCAGCAACAGGGTATAAGCAAGTTCACTCTTTTTGCATCCTAAAGAGTGCTGGTCTCTCCATTTTTCTTTAGTTGAACTATGTTCCTGTTGCACGTCAGTGAATGTATGTACATTTATTTGAGAATGTGTAACCAATTCTCGCACTTTATTAAAAGTGTTAGTACTTCCATTATACTTTCAACATTGTTGCCTTATTACTTGTTTCAAATGTGTGTGGAATTGTTCCATGTATGTATTGAAAGCTTTGTAGAAAATTATATACAAATTATTATTTATATATGATATATGACATCCCAGGTAATTAAATTATTTTTTCTGTTCTCTTACGTTTGATAAAAGTTACTTTTGCTTTAATATAGGATATTAATTTCCTTTAAATGCCATGACTAATGCATAATACAAGGCCGGTCCCAGTGGCCGCGCGGTCTAAGGCGTAGGTCTGCGGCCGCTCGCCTGCTGAGATTGTGGGTTCGAATCCCACCGGGGGCATGAACGTTTGTCTGTTGTGAGTGTTGTGTGTTTTCAGGTAGAGGTCTCAGCGACGAGCTGATCACTCGTCCAGAGGAGTCCTACCGACTGTGGTACGTCGTTGTGTGTGATCTAGAAACCTCGTGAATGAGGAAGCCCTGGCCCACTGGGGTCTGTCGCGCCAAAAACAAACAAACAAAATGCATAACGTCAGGCTTCTGCCGCTGTGTAATATGAGTTCTCCCTTCTGGAATGTTACGTAGCAATAGTCAGTTACCGAAAGAGGAAAGTCATATCGCATAATTTCGCTAGTGTTCATTGCCTAGTGTCACAAAAATATTTTCTTGGGAAAATATATCGTGCCTCAATAGTATTTTATATCAAAAGACAATAATTACAATAATGGTAGATGCAAAAATTGTCTTGCGTAGGGAAATATTTAATACCATTAACATTGTTCCACTTGCTAGCCAGTACTTACAGTACTGACATGTTTTGCATACAATTTGGAAAGCATCTGGAACAAATTCAGTTTGATAAAATGTATTGATATGACCATGTGCCAAATATTACAACAATTTTGTAAGGTTGTGACTATAGCACATTAAAGACACTCTCCATTTTACTTGGTCCAGCGCTCAATGTTTGAATATAAACACATCGTTCCGGAAAAATATTCCCTCTCTGTTCTCGGATACAAGGCGAGAAGGCACCTGTTGGAATTACGAATAGCTCCGTGTGACGGGTGGGCCGGTTAGCGCAGTCGGTATAGCGACTGGCTACGGGCTGGACGGTCCGAGGATCGAATCCCGATGAGTGTGAGATTTTCCGCCCCTGTCCAGACCGGCCCTGGGGCTCATCCAGCCTCCTGTACGATGGGTACCGGGTCTTTCTCGGGGGTATAGAGCTGCCGGGGCGTGACGTTGACCCCTCACCCCCTTCTAGTGCCGTGGTCAAGAAAGAGTAGAGCTATACTTATACTCCCCTATGGACCGTACGGCTTGTACAAGGGTGCATTTTACCTTTACCTTTACCGTGTGACGGGCCGAAATGAGTCTACTGGAATCACGTTTAACAGAGGAGGCCATGACGGAATTAATCACAATCAACTTTAGAATTAGTATCGTTTTAAGGGATCTTCAGTGACATCAGCTAAAAATGGCGGCTGAGTGTCAGAGGTGGTTTCGTGTCCCATTTGTACAGCTTTCGTTTACATAGTGACTCATAGCAGCAGGGTAAAATGTAACGCGTGTGAAGTGTTTGTGGTTCGGATCTAATGACGATCCTGAATGACCCATTTTTTTGTACATATTGATCGGTTGAAGGTGTAAGTACGAAAAAGTCTGTCATTTGTGTAGTACATCATCTGCATGTAATGTCCTTATGTCATGTTTGACGTTATATTTTAAGTATGTTTAAAGTGTTGTAATACCTGTTATGTTGTGTATCGTTCCAGGTGTCTGGAAAACATTCTTCAAACATGTTTGCCAGTTTGAAAAATAAAATCAAAGAAGAGACAGGTAGTGATCCTACTAAACTAACACTAAGTAGTCCTCCACAAAAAAATATCCATGGCAGTGGATCCAGAGGGCACCATTCAAGGCAAGGTTCTGGGTCCAGTTTGGGTAGTCTCTCTCCTGATGGTGCAAGAGAAGAGCTGGTGTCATCCCCCACTCCACTGAAAAGACAAGACAGTTCAGAAATCAAGCTTGCTGATGGAAAGGTGAGAATTTTCGTTGCAATTAAAACCAATTAATGCAGCTTCTTTAGATGTGAGAAAGTAACTTTTCAGCACCTTAGCATTCGGTTTTTAGTTAGTATGGATAAGAGAATAAAAGTGACAATGAGGGTGAAATTGGCTCTTTCCTTCAGTCAGAGTTTTTTCACTTTCTGCCTCATGTTGTGTTACTTCATTTGCATATGCAGAAATTTGAGCATTGCATGGGGGCAATACTGAATTTACCCCCCAAAATTTGTTATATTACTTTTTATTAAGGTAACACACTTTTTTTGCTACCCTGCTGATGGGGGAAGCAAAGTCTATTGAAACACTGGTAACATACTACCAACCAACATGATATCACATCCCAGAAGATTGTAATGTGTAAACCTTAGATCACCTACTTTTTATTAGTTGTGATATGACAGCATTTTATAAGTATTACCATATGTTGGTTTCCAAAAGACACATACCTTTTCAGTATGCATGTGAATCTCATTGATTTTGAGAAAATTACTGTAGTTTTCACAAACAGTTTGAAGATGGTTGCTCTTATGGAAATGGCATTGTGATATGTGTTGGGATAATAGACTGTTAGTTAAATGTAAGTCACACTTACACATTGATGCATTTTGGAAAAGGGTAATCTCAGACTGAGATGGTAGGCTTGTTGTCACACAAATTAGTGGACATACATAACTTGTTTCTACAGCTTTGTGCTGTGAAATTGTCTCTTATTTTCAAACCAAAGCTTTTAGAAAGCCTGACGGTAACACACTTTCAAGGAATTTTTGCTTTTAATACATTAAACATGTCTTGTATTCATGAGTAGGGGTAGAGTTGCCAGTATGTGAAGCTGACCACTGATGTGCTGAGCTTAAGCCAGCATTGGCCATACCACTGGTCTCCCATGTACTGTCATATTGTGCACAGCAACAACTTTACGAGCTATAAAGACACTTTGAATAGTTTGGCCACTGTGTTTTAAAAACCATCATTAGGTATTTTGAAGTAATACATATTTTATATCATGACTATAATGCAGAACAATGCAGGCCATGTTTGTATAATGTAACTATGTGGCATGTTCAGGTAACCATGTTTCCATGGAAAAGCAATACATATTGCATATTGTGAGTGTGCGTCTGTGTTCTTGCCCTAGTTATCCGTCATGCAAGGTGCATCTTCTCAGCACCGTGTTACGTTGTCATATGTGGTCTGACCGTACAAAACTTTTTCACATTATCTCATAAACAGCATAATTTTCAGAAAATTTATTGAACATCAAATGTCTGTTTTTATTCTCACTACAACTTATGTATGAAATATCTCGCATTCTCAGAAGAATTCAGCTAGTTATTTTCATAACGTACACAGGTCTTCATGTAAAGTACCTGTTATTCTTTTCAGATTTTTAATTTTCTTAACAGGTTTAAAAAAAGTGACATCAAATTTTGTAAAAACCTGTCCACTGGGAGTTGTTGCATGTGGACAGACAGTCAGACAGTACAGACACACAGCCATGATAAAGCTAATAGTAACTTTTCACAATTTTGCAAATGCACCTAAAAACTAAAACTATTAACAGTGTTTTTAAACAGGCTGTTTGAGAAAGTACTGTGAAGTCATTCTGTAACACGTGATTAGATTCTGGTTCTTGTGGATGAACCCTGCATTGAATTTCAGGGTGCTGTATGTGGATTTGTGGTGAGCTGGGGGACATTTTTCTGAATGCTTCGGTTATCTCTGTTTCCACCTGGGCCTCATTTGTAAATTTGCCTATGACTGCCCTGATGTATGCAACAAACCTGACACTTGACATATCAGAAAACAGCAGATTTGGGTATGTCGCAATGCCTAAAGCTGGATATGACTGTCAAATTACTTGCTTTGTGTACTAGTAGATTTTGCAGATTGTGTTCATGTATGCTTTATTACAGCTGTTTGCATTGAAAGCAGGTGTGAAGCAGCAGGCAGTAATTATTTACTAAAAAGTGTATTAGCAGGAAGTTTTGAAAACTTTATGAAGCTATTCACCTCCATCTGATGCCAAGATTAAATATTTCATGGAACTGTGTCACCATTCTCTTCTACATTTTCATGAATTACACCTTAATTAAACACAGGTACCTTTGTTGTAGTGTGGGCCAGGTAGCATAGTCGGTATAGCGGCTGGCCCCTGTACAGTGGGTACTGGGTTTTTCCCAGGGGTAAAGAGCAGTCAGGGTGTGATGCTGACCCCTCACCCCCTTCTAGTGCCGTGGTCAAGAAAGAGTAGGGCTATACCTCTACTCGCCCTGTGGGCCGTACGGCCTGTACAGAGCCTCAGTGCCTGTACAAGGGTGCACTTTACCTTTTTACTATACCTTGTTGTATGTTCAGAAATTTGTGTTTGAATTATAGGTGCTTAACCAGAAGGAAATGAGAAGGCTTGAAAGGCGTGAAGATGAATGGAGGCGGAAGCTACAAAAAGTGGAAGAGGAATGGACCAAAAAATTGGAAAGTAAAGAAGAGGAATGGAAAAAACAAATGGAAGAAAAGCAAAAAGAGTGGAGGAGATCTTTAGAACTTCTTGAAAAAGAAAAAAATGTACTGGAGGAAGAGAAACGAGAAGTTGTGCAGCAAAAACTAAATCTTGAAGAGGCCTTAAAAGTATCTGATGGTGTGTTTTGTTGTTTTCTTCAGTTTCCTCTTGCATGTCTGAATGTGACAAGGAGTGTGGGGAAGCTGTGCTGTGCCATATGCACATGAAGTACAAACCATTCAATAAAACTGATTTTAAAATATTTATTCCTTGTTCATGTTATTCAAAGGAATGCTGAAGTAGAATTCTTAGCCTAAAGCTTGTCTGTGTGTCAAAACTGGGTTATTGGATGTGAATAAGAGTAGATGGTTTAGTACTGTAAGCTGACATGTGAATTTTACTAATTATTATAAATCAGACCATGATTTAACTAATTAACCTTTTGACACCTAACGACCCCTGTAGTGGTCGTACCGCACCGCCAACCTCTGAATATTACATTTTATATATTTATTCAACAAATATAGGTACTGAATATTTTAAACACGGTATATACTCTCCGTTTTTTTATCTTCAAAATGTAGTTTGTTTCATAATGCTAACATATTTGGTTCCTGTTTTATTCATATTTTATATACAGAGTGTGCTAAAATTAAAAAAAAAATAATTCTGGCACCAAAAGGTTAAACCAACTGAAGTAAATCTTTTGTGTATGTTAGAATGCATCTAAACTCAGAAACCATTTAGAATTGATTGAACCATGCTTAGGAGGTAAAAATTTTCTTCTCAAAAGACATTCTGAATGTGTGTTTATTTTCTTGTGCTGCAGTCTCACAGAGGAATTATATCTGTAGCACGTACATACCGTTCTCATTAACAGTACCAATTTTTCTTGTAGTGTTTCTGCCGTTAAGATCTTGCCTGGTGTTCTGTTGTTATCTGTATTTAGTGACTTGCCAGAGACTGTTAGTTTTCCTTTCTTTTATAGAATACAAGAACAAAGTTTTACAGTATCAGGAAGATATTGAGCAACTGGAAGGATTTCAGACCCAAGAAATGTCAAAGATTAAACATTTGGTAGGTAAGCTTTTTGAATTCTATTTCCTATAGTAAATTTGATCCCCTCCTTGGCACTCCAGTTTGTTCTTATCCTCCTTTGTCATTTTATTGCAGTTACTTTTACTTTGGATAAATTTGGTGCCTTAAAAGATTCTACAACTTGCATTTAGTTCTCTGTTTTGTTTCTTTGCACTAGTTGGTACTTGTAATTACTACAGTGCCATTTAAAATTCTATGTTTTGTACTTAACCTCGTTTTCATTTTGTTTGGTAGTTACTTGTGAAGGAGCAGGAAGTAGCAGAAAAAGCAGATGCCCTGAAAGAGGCCTCTGGACAAATGGAGAGTTTGAAAGTGGAGGTTACTCGACTTAGGCGCTCTGAAGAAGAACTTGCCAACCTACAGGTAGCCTCAAAAGAATGAAGTTTTGCTTTTTATTACTAGTTGATTTTTTCTTTGGAATTAATAAAATAGTACAATGCAGTTTTCAAGTGTTGTTTTAAATGTTTTTGAGTAAATTCTAGAATATAACTCTGTAACTTCACACCATTCGTCCTAACCAGACATCTCACAATGTTTGGCAGCATTTCATGTTTCCGTAATGTAAAGAACTTTAAGAATTCTGAAGAAGAGTTTGTAGACTATTAAGATTTTGTTTGTAAGCTAGAGGATATTAATTGAACAACTACAACATCGATACAAGTACAAGACATTTGTAATTTTATTTCTGTGACAGTTTGAATGTCCTGAGTGCTGCTTTTATATCGTGGATTCTTTCCATGCATTACTTATACATAGTACACCAATTCAGATTGTCTAGGTGCGTAATATCCAAATTTCATGACCTGAAGTATGCAGTAATGAAATTTTGCCTTACAGTGTAAATTAGAAGCAGATCATATCTTATTGTGGTCAAAAAAGTGTGTGAGGTTTTACTTTTTAATTTAGTGTATGTTTAAAGTTTTCCTTAATTATATGTAAATGATGCAGTCAACACAACTTTTTTATCACAAAAACAATTTCTTTTATGAAAAGGAAACATATTTTGACCCAAGGGAGCCATCATCAGGATTGTGAAATGTATAAACAGAGGCTAGCTGTGTAATTACAGTTATGCTATGGATAGCAATGCCTTCCTTACAATTTTGTTACAGTTATTAGTAATTTAGGAAACATAACAGAATTCTGTATTCAAGGCTAATGAAGTCCTGTATAGATAACTGTACCATTGTAAGAATCCTATTACCTACACTGAGATGTACAATATTCTATTAAATATTTATATCTAAAGATAAACCCAGAATTTGGACTGTAATATTCATACATGTGATTCTAAACTAATGAACTGCATGGAAGAGAATCTTTCTTGAAACACTAATAACTGCTCAGTTGATAAATCTCACACCTTGTGTAGAACCAAAGGGCCCATTCACGTGTTCACTAAAGCTTGTTTCAGGTTTCGCTTCCAAACCAAACAAATTCAGTTAAACACCAATTTCACTTAGCCATAACATTTTTCCTCTCACAACTTGTTCTTGTGTCTTGAACACTGGCATGCCACATTTCTTGTAAGCCATGATACTACCAGACAACACAGTGCCACATTCCAGAAGACTGAAATCGTAACGTTAAATCTGTTGGAAGTTCGGTATTTTTCTTAATTGCTGCAGAACTTCCTTCAGTAAACAGAGTAAAGCATCAGATCCATTAATAACTGCTGCAGTTTTCCTGTGCTGTGACATATGGAGGATGGGAGAATGGCGGTGTTACAGAGTCTTATTCTTCAATTTGATATTCAGAGGACCGTGCATCGTGATATATTCTTATAATAAAAGCCAACGAGCTGCACTGTTTCTCAGATTTATTTATGATAAAGAACTCAGATCTACTGTCCATCATAAAGAGTCTCAACACTGTGTATGCAGCAATAGGTATTTGTTGTGCTAGTTATGTTGACGGCTAGCGAGGTCAGGTCCATCCCAACCTCACTAGCAGACAGTCAACATAACTTGCAGTGCCGACTTTATGTATAATACACATACTAGAATACTTCTATGTGTGTGTGTGTGTGTGTGTGTGTGTGTTTATATATATATATATATATATATATATATATATATATTGTTATGGTGATCGAGATCTCGTCATCAAGCCATATTGTTGCATTGCATAGTGTATAGTTATTCTACACTAAGTATTGTACAACCTGATGGCCATTACAGAGGCCGAAACATGTGGTTGCTAGTTTTAGCCATCTATGCTACAAATATATCTATAGTTGTGTTTTGACTACCTTGTATACCATATTGTATTTTGAGAAATAGTGTTTCTCGTTGGCTTTTATTATAAGAATTTTGTTCTTCAGTTACGGTGTTTTGTTGTGTTTGGTGGGTAATTCAGCTTTATGCCTCCTCTTGTCTGATTTCATTTAGTCATATTGTGATATAGTGATGGTGCTTACTGCTACTTTTACTGCCACTTTTAGTAGTACTGTCACTATTTATGTTACTTTACTTTTGTGAAGAATGTATTACATGGGATTTGAGGTTACGACCAATTAGGCTGTGGACCGGACGGTCCAGGGTTCGCATCCCAGTAGGGGCAAGAGATTTTCCTCTTCTCCAAAACATCCAGACTGGATCTGGAGCCCACCCAATCTTCTGTTTAATGGGAACTGGGTTTTTCTCCTGGGGAGTAAAGCTGCCAGGGTGTGCAGTTAATCACTCACCTCCTTGTAATACTGAGGTTAAGAACAAGTGAAGCTGTATCTCTGCTCATCCTGTGTGCCGTCATGGTGTGAACAGGGAAAACCGTACCTCTTTTGTGAGGTTCTCACACTGACATTGCTGAGGATTGAGGTCTTCTGGGATGTGACACTGTGTTGTTGGGTAAGTGATCCATTATGTTTTGAATGATTCTGTTGTCATGTAAGGGGACCAAGGTGACTTACTGCTGCAGATGAAGACAACATGATTTTTCAAAACACTGGACACCACTCATCCATTGACACAGTATAACATCCCAGAAGACTACAGTCCTCATGAACTTACTACTTCAACACAGATTCTATGTTATTTTTTTGGATAACATTTCAGTATTTTTGCACCATCACAATATCAGTAATAATTATAAATGTTATTTTTGGTGGAAAACTGTGAGGGCAACAGTTATTTTGACTTACAAACAATATTCCACATGTAGTGTGTAGATATGTTTGTGGTCAGGTCTTTATCAGAACTTGTATGCCTAGCTCTTGTGATTCAGTAATTATCACCATCAAACCAAATGCCAAAGAAAATTTTTGAATAGCTGAATTGTTGTCATACAGTTTACAGAAAGATAAGAATATGCCTGATCAAAACTTGCACATTTTTTGGAATATCTTGAGAAGTGGTGCTCTGTCACTCCTACCTTACCAGTTTGCACTTCTGCATGTTTTTAGTGTAATGGTGGTGGGATGGTATTTTTATTATTGTTTTTGTTGTTTTTCTTTGTTATTAGAAAGAATGAAAATGGTTTAGTCCATTTATTTGATATTAAAATCATTTTAAATATTTTAAACATGGATATGCACCTTATGTTGATGTGAACTTGCGACAAAATATGCAGGGTTGATTTGATTGCAAGTAATTTACATGGTTGCTTTGGATGCTTTAATTAATTATAAACTATCAGTCAGTAATACAAATCCATAACACCACGTTACTGCATAACATTTCTCAGATCAGAGAGCAACTATATGACAGGCGTATTTTGCAAAATATTTTGTGATGGGGGAGATTTCTGCACTTTGTTGTATGTGGCTCTTTTTAGCCTATTTTATGTCCACAAAATTCTGAACCAACAGCCCATTGCCATTAATATCTGGTGAAGAATGAAACATGAAGCCTTAGTATTTATCCAGTGAATTAAAACTATTAAATACATTAATAAGTGTCTGATAATGACCCCATGCAAAAATGTATGCTTATATTCTGGAATTGTATAAATTTCAGACTCGTTTTTGTAATTTTGAACTGGGAGACAGATCAGACAAAATTTCATCTTATGAGGTTGTTGCAGATTTGTATTTGTGTGGCTGTAATGTCAGTATTGAAAAGAGCTGGGTCAGAATAGTATCATGACTAGGCTATGGGCCGTGTGATCTGGTGCCTGAATCGTGGCAAGAATGAGAGCTGTGCCTTTTCTATGAAACATCCAGACTAGCTCTGGAGTCCACCCTGTCTGATATTCAATGGGTAGTGGGAGCTATTTTTCTGGGGCTAAAGTGATGGGGTGTGAATATGACCACTCAACCCCATCTAATGCCAAGGTTAAGAATGAGTGGAGTTATACCACAATTCCACTATATGCCCGCATGGTGTGTGCAAGGGAAACTTTACATGTCATGATTAATACAGTGAGGAGCTTTTTCACAGTGCTCTGAAGTGCGGTAGTGAAATAATAACAACAGAAATATTCACACGTGATAACACTTTGTTTTGTGTGCTGTGGGAACATGATAATGCTAGTGAATAGATTAGTAAAACACATGAATGAATGTTGGATAAGAAATTGAGGCTAGGTCATTGACCACAAGTTGAGTAAGTGGCAGTCCCATTTAGTTCAGTGCATATCAACTGGCAAACCAGGTGTTATCAACATCCTGGTCTACTTGCTAGAAGTGTGCATAACAAATACAGTAAAATTTTTCAACCAGCATAACTATAAACTTTATTAACCTTTGACGCCTAATGACGACTGTAGTGGTTGTACCGCACCACTCACCTCTAAATGTTGCATATTATATATTTATTCAACAAATATAGGGACTGAATATTTTAAACATGGTTTATACTCTCCATTTTTTCCTCTTAAAAATGCAGTTTGTTTCATAAATGTAACATATTTGGTTCCTGTATTATTCACATTTTATATACAGGGTGTGCTAAAATTAAAAAAATAATTCCGG
>Ga0123355_10005722_pt1 | contig 18265 bp, 14 predicted proteins | sample TergutEmb28metaG_3_FD_89872 | JGI IMG/M metagenome (GOLD analysis project Ga0123355, IMG submission 89872) | Embiratermes neotenicus P1 segment gut microbial communities from Petit-Saut dam, French Guiana - Emb289 P1 | ecosystem: Host-associated > Arthropoda: Insects > Digestive system > Gut ... | reverse complement strand
TCGTAGTTCAATGTGGAATAAGAAACCAACTAGATGTCACTTAGTATTATATTTATTTCTCCTTTATAAGTTGCTCAACATGTTTCGGGCCACCTTGTGCCCATCCTCAGGAGCTGACGACTTGGTGGTATTTTTTCCGCGTGTGGTGTAGTGCCGTGGCTGTGTAGGCTGTCAGATCCGGTTGGCTGGTTGTGTGTCCAATGGACATACCACCAAGTCGTCAGCTCCTGAGGATGAGCACAAAGTGGCCCGAAACATGTTAAGCAACTTATAAAGGAGAAATAAATATAATACTAAGTGACATCTAGTTGGTTTCTTATTCCACATAGAGCATTCGATCTTTACATCCTGGACCCTTCTGAGATAGTCAAACCATTGAATCCAGTGAGGGTCACACTTCCTTTCACACCTACAGGTATGTTATAAAATGTTATTACTATTATTATGGCCTGTTATTATTTATTATATTTCTTTCACAAAATCATTATTCATACGCCTACGTTGATTTTATCTGCGTTAAATTTGTCGGTCGTATCATCAAAGTTTTACCCGGTCGCAATATTTTGTGACTGTTGAGAACTGCGCTCTTCTGGGCTATTACGCAGCGAGTAGTGGCAATTTCTTACCGACGTTTCGGACAAACTATCGATCCCATCTAGGCTGCGCACTAACCCAAAAAAGCGCAGTTCTCGTCTACTTCGCGGCGGAAGCTTTGTGACTGTCGATTTGTTTAAAAAAAAAAAAGTTTTGTATACGATCTGTAAGTGTATTCTTTACGAATCATCTTCAACTGCATAATGCTTAACCGTGTAAAGACTAAACGTAATCTGCTTTATATAAGGAATCAGTCCGTACTACGCAGTAAACACTTTCCACCACGGTTGTAAAGACCTATCATTTAATGACGTATAGGCCTACAGCAAAAGTCGCTGTCTGTTCTGAGATCCGCACAAAACACTGAAAGCAAAGCGAGCACCACGTATAATTTTTTTAATGTTAAGTGGTAGGTAACGAAACGGCTAGGCTTTAAGAGGTTAACATACCCAAGTATTCCAGCCATAAATGGATCAATTCCCTGTTTACTTCCTAGTAACATCGAGATCATTAATACAATTACGTATCGCACAAGCTCAGGCAAACTTGGTTTACTCAAACATCTCTGGTTACCCAAAATTTCAGTTATCAGAAAGAGAATTACGCTAATTACATTACGTATCAGTTTTAGAAAAAAAAAATACGTTCCTGCTAATTCACACAAGCTCTTCGCATATTTTCTTCTTAAGAAGGAAGCAACATTCACAGAATGAAGGAAACATGCATCAAAACAAGAAGCCTATTCGCTCGGAACTTGTGAAATATAAAGCAACTAGTAGTAAATATTCTTGCCTTAACCGCCTGCATATTGAATCTACGTGGCTCCGTACTGTGTTTAGTTCTATGACCTCTCCGTCTCTGCAGTGTCGCTTGTTATCATCTCGCAAACGGCAAGACTTTATAAAAATATGTGCTGAACACTACATGTTTGTTTTGTTTCTCCCTTCAAGTGGTGTATGCAACTTTTCTCAACCCAAGCTGTATTCAGTGAGATATAAACGTAAATAGGTCTCCATCTAAATTGCCTGTTATTTTTGTCTGATTTTAGCCAACTTGAATTATCGCGGACATATTATAGTAAAACCCTTCCCCCAGTACAGCATTCACGAAAATCCGTTTGGTGGGGGTCGAGTAGTTCCATGTGGATGGCCGGAACACATGCGAAACTAATAGTAGCACTTGGCAATTTTGCAAACGCCCTTGAAGCTCGTTTCCTACGAAAGAGGCTGGAATTGGATTTTATGATGGAGAAAAAGACGGGAAAGGCGAACCCAGATGAGACCGAAAAATTTTAAAGAAAATGCGAATTTACTGTTATCACGCCGTGCATATTATTATATTCAATATATTAACCAACAAATGCGCTCAATAAAATACAATTAAATACAAATCACGTAATACGATTCATGACAAGTGTCAACTCCTACATGATTCAGCACCGAAGTGCTACCGTCAGGGAGTCCCCCTGAACAACGGAACATTAGCCGAACACGCTAACCCAGGTACTGATCACCCCAACTCTTGCCGTCAAAGTATTCGAATTCTAGAACACATAAGGTTTACAAGCATAAACCCATAATGCTGTGACACCAAAGCTATGTGATAGTGATCCTCTTCAAGCACAAGCTTGTAGCCGTTTATATTGTCTGAGGTGTGTATAGAAACATCTGCCTCGATTTATGGGATCCAGCGGGATCTAGTTCTTTACACTTGTCAATATTACGGGTTCTAATATTTTAATATTTTAATGACAGCAGTAAGACGAGCAATACCTGGATTAGCGTGTTGCACTTGTGTTCCTTTGTTCAGGTAGATTCCCTGAGGATGGCACTCCGGTGCCGAAACATGTAAGAGCTGACACTTGTCATTAATTGCACTTTAATGGTTTGTAATTTATTAAGTGCTTTTGTTGGTAAATATACTGAATTTACATAAAATGCTTAATATATGACACAAAATGAAAGTAAAACCATTCTACCTAGCTGTATTTAGATCAAGTGTAAACAGAAAGCGTAAATAAATGTCTACAACGCTGCATAAAATGGAAGAGGACATGATTAAACAGCGTTTGGACAAACACATTTGGCGTGTTGCGGAAGAAGCACACAGAGTGCTTTTAAAAGAAACTGAGGCTGTAATGTCATTTGGTACACGTTCCACGTTCCTGCCTTCAGTAAAACAACAGCCACAAATGTTGGAGGTTCAGTAAGTTTACAGTTACTCTGTATTCGTTAATGCACGAAAAGCGTGTTGCACGGACAGAAAATTGTGCACAACTGCAATACTACGGATACTCCGGTTTTGTTTATATGTTCAGCGCATTAAGTGACAATATTTATTTTACTTTAAACCAAATTTATTAGCGTTTAGAATTTAAATCGTAGACAATACTGGGGGGGTTAATATACACTACCCTAGAAACTGTAAAAGTTAAATAACTTTGCAACCAGACCTCATTTACATGTTTCGCTTGGCGCGACAAAATATGCATTCTTCCAAACTACTTTTACAGACCAAGTGAAAATAATTTTGCCCTTCGTTAATAGCTCAGGCCAACTTCAGCCTGCTAATTTATACGTTCATTATACTGTAACTTTTGTCTTAAGACTCCAACCACAAACAATTCACTAAAACCAGCACAAGCCATAAATTCCCTACCTTGAAATATTTAAGGTCTTATCACCTGCAATACTAACGTTCAAACGGATGGATTAAATTCTGGGGTAAAGATTGATACGGGGACAACAATAATTGTATCTTACAAATATTAAAGAAAATATCCTTTACACACTGCCTGACGCAGAAAATCATCATCCTCCCTTGATCAGTTACACCCCAGTCCTAAACATAGTTCAGTCAACTCTTTTAAAATTAATAACACAAAATACGGCAATTCCAAAACGTATAAGAACGTATAATGAACGTAATGGCAGTACATTCTGAATGAGGATATCCAACTTTCCTGCACTTACAGCTGTGATGCCTGCAAAATTGCTTCTTGGCAATCAAAGTGGGTTTTGAGTATATTTGACTTACCGACATCCAGCACTGAAAACTTAGCCAAGTTAGATGAAACGAAATTCAGAAAGGGAATTACCTACGGGATGAGAAAACCAAGTACAGAGAGCAGATATGTGTAGACAGCAGATACAAACCATCTGGTTTCGTTATATGTAAAAACCCGAGGGAAATACAATGTGTTAACCTAGTTCCCTTCTAAGCTGAGTATCTTTCCCATTATGAAGACTATTAACGATATTCAGGACCGGGTGTACATGCGGAAAGCACCCTAAACGCGGTAAAGCAAGTTGAACGACCTGACCCCAGCTCCTAGCAGGTGATGGGTTACATTAAGGTACCGTATTTCACTGAAATGCAACATTTTCTGCTCACCTTTGAGGACTGGCGCTAACGTCAAGCACTACGAAGAATCACACCCATTCAAAGCGTTGTCTTGCGACAGGTTTGCGATCTCTTCCAAAGCGAGTTCTCTATAGAATGCCATCTAGTGCTTCCCCTTTCAAATTACAGTACGATCATTTGCCTTAAGGTCATCCAGTAGCAGCTTACGTCTTGTTCGTTGTCTTCCCGCCCCTTCTATCTTTCATTAAATAATGTGTTTTGTAAGGCAGTTGCTATGCCATATGTGACCAAACCAGTTTTTCTGTAAGCTGGATTTTTTTTTCTTCCCTGACTCTGTGTGCACTTCTTTACTTTTCACACGACCGGTCCAACCGATATTTTGCTTTTGCATCCTTCTCCAGCACCACGTTTTAAAACTTTCAAGGTATCTGTGATCTCTGTTTCGACGTGTCCAAGTTTCAGCACCGAACAATACTGTGCTACGGAAGTAGCATATCACTACTTCCTTCGTCAAAGTAAGACCAATTTGCTGTCGAAAACAGTCTTCTTCTTGTCAAATGTGGCAGAGAAATACACTACAGGGGAAAAAGCAGAGTTTATTGACGTTACAACAGGTGTTACACGGGCCATTATTTGATACCGTAACATCGCAGACGACTTTAATTTTCTGTAACACCTGTGTGAGAACCTCACATCTCGGGAGGCGTAACATCACACAGTAACCTGACACGACAGTTGAGGGATTAAATTAAGGACACAAGTGACGCTGAAACAGGAAGCCGACGCCAATCGTCCGTCGTCTACGGTACCAAGAGTTCCGTATGTATCTAACTGGTAAATGGCGCTAAACCAACGCGGCACACCAATCAAATCGAAACGTCACCTCAAACGAACGTAAGAGAACTATAAATTTGCACATTTCGAGCGTCTGGGCGATTCAGGAGGTAGGAAATGGTTTCCTTATGATGACTAACAGAACGGAGTAAGAGTCCTTTTTTTTGACAAGGTAAAAGGGTCTGCCAGTCAAAAAATTCACCGCTATTTATGAAATTCAAAGGTTTAATGTGTTCTCAAGAGCCAGCCAATTGGACGTACCCTGGGCCAGCTGCATCCAACCCACACATTCGCATCCTACTTCCTGATATCCTCCCAAGTGGTCTCCTGTCTTCAGGTTTTCGGACTAAAATTCTGCGCATATGTCTAATTGCCCCATGACATACCAAATATGCCGTATAATAACTTTCATTTACGAAATAATAAAGTATTTACATATCATTTTAACACATACCTTCATCCTTATTATTCCACCCCAATTGTGAAGTTCCTTACACTCAAACGTTTAACAAGCATCCTTCTTTCTCTACGTTTTACCAAGGAAAACCCCCGACCCCTGCCATACATGGAGATCCCTCCACACCCTCTCAAATCCACGAGGTGGCGACAGTTTCAAAACTGTTGCTGATTTGTTTCGTTACTTTCAAAGTGGGCTAGAAAAGTTGAAAGATTCCGAACCGTGATGCAACAAACACTGCAGGAGTTTAAACTGCTCTTAGTTTCCTCCTCGACATACACGTAATTTTCATTTGTCACTCTAGTTCACAAGTATCAGAACTCGTTCACACTACGTCTGTATTACAAAGTTGTGTGGGACAGTCGACAGGCGCTGCGGCTTCGATAGAACCTATTGTGCTAGCTCCTTCGGAAAGTGAATGACGAAGGGGTAGTTGCCTATTTCAAGACAGAAATCCCCTGCTACACAAGCGAGAAAAATCATAAAAGCATCGGCACTGTTGTCGTCTGACTTAGGACAATGTTAATTCCGGTATATTACTACCAAAGTTTCGCAAGAATTTCCCTGCATCTTCAATACAGAAAACTACCTATTAGATTACACAATACGTCCATCCAAGTCTTCAACATTGTGAAACCTGAACATATATATGAAGGTCAGTAACTGTAGCCGGCCTCCAGGTTACGAATTGAAATCTTGGCCTTCCAGATACGACACAGGAGTACTAATCATTACGTCGCATTCTTTTAGTTTCATTGCATATATACGTACAGAAAACGTATACCCTAATTTGAACGTCTTGTCAAACGTTACAAGTACTATACAGAACTCGAAATCGAGTTCAAACAAGAGTTTCCACCCACTGAGGATGTTGAGAAAACCGCAAAGTCTGCAGTAATCCCCCCCCCACAACATGGCACCTTTGTAGCCTATATACGTATAAAGCTACATCACCAAGCTACAGGAGCTGCGCTCTAACTCCATCTGAGAAGTTGAGAGGTGCACAGTTGTATGCCGTATTTTTACAAAGCCCAATTCCTGGACAACGGACATAGGCCGATTCTAAAATTAAAGTGGTAGTTATGAGTGAGAAACTTGTTGCACTGGAGTTTCGGACCTACTGGAAACAGTACTTGTCCTCAAAGTTGCTTCACGACAAATTAGGAGAATGGCCTGGGGACTGAACTAAAAGCGAACAATTGCAATATGTTTGCAAACGACAGAACTCCTACTGAACATACCGCGCCTGGACGTCTCATTAGTTCCACGTTTCGTTAACGTGGATTTCGCCAGACCACACTGTCAGAATTTCAAAATAAACGGGTCACCAATATTTTTAACTCGGATCTCAATAGGAACGTTAAGGAACGTGCAATCCAGAACTCTCTCACACTTCAAAGCAATTACAAGTTACACTACACTTAGTTAAAAAGTGTGAAAAAGCATTAGTATTTACACATGGCTGAATATCAGTACAATAATGACAGAATGTGCTTAAGAAATCTGCATTTCAGTTAAACCTGGTATGGGAATCACATTATGTTAAAACACAGAAAAAGTAACGGGTGGTAATCCATTGGAACAGAACAGGTGCAAAATTGATTGTAATATTTCAACTATGAATGATCTAAGCAAGATTTTAGTAACATCAGCAAAGTCACACCAATGATTTTCTTGGATACATCTCCAATCTAGCATGAATTTCGTCCCGTTTTTTCCTCAGTCAGCACATACCTTGTGCATATTCTCTGTCTGCAATGGCACCTATTGCTTGAGGCCATTTCACCATTGTAAATTGTTTTCCTGTGTGGAACTGATACATCCAGCAATTTGTTGTCAAGATTTACCATGACACTTCTTATGGCAACCGACAAATGTATGTAACCACATAAAAATGTATGTAACCATATAGAAATGTGTGTAACCATATAAAAAAGTATGTAACCATATAAAAATGTATGTAACCACATAAAAATGTATGTGTACAAATAAAAATGTATCTAGCCATATAAAAATGTATATAACCACATAAAAATGTGTGTAATCACATAAAATGTGTGTAACCATATAAAAATGAATGTAACGATATAAAAATGCATGTAACCATATAAAAATGTGTGTAATTATATAAAAATGTGTGTAACCATATAAAAAGTTACGTTACCATATAAAAATGTATGTAACCATATAAAAATTTGCACAAGTGCAGCTGAGTGACACAGACTCTTCAGCCTACTCAATAAGCAATGTGAGAACAAGCCAGTGCATGCGCTTGCTGTACAGTATGTTACCCAGTGGGAAATTCCTAGGGATTGGGGGTCACTTAAAATAACCGCACTGTCGAGCAGTGCTTGAAAGGAATAAGAACTTTGAACATACATAACCTATTCAATGATCAGATGCCCCTGAAATGAACATAAGTGTAAAAATTTAACCTCAACTATTCCAACTTACAGCAACATTCTCCTGTACTGTAACATGCAAACAAAGTGTTCAATTTGAATAACTTTACTAAGCAAACACATGTAACTACAAATGTGTAATGGTGCTGAATGAATATAAATGATTCAGGACAAGGTCAAACGGTAGGTTACTGTGACCACAGCAATGAATCTTCAGGTTTCATAAAAGTAAGGCCTTTCCAGAATCGAGCTAAATAATTATCAGATATTTAATGGAAATCCAGTACCACCGGATCTTTTCAACAAAAAAATGACACTTCTGTTCAGAGGCTTTAAACCAATCAACTAAATAACATGAAAGCATGCACACACTTCTTTGTGCTAAAGTGAAGTTTCAATGTTAATCTAAAAATATCCTGATCATAACTACAGCCTGTAGAAATCATGCAAATGCATAAGACAGTACATACTACTTGCATATTATCCTTCAAAAACCAAGCTCCTGTGCGGCAGCCTGTAACACCATTCACAAGCTGGAGAAGCTTCCATACTTTGCACTTGAGTACTGCATGTCCATATGACAAAAGAAAAACAACAAGCAAAGTAACAGAAGAAAAATATATTATCTTCAGTAAAACTTTATTAAATTTGTAATCAAAAACTACAAAATAAAAAACTGGCAAAGACATAATTTTACAGAAATAAAAACATGAATTAATACAACAAAATACAGACATGTTTACATCTACAGTAATAAACCAAAAACAGATGCATGAGACCCAGAGTCTAAATCAGTAGCTCCCAAACTGTGCTCTACGCAGCCAAAAAGCAACAGGAAGGTTTCCAATTTATCCATGGATATTTCTATAGTGTCAAATTTTAATTTTTCAGAATTCATGAATAATTAAGATCAAGACATAGAGAGAGAGAGAGAGAGAGAGAGAGAGAGAGAGAGAGAGAAATATAAAGTTGCTATAATTGTGTAATAGAAATGCATTGCCACTAATAAACTGCACTTATGGAACCTCTGTACAAGAGAACCCAAAGAAACTGCTGAAATGATGGTTGCAAACCAAATACATCACAAATTTCATTCCAAATTAACAAACTCAGTTCAGTTACACTATGCTTCAATATTTTCAATACGCACTTTACTGGTCCAGGGATCTGAACATTGCCAAAGCTGGGATTTTGGGGCCTGTGAAAGTAAACACAATAGTTTCTCCCAACAGAAACTATGAATTAATAAAAATTACAATCCTTTGTTGAATGTCCTTGCATTGTGACCAATAACTTACAATTTAACACAGAAGAACAATTTCTTAATTTCTAATATTCAATACCCCCCCTCCCAATTCACTCTCCCCCCCACTCTCCAACCCAGGCTACCCCCCCCCCCAACCCCCCCCCCCCCCCCACCTAGGACTATACCTCTGAATCTGACAAAACTTTTCAAAACCAAAAAAGAAAAGAATCCTGGGAGACACTGGTCTACAGCACAAACCATAATAAACTATAGCATAAAACAAGCAAAGTACCAATACTTGTAACTTAAAAACAATCCAATACACATGACAAGCATTTGAAAACATGCTGACAACACCCATGCATTACATAAGATACAGTAAAAAGATGCTCAATCTACACAACTTTGAAAATCAGCATACTTATTGTCCAAGCAATGAGCCAATTACACAATCGTACAATGTTACAGAAAAATAAAGTAAATTTTGTATCTGCTCCAAATGTTAAACAAAATTTCTACTTTTCAGAAGTACTGCTGTCACACTGTTGGAGACATGTTACAGCTGTCACATTAGAGCCTCAATGGCCAGGCCTGAAATTACTGCAATGCAGTTCATTTAAAAAGTAACCAGTAACCTGATACCGAAAAACCACCCAATTTATGGAAAATTTAGTATAAAAATCACGATAAATTCTAAACTACATAACTTTAAATCATTCCTTCAGTGTTACAGTCACTGTTGTCACAACAGAAATCATAGATTTTCTATGATAAAAAACCACAAAATAACAATAAATATCTGTAATTCAGCCAGGAATATACCACTTAAAAAACTCAAGCGGCAAAAATAAACTCTAAGACACACACAATCCTTGTCCAAAACCGAAACTTTCATTCCTGTCTTCATACCTACTGCTTTCCTATACCATACTAAAAATTATCAAAATGAAAATAACTGAACACACTACCATATATATGCAGACACACACATATATTATGCACAGTACTGCCATGCCTTCTGTTACAGATTATGCAGCAGTTTCCTGGCTGTTGGTGGTACATCACAACACATTATATACGATGGATCAAAGGAAATTTTCAAGCATATGTTGTTGACCTTAATCAGTTTATATGGTAGTGACAAAACACACTTTTATACAATAACCACAATGAGTAACGTAACAATTTTGAATGAGCAATGTTTCATTGTAAATTTCTATTATGCATTCCTTTTCCGCTGTTTGTGCACAGAATTCATAAGACATGCATCATATTTGTCCAAAATAAGAAGCAGAAAATGTAGAAATAAAATCAAGGAATCATCAAAAGCGACAATCGGACAAATCATAAAATAAACCCCTAGAATCTGCCTCACTTGCAGGTAAAGAGGTCAAAATTCCACAGCCTACTCCAACAGGTTTTGTGAACCAGATTTTAGTTTTATTAAAGGCCCTGTGCCATGAGTTCTTAAACTTTCCACATGTTGTCACCAGTGATGAATACCACAAGCTTCAGCAACCCTATTCAAAATTCACTTAACTACTCTATTATAGTTGAACAATGTAGCCTAACTACATGGTTATCTTGCTAATTTCTGGGCTGGGAGCATTTCAAGTGGAGAGGGGGGAGCCAAGGAAAATTAGATTGTGAGCAGATCCCTCTAACATTTTGATATAATTAAAAAGAACTAAAACGAGATTTTTAAAAAAACTTGAGTAGCAACTTGCACAGGCACAACACAATGTGTAATAATCACTTTATATTATAAATATCATGATGATGCATGAGAAAATGACTTAGTCTTAAAGATACACCAATATGCACACTTCAAGAAAATGATAACTGTATCCATGTCGAAGCTTAAATTTAAATGTCAAGTGTCATCTCTACATAACACAATGTGTCAACACATTTGTGCCAATGTAGTAAGAGCTCCAGAATAAATGGTCGACAGTCATAAAAAATTACACTGTGTTAAATGCATATACCTTAACAGCATAACAAAGTGTTCACTTCTGTTAACTTCCTGCAAGCAGCACAAGTAATATCAAACCACATTTCATGGTGGTTTCAATGCTGTTTGTCAAGAACACCATACTGCCCTGACGCTAGTTCTTGAAATTAATTTCTGTGAAGGTCTATGACACAGTGTCTACTCCAATATTCATACAGATGAAGAATTATACTCAGAAACTAAAGCAATTGTTGGTATCAATAATGTGAAAATGTCAGCTCTAAGACTTCAATGTTTCATCTAAATTTGTTAAAGTTTCTCTCACTGGAAACACACTCATGTAAGAAAAATATCCATGAAAGTCCCAATTTATGACTAACATGTGTAAATCATTCACTCACAAAATATTATAGTCACTCTCAGTGTCAAAAAGATGACAATCATCAGATCACATTGACAGCTACAGAATTTATTTTAAAAAGCACTTCCACTGAATTTTTAATGAGTTCTATACAGTCATTATATTTTATACGTACAGACAGGCATATGGTATCATATCAATACATACACGTATGTGTGCACATGATACATGCACACATATGTACTGATCAACTACTGACACAGATACTACGGTTGTCATAAAAATTTGGTACATATAGCATGCTAACTGCACACTTCTTAATTCCCTGACATCTGTAGTAGCAACACAATGGCAGTACAACACATTAACATCCTGTGACATGGCAATACAGCTGATGTTCCGTACTGAGTTACACTGCCATACTTCATTCAATTACAGTCTCTCATGCACCTCTTTCTTAAAGATGTGTTACAGAGCAATAAGATAACAGCAACTGCTACTACAAATTTTGAAACTGCCACTTTTATAAATATCTACATACTGCACATGAGAATTACAGTTCATACCTCGTAGTTTTATTCTTATAATAAAACCAACTAGATGCACTAATTTCTCAAATTTATTTTTGGGATAAAACTCTACATGTTTCAGACAGTTCCTCTGTCCATCATCAGGAGTTTTTCACTGTACACACAACAGTGGTATATGTCATACAGCTTGCAAGCAGGATCAGGACGGAACTGCAGTTCCATCCTGATCCTGCTGGCAAGCTGTCAGCAAACCTGTATGACATATCCCAAAAACAAATTTGAGAAATTAGTGCATCTAGTTGGTTTTATTATAAGAATTTATCACGATGCACAGTCACCTGAATGTCAAACTCAGGTTTATTTTTATTTTATTTTTTTTTTAATTTACGGTTTATTCAACACACTGTCCATAGCAGGGACATTACAGTGCTGAACTGTAGGAAGGTTAGTGCATAACAAATTACAAAACTATGGCAAGCAGCAGTCACAGCTTAATCTGAGGTACTATCCTGACATTTGCCTAAAGAAGGAAAAACCACAAGCACCTCAGTCAAGATAGTGTCCCAGAAAGATGTGAACCAGACCAGTGTTTCAAACGTTAGTGAACTCAAATATAAGGAGAGCGGCTACCATATTACACCACCCACAAAATCATGAGTGTGGTATATGTTAAAGGAAGTTGAGAAATCTTTAATGCATCCAGACAATTCACTACAAGCAGCGATAGCACTTGTTTAAGAGAACATAATGGCTTTTCAACAATGTACCAGCTAAAAAGTGCTGACAACCTTACTTCTTTCACCAGAAAAATAAAACAAAATAACCAGCATTGAACCACCATATCACATTTATATTTTATACTGTATTCTTACCAAAATAATACAAATATGTTTCAAATGGATGAATATAAAACAGTAAAACATGCTTCCAAATTATCAATGGCAACCCTGCCTCCTCACTTACATAGTCTAGCATGCAAATGTTCCAACACACACAAAATGCACTAAATATACGTACTTTGCAAGATTTCAGACTTCCACCATGGTGTACTTAAGGCCTTCACTCTTCTGGGATGTTACGCAGCATACACTGGTAATTGGTTACTGATGTTTCAGGACAGCTTATTGGTCCCATCTTCAAGGGTCAAGCAATCCAAGCAGTCCAGTCTTCTTGACCCTTCAAGATGGAATGGATAGGCTGTCCCAAAACATCAGCAATGAACCACCAACCAGAAGAGCAAAGACCTCCTGTGTGAACTTGTTGCTATACTTGGAGAGAGGACAGTTCAGTATAGTAACTAGGCTAAGGGCTAGACGAAGGAGGAATTTGTAGTTCAAATGATCAGCACCATGAGACAGTACATTTCTCTTCTCTAAGTGTCCAAAACAACTCAAGGGCCCACCCAGCCTCATATGCGAAGACTACTAGATGTTGTTTCCCTGAGGGAAGAGTGACCAATGTGTGAAAAAGACCACTCACCTCCAACTAGTGGTGATATTAAATATGTATGCAACAGTAACACATAAATGAACTAACTGACCAACTAACTCCATGAAGCATAGTCCTCCTTCATAATCCAGGGTCACTCAGCTAGTCAAGAAATTCCCCACCCTTTGTGAAACACACACATTTATTCCCAAGGCCATAATAGCCTGGCCACTGACCCATATTATTACTACACGAGTCCAATAAGACTTTGCCAGAGACTTCAGGTTGTCACAGCAGTGTTGCTGAAGATTCAAGGCTTCTGGGATGTTGCACCATTTTGACTGGTAAATATTTACTGACTTTTGGAAGGAATGCAGCGCGTTCATCTTCAGCATCAAGCATGAACAGTTGACATGGCATTAAAAACCCAGATGCCTTGAAACTTTGGGGCTTTTTCCATTGTATGCTTAAAATGCAGCATTCTAAGAACACGTTTCAAAAGTTGGTTCAGTCTCCTTGCTCCAATACAAGAGATGGGAAGAAGCCTATTCTAATAGAATAGGACAGAAGAGAAAGAAAGTTTCATTCCATGTGACCTTTACAGTGTAAGTGTGTATAACAGGTCACAGTGTTGTTTCAATGCAATGCAATTACACTATAAACATAAAATATGTGGTCTGAACAGCTTTTTACAATAATTTTGTAGAATACCCTACTATAATGATGAAAAAATATAGGAAAGTATTTGCACCAAAATCACTTAATAATATATGCTCTACTTTGAGCCTTCATGTGGTAAAAACTCCTCTACAGAGCGGCAGGAGTCAGTACTGAGATAATCTCTCATTACAGCCTTAAATGCTTTTATAAAACAGTTTAAGATTTTACATTAGATGGAACAACACTGTGCAACACTGGTTCCTGCACAATACATGGCTTTGTGACAACAGGCAACTTCAGCACATGGCACGTGGAGGTCATGTCTCATATTTATGCTATATATTTATGATCTGTTTGAAATTTTTCTACGTTGTCCAGAATGTAAAGCAGTAATCAGAACATGTATTCACTAGCACAGGAACATATATTTTCTTAAATAATTCCCAACAAGAGACTATCCTTTACATCTTACATCGATCTACTAGTTTTATTTTTGGTGGTGAATACTCTTTTGCTGTCACACGAACATCCCCGAAAGATAACTCCATAAGACTTAATGGACTCGAAATATGAACAGTAAACAAATTTTAAAGTATCTGTTGTCATGGATGGTGTGAATGCTCTCATGAAAAACCTTGCTGAACCAAGTTTTGTGCTAATACAGTACAGTCAGTATCTTGTCTAGTTTAAGTTATTATCAATTTGCTGGCTATAAAATTTTGTTGTAACTACTTTTTTGTTATAGTTTTACTACCATAAGCTTCATTTATATTAAAAAAAAAATTTAATGTCAGTAGCAAATTTCAGGACACATGTTTTGTAAAACTGTAATGTAATTTTGTTTGCTTTAAAGCAATAATTTGACTTTGCAAGAGAATCATTAATGCAATTTTAAAAGTGGTTCCTTTCAGGGTGATATATTATGACACCAGTATCATGATCAAAGAATACAGGTTTGGACTTAAAAATGACCGTTGGCAGTACACCACTGTAACCATGATATAAAGCTAATCTTCATCAGTGGCCCAGCTTTATCCGCTGGGCCCATCTGAGTAAGCTTCATCCCCCTCCTTCAACAGTCACATTCTTATAATGTCATATTTTCATTATACAATCAACAAATTAGACCAACCGGAGTGCCATGGTGGTGGTGGTGGTGGTGGTGGTGGTGGTGGTGGTGGTAGTAGTAGTAGTAGTAGAAGTAGTAACAGCAGCAGCAGTAGTGAGTCAATGTCATTAAATTTCAGAACTACACCAGTACTAGTACTAGTCTAGACATTCTCTCTCTAGAAAAAACCCTAAATCTACATTTTTCCTTTAATGTGACAGATAAATTGAAGGCTCACGTAAGTCAACATGTAAAATTACAGTTTCATATGTTTTAATCTTCAGGTTTTTTATAGCAGACAAGACAAAAGTTACGAATTCAGTGGCAGCAAGCATTCCTAGAACTAGATCTGTTCTTAGTTTCTTAGTTCAAATTTCAATTCGTTATTAATATTCCCAATTTCTTTAACACAAACACATTTTTTACGGGTACATCAGCTATTCATATATTATGAGCAGTATATGATAAAGTATTTGAACAACTGACTGCACCACCAATACTTGAAATGTGTTTCTTTGAAAACGTTTCACATATAATGCAGAATGCATACCAGATAATAAATTTTCTTGCAAAATTCCAAGCTCAACTTTCCAAAATGGTAAGAGACACTAAAGGAATAAACTACTCACTGCTAATACAGTACTGACTGGAAAGTCAGCTATTTCCTTAGTTCTAGTTTAACTGGATTTTACACCACTTGCAGCATGTTAGACAAGAAACACTAAATCCTAATACGGACTACCCATGTTCTATTCCTTCTTACTCCGTATCAACAAATGTGTTTCATTATTCCTACCTACCTGTTTCCACAAACACTGTAGCTGCAAGTGTCATTTAGCAAACTAACGAAGGAATGGAACAGATCTCGTGATTGTCACTGGCAAATTAATAAGATACATTCTGTCAAACGTCTGCAATTGCCTTAAGACTATAATGTGTTGATAAGATAAACATGTACATCTGTGCTGAATTTGAGCTATATTCACAGCTATTACACCTCACACACAATTCTAGCTTACCAAATCCCACTAATATGTCACGACATTTGTATTTGAGGTTATGTGCTCTAAGAAACCATTCGAACTTCACTAACGCGCCAAGTTATCGTACTGTAAAGATTTACCGCAATGTTTTACTCGTTTTGTAATTACCGAGCCTTGAATTATCACACCCAGACATTAGTCGCAGTACATGACAAAAATTAACATACCCTAAGTTGGAAAATGAAATAACACAGACATACAGATACTAAGCGAAACTTAAAAAAAAAAAAAACCCTCTCCTTCGACAGCTTGTGTGAAATGTTCCATGCCCGTCTGTTTACGTGTAAATGTCAATAAGACACAACCCGAATCTACACTACTGCACCAACAAAAAACACACATACACAGAAAACTTACTTAAACAGATTAAACCAGTGTACTTACAGCGATATAGTCAAAGAGGTCCTACAAATCATGAGCCATTGGCATTAGTAACCCAACCTTCCTTTACTGTAAAACTCACAGCATGGACCAGTCTCGCAGTTCATTAAGAGTCTATTAAATTCGTAGCAATAAAATCACCCTCGACACTATCTTTCCTGCTGCACTCATAAACATGGAATACTTATTCTTTCCTTCACGAATATGAAAATGACATCTTATTAAAACTTACAAAAACACCCTCACCAACCCCTATACACAAAACAACTACATTACGCCCAATCGATGGTTGAGCCTGGACATATAGCGGAAGTGGCAACGAATGATTTGTACACTGCCATCTGTGTGACAATATTCAAACTTCGTGCATCGTCAAATGGCCCATAGGGATACTCCTGTATAGAATTCTACGCTACTCGTCTAGCCGTAACCACAGGGCAGCATTTCGGAACATTTTGCGGTAACAGAACATATCATGGATGTTTCCACTGGAAAAGTCTCTGATAATAGGAACTACCAAAACGAGAAGTCAAAACCAAGCCCATGTGCTTCTGCGTTATAAGGCACGGAATATTTACAGCACCAGATTTGGGAGAGAAAGAGAGAAAAACATAACAAAACACGGCACAACAAATCGACTAGATATGGATCATCATAATGCATATTCCTTCACATAATTTTCAGTAATGCAATTTTTGAACAGCACTGAATACCACTGCTAAAACATACATCATACTCAGCAAATTTGGCTCCATAGGACTTATCTTCCTGCACCTAAATATCCCCTGGAAAGTACTATTTTTTTGGGGTCCTGAAAATGACTTATGAAATCTGAACTCAACTGACTTTATGGACTTTTTCCATTGTATATATTGAACTTTCCTGGTTTGATGAAGAATGTTTAAGTTTTCTGGATCAAAGGAAGCGGGCTAAAATGCAGTGGATACAGGAAACAATGTAGATATTCTGAACAATGTAAAACATGAAGTTAGCACACATTTCAGGAACATAAAGAAGGCATATCTGAAAGCTAAAATTGAGGAACTTTAAACTAACAGTAAGATCCAAAACATTAGGGACTTGTATAGGGGCATCAGTTACTTTAAGAAAGGGTACCAGCCTAGATGTAATATAGTAAAGGGTGAGAAAGGTAATTTGGTGGCAGATTCCCACAGTATTGTGGCTAGGTGGAGGAACTACTTCTCCCAGCTATTCAATGTGAATGGGGTTAAGGATGTTGGACAGGCAGAAATATACACAGCAGAACCACTAGTACCTGAGCCAAGTGCCTCTGAGGTTGAGCTGGCTATCGACAAGCTAAACAATCACAAACCGCCAGGTATTGATCAAATACCGGCAGAACTGATTAAAGCAAGGAGTAGAACAATTTGCTTGGAGATTCATAAACTTATTACTTCTATTTGAAAGAAGGAGAAACTGCCTGAAGAGTGGAAGGAGTCGATCATTGTACCTATTCATAAGAAGGGGGATAAAACAGATTGTAATAATTATAGAGGCATATCACTTTTGCCAACCACTTACAAAATTTTATCCAACATCCTGCTCTCATGGTTAATTCCATATGTGAAGCAAATTATCGGGGATCATCAGTGTGGCTTTCGACGCAACAGGTTGACTAATGATCATATATTCTGCATTCGCCAAATACTTGAGAAAAAATGGGAATACGATGAAGAAGGTAGACTTCAAAAAAGCTTATGATTCAGTTAGATTCTCATTGAGTTTAGTATCCCTAGGAAACTTGTAACGTTAATAAAGATGAGTCCGGGTAGGCAAGAATGTGTCTGACAGGTTCCCTATTAGGAATGGTTTGAAACAAGGAGACGCTCTATCACCAATGCTTTTTAACTTTGCTTTAGAGTACGCCATTAGGAGGGTTCAGG
>Ga0123355_10005721_pt1 | contig 18265 bp, 9 predicted proteins | sample TergutEmb28metaG_3_FD_89872 | JGI IMG/M metagenome (GOLD analysis project Ga0123355, IMG submission 89872) | Embiratermes neotenicus P1 segment gut microbial communities from Petit-Saut dam, French Guiana - Emb289 P1 | ecosystem: Host-associated > Arthropoda: Insects > Digestive system > Gut ... | reverse complement strand
TCCCCCTCTAAACGCTCTAAAGCGTTTCTGGTATAGTACGTAAATTTAAATGTCCCGTGAAAAAACTCGGCTCTTCTGCCCAGGCACTAGCGATTTGAATGGAACGGGGAAAGGGTTAAATCTATAGTAAGAAATGGAAATATTTCAGTATGTGTAGGATTCTATTAGGTGAAAGTTCAGTAAGCGACATTGAAATGTAAAAGCTTAAATGAATTATTCATTGTGTTGAGTTTTTACTTTTAAATACTACCTTATTGGATTTTTCCTAATATACACATACTTAAATGTTCCCATTTCTTATTACATATTTTGAGCATCTTGCACCTGTACTTATGCTAATGACTGAGTTTAAATGAATCTGATAAAATAAGGAATAAACAAAGAGTCATCAAACACAACTATGCAAAGTATTCATACAGCTACTTTTCTTTTGACCCCATGGTGTCATAAGCAGGCTGGCTTTTAGAACATAATAAAAGAAGTATACATATCGCACTGTGGAAGTAGGATCTCACTTTCTTACATATATGTTTACAGTTTGAGTCTTTCTTTAATACAACTACAATACAATCAACTACCCATAGCCATTAACATCTGCCACTTTCTAAAAGATTTAAACAGTTTATCACCTTATTTTAATTACAAACAATGAAAGAAAATATGGGTTCACTTTTACCTGGGCTGGTAAGGAGTCAACATATGCCATGAACCTGTTTAAGGTCTCTAATATAAGACTTGTATTTATGGCTACTAACTCACTAGAGCACAACATAATAATGATAAAACCCCAAAGGTTTAGACTTGATAATTCCAGCAAAATTGAAGATGTAATGGCCATTATGCAATTTAAGGACAAAAGGACCACCAATAATAATCCAATAAATGATAAATTTGCTTTAAGTTCAAACAAATTTGTAGAGACAACACTAAAGAACTCTACTGTGCATGTTTAAAAGTACCATCCTATAAAGAAAAATTTCATTACTGCAGTTGGCAGTGAAAGACATGATAAGGCTTACAAAGAACTCTGCTCTCAATCAGTAATTCCCATAACAGGTGAAATATCTTATGTAAGGGAAGCCCTAATCAAGTTAAGTCCTACTTATTTAATAATGTTCAGCCTTGTCTAAATTGTCACTTAAATATCAATACACCATCTGTACATCACCATTGATATGACGTATGATACCTTCATATGTGACAGTGGTCAACATAATAAATACACATGGCCTTCTATGCAAGAACTGTATATCACAACTAGAACAGTCTTCCAGGTCATAAATTCCTTGAACAACCCATTGACTACAGTGCTTCTATAACAACTAAATTCTAATTTTAATTATAACACATTTGAACTGTGAAATTACCAAACAGTCATACAGCTGCACTAAGCCATTCTACCAAGAATATTATACTTACATATCTGCCATGCTTTGTTCTCATTGAGTCCCACCTTGCTAGACCCTCCACCACCACTCTTACACCATGAAACCTCTGCATATGTCAGGCCACATGCTCCTTCAACTTTGTTCACCCTGAGGATGGATGTATGTATTGTATGGTGAAATGTCAAAAGTTAGAATACATTAAAAGTGTGATGTGGCTGAAAGTGGAAAGTTACAGAGTAGGTGAGGCTATGTAAAAGAACAATAGTTTTCACTCTCTGTTACAAGCATTTCTTCAATGTATTTTCCTTGCATTGTTCCAAAAACATATGTTTCTATCATCTGTCGAACTACAGGATTAGTTGTGCTTAGAATTTTTTGTAGTAAGGCAGTGTGAGGGTGTGAGATATGTAACAGTATTGTAATGGTGTATGATTACAGATAATAATGGAAACACAACAAGCAAAACAGACACTAGCAGATATTGAAGCAAGACATGCTGATATAATCAAATTAGAAAACTCCATTCGGGAACTACATGACATGTTCATGGATATGGCAATGTTAGTAGAAAATCAGGTAAGCGGAACTGTTTTAAATTGTGCTTTGAATTTCTTATAAAAACAGTACTTCTCAAACTCCAACTTTGGTATCAATTCAGCAGTCATATCAGAACATATTCATTTGCGTAGTGGTTTCATAAGAATTGAAACTGTAAATCATGTGTTATTTTTTAAAAGTAAGAGAAATGTTTAGAATATCTTATTCAAGATAATTAAACTTGGTGTCTGGAATTTTGCCCATTATCTTGATATTCAAAGAGAACACAGCGTTTCAGAAACTGGATCTGTTTCTGTCCTCAGGTTAAAATGTGGGGTGGCTTGTACTCTGTTGGGGCCAATAGAAAGAGCTATTCGCACCCAGTGGATCATTTCGCCTGTGGATGGAAGCAGATACAGTTTCTGAAATGTGGTGTTCTGTTTGGAGTACTAGACAATGGACAAAGTCCAGAAACCAGGTAGTCATAATGCATCATGATCAGAACCAGTAGAAGTTTGGTGTTGTGTTATATGTCAAAGGTGTTTGAGTATTGCTGCTTTAAAATAATATACAGTAATGTGAATATATTGCATGCATGCAAGCTTCCCTTACAGTTTAGGATAACTTGTGTGTATGCTATCCATAAAAAGTGTAAATGTGTTCACATCACCACCATTTTGTAGAAGGGACAACCCACAAAATACCAATTTTACTGGAGAAACAAGGAAGTGGCTTTGTTTTATGTATGACAAATGCTTTGAGAGGTAGGATATCCCCCACCTGTCTAGGTTGTTCTTGAAGATGAAGTTGTCATCTTTTTGCATATTATAGAGGACCATTAGTTAAGTGATTTGCTACACCTAACCTTAGTTTAGCTCAAAGTGGCAGTTAGCTGCTTTTTACAAAACAGGGTTGACAGAGACTGAAGGTTAGGCTTGAAGTCTCCAATAAAAAGAAAGTTTACTGCTGTAAATGGTTATCTACAGAATACTAGGGAACTCATGTAAAGTTTTTTTTTCAGTGTAGTTTAAAAGTAAAATAATGCTTTTCACAAAAACAAGTAATGATTTAATAGATCAAGAAGAATAATAAAGTAATTAACAACAATGACAGTGAGAATGAAATAAGTTATATTAATAAATTAACATTTATTTAAATTAAATTAATTTATTTATTATGTGAGAGTTATGTAAAGTGTTTACACACTACTAACTCTTATTTAGTTATTCTAGTTAAAGCGTGTAAATATCTTTGATTACACACTTTGTCTGAAACATTCAGTCAGTTTATGTAATGCCTAGGTATTCAGTGAAGTGACGTTTCTCATGCCATTAGTTGACATACATACATGGTATATTAGTGTTTGTCAGGGTGCGAGTTGAAGTGTTTTGTGGTTGGTCAACACCATATCTCATTAATCAGAAACTTACTTTTGTGATATAAGCACCAACAAGATTGTGTTGGAATTTTTTTTAGCATTAGTAATGAATTTAAGATATGCAGAAGCACTTTTTGTGAAAACTTCTTGGTGTATACTCTGATGCGTGGATGTTTGCCTGAGTACAAAGGACACAACCTAAGTAGTAGCAGCGTAGTTTTTTTTTTGTGTATACAGAGTGATTACAAAGTAATGTAAGATGGCTTGACGCCAAGTAACGAGCTAGCTGTTTCAGTTTCAAAGAATTTGTATGCTTTGGCTTTACTACAGAAGTATCAAGAAGTACATAAAAGCACTTGTTTACACACACACACACACACACACGAGCATACTTTTTGGTAGCTGGGGGAATTGTCAAACCAGTCATTATCTGAGAATTATTGAGGTTCTTGTGATGTGACTAGGGTTACAGTCATGTGGCACATGGTGCCAGGTACAGGGTAAGTAGTTCCTATGGAACATGCCAGAAGACAGTATTTTGACATATAACATAGGTTTTGTAAAAGATATAATTTAGGAGGTGCCTGACAGTAGAGTCTTATGGCACAATACTGTGGGAATAAATGTATAGCCTTCAATATAATTCTTAATTTCAAAGTTTTTTTTTACGTGGAGAAGAGTAGCTATTTTTTAAAATTTAATTTTACTTCTGCTTCCCTAGATTGGTCAGTGTAGTGAGTAGGTGTTGGGTTTGGAGAGTCAGTTTTTATTTTGGGATGGGGGCAGGCAATAGAATTTTGTCTTCACAACCACGTCTGTATTGGTATCTGTACATGGGATGTATGTAGCCTCTGACGAAGGGTTCACTGAGGGCTTTTCTTTGCAAGTAAATAAGCTCTGGCTGGATCATCATCCTGCAAAACTGTATCACAACAGTGAAACATATGTGTAACCTTTACACACAACTGATATTAAAAGTGCCATAATTTCCTTAAGAGCAAAAACCTATATTATCAGGAAGAAGCACCCAATTTACAAGCGTAGATGACTGATCAGTCAAATGACAATTGTGTTTTTACATGAGCTGACAAAAGGATTAATGTTTGAGACAGGTTGGTCTAACAGTGCCGTCAATTCTTGAATCCTAGCCTCAGTAGAATTAACATGGTCATGAGGATCAAAATCACCAAGATTCTCAGATTTAATCATAACTAATTCTGACATTCTGAGCAAAAAATTTTCCAAAGTACCCAACCATCACCATCAGTGCTAATTCCATAGATGCACAATTCATACATGAGCTCCTGTTGTGAAAGATAGCTGGGCTTCATATTGACCAACTAATATGGTACTGACAAAGCTCATAAGTAGCACAACAAGCAGAGTTATTCATTTACAATGCTTGCGTAAGTAATGAAACAAATATCCACAATATAGTTAAATGGGTTAACAGACATCAGCAACACAAACACCCAATTTCAGAATCATGTGCAAACAGTCAAAATAGCACCCTGTTGCTACTCACTTGCTCCCCCTCTTAGAGCTGCCTATTATACCCAACCTGAACCATGGAAGCCAGGGTGATGTGGAGATGTGTAAAATAAGTATCTATGAAATCATATGTGATACACATCACTTTACTACCAAGAAGGATCATAGACTGTTTATGAAGTTGTCACAAAATCAGCAGAAAAGATCAGTCTTGGCTCCAAGAGAATATAATGCACTGTATGAACACGTGCAATACCAATAAACCTGCATGGTGCTGAGTATCAAAAAAATAACAAAAGCCAAATAACTTCATCCACAGCACCATGCCAGGGACACTGGCAGGTAAGTTAGAACAACACATCTGAAGACAAATTTTGCAAGTATCTAGGCTGCTGGCTGGGATCAGAGTGACGCTGGGTATGAACAGTCAAGGGCAGGTAGGAAAGGAAAGGAAGAGAGTAGAGCAACACAAGTGCCATCTGCCCGGAAGGTGTCCACATGTGCGCTGATATATGCCACGGTATTCACGTGTTTTTCTTCTTCTTCTTCTTCTTCTTCTTCTTCTTCTTCTTCTTCTTCTTCTTCTTCTTCTATACAGTACATGTTGCAAGAGATTAGTAGTAATATGTACAGTTATTTATTCAAAGCAGCGACTGTGAGCAGCAGTCAGTAGCAATACCTCCATTTTTACACATATGATTATGATGAAGATGTTCCAGCTGGACTAAAACGTGTCACATATATGAGTGAAAGGTTGTAAGAAACATGTATTCCCACTGCTGACAATATATGTGTTGTTAACATGGTAATGAACCTTGAGGTTCTAGCAGGCATTTTCTTGAGTTGCTGAATGACTTGACTGTGTGGAGTTAGTTCAGTGCGTTTGTTGCAGTAGAACTCTTAGCTACCAATCTGGCCTTAGTAATGTTGGCTTATTTAACCTGTAAGATAAAAAGTGTTACTCATCAGGCATTTCTTTACAAGAGAAATATGCGAACCTGTATCTTTGTTATTTCACCAGAAATGTGTTCCTAGCTTTGAATAGAACCAAAAATACTTGAAAAGTATATAGGCCAACACAGGGCAATGCACAGTGGAGAATCCACTATAATAATGAAAGCTGTGGTCTTATGAGGTTATAGATGTGGTAACACATATTGAACTCAGAAGACTGGAATGGGCTGGACACATCTGCAGTAAGTGTATATCAAGAACACCAAGGAAAATTTGAGAAGGAAAAATATATAGTTGACCAGTAGAGAAACCAAAGCACAGGTGGATAGATGTGGTGACCAGAGGTACAGAAATCTGACAGGGACTGTAGGATGTAAAAGACTGTCATTAGAACAAAAAATTCTGAGGAGGCTAGGCCCAAAATGACATGTCAGTGCTACGTTACTATAAGCTCTTACAATACACCAGTTACAAATTCACCATTTGACATCTATGGGAAAGTCAAAAATATATCAAGAAAGAGTATTATCAAATAAATTCATTGATTTTTTGTCATCAGTTTCGATTTTTCACTCACCACAAATGATTAGTCAAATGGATTTGTTAGGCATTTAATGAACAGTAGACAAAACACTTTCAGTATAAAGATAACTTTATTTTGTGTGCTTAACTTTGGTGTTGCATTGTTATTGCAAAACACTACTTATGAACACTTGCAACTTTTAAGAACAGTACTGTGAATTTGCTTCAAGTGCTTGTGTAAAACTGACTTATAGTATAAAGTAGACTGAAAGTTCAGTTCAAAACCAATAATCTTCCAGTTTCTGCAGTTTAATTGGCAGGTGTTTTATGTGAGGAGGATCATGTTTATAACTTAAAACTTCTGGCTCTTATGGATAGATGCACCCTAAATTTTGTGACATGGTGGCACTCCCCATTTTGCTGTAGAGATCTGAAACATGGACATTGCAGACACAACAACTAAGAAGGAAATTATTAAGATTCTCAGCAGGCTACACATTATAAAGTCATCATTTTAATGAAGACATTAAATGAAAGGTTAACTTTAAGAATGCCACCAAAACTCTAAGAGATTTTAGAAGATATTGGTATGAACATACATCAAGAATGGATCCAGATCATATACCGTATAAACTTATGTACATACTGGAAGAAAGCTGTAATATAGGAGGACTATAAAAGCAGTGGACAGACCAGTATTGGTCCTGGTTTTGGAGCAAGTCATGTTGCCAGATCCATAAAATTATTTATGATGGTTACTGCTTTGTTGCAATAATACTGGCTTGTGAGGTGTTTCTTGTGGCGTGGGTAAATTTGTTAAAATATAATGTCTGAATAGGCTCTTTTCTAACAAAGACTGCTTTTACCTTAACACAGTATGATCCCAACATCAGATACTTATAACTTTATGAAAACAGTCTAGGCTTCATGGAATAAAATTCACAATAACAATGTGCACAACCACATAACAGTGCAAACTGTTTGGAGCTGAAGGAACAAAATAACTCACTTGCAAATGCCAGTGCGTGGACACCAACCCTGCAAGTCGTTACCAAAAGGGAATTTAGAACCACCAGACCAAACACAAATTTAAAACCCTTCAGGTTCACATGCAGGATTGGAGTAAGCTCCAGAACCAAAAGATGAAGGTCAGGGAGGAATTGAAAAGGTAGAGTGGAAGACAAGAGCAACACAAGTGCCAGCCATCTGGAGGAAGGTGTGACATATACAGCACAGTACAAAATAAAGAGTGAATAAATTTTACACATAATTGCATGTATAATTATACCTGTTTATTTTTCTGTACATCATGTGTAGTGAGAAGTATGCGAATAATAGGAAAGATTTATAAAGAAATGCAGTTCACAACCTCAGCTAGGGTGTCACCATATTAGCAAATTTTTACAACATGAATAAGCAATGTAATGTATGTCTCCATAAAAAAATAGCTCATAAGTGATATTAGGCTTCTGCCACTCAGCAGATGAGAAATTAGCTATTACACAGCAAGTAGGGGAAAGTTGCCTAATATGGGGAGGTTTCCTAATATGGGGAGATGCATTATTTCATACCAGAAGGTGCTGCACTCTGCTTAAGAATGTAAATCATCAAGCAGATGAGGCTGTTCTTTGTAATCACAGTATAAACGGTCAGTTGGTCAGGACTTTGGCACTGACTGGGCGTCTTTGTTTTGGTGCGCTGTATTGCTAAACTGTGACTCATGAGCCATTGAAGGCAAGCTATTTTTCTGAATTAGTTTGGTGCTCAGTTCTCTGTTAAGTGTAATCTTAAACACTTGCTTCAGTTCATTGATAGAATTTTATGTCCTGTTTTATTCACCCATTTTCTCGAGCACCTGTTTGCACCTATTATGGGGAGGTTTGAAGAGCCTGATATGGGACTCCCCATTTTAAGAGGTCGGTACCTTGTGAATTATTGCTTCTGGGTTATATAATATTACAGATGGCTCAAAGAAAAAAATGGGACCCTGAAAGAATGAAGGCAGCTTGAGGCTATAAGGAACAAGGAAATGGGCAGCTTCAAAGCATCCAGAGTTTTCAACATACCACAAACAGCACTAGAGCGTTATGTTAAAGACCAGCAGAAAAGCTCAAGTGAAACAGTAAAAACAAAACTGTGTAGGAAACAAGTTCTTCCTTGTGAAGCAGAAAACGATCTGGCTAAGCACTGTCTTTTGATGGAAAGAAAGTTTTTTGGCTTGACAGTGGCAGATGTCATGTGTCTTGCTGTAAGAAACAGAATTAAAAACCAATTTTGCAAGAGAAATGAAAAGGCTGGAAGGAAGTTGTTGAAAAATTGCCTACATTGTCATCCACAAATTTCAGTTAGAACCCCTGAAGGTCTTTCACTCTCAAGAGCGAGGGTTTTCACTCTGGAATCAGTAGCTCAGTTTTTTTAAATCTATGAACCTGCAATGACCACCATTCAGTGTAATCCTGCGAGACTTTACAACTGCAATGAAACCGGCATCACTATTGTACAGCACAAACACAGGACAATATTAGGATTGAAAGACTAGCATCAGATATCTTCTCTTCATTCCACAGAACATGGATCTCTTGTGACAGTCGTCACCTGTATGAGTCCAACTGGACACTTCATTCCTCTGTTACTTGTATTTCCAAGAAAAAATATGAAACAACTGATGAATGGCACACCACCTGGATCAGTCCACATGTACCATCCCTTGGGGTGGATAGAGAGTGAGATTTTTTCCCAGTGGTTTCTTAATTTTGTCAAACATACAAAGCCGACAAAAGAAGATCCTGTTATCTTAGTACTGGACGGGCACTATTCACACACCAGGAACCTGGAGGTCAGTACTTTAGCTTGAGAGAATCATGTTGACATTATTTGCCTCCCACCTCATAGCAGCCACAAAATGCAACCCTTGGATTAAGCTTTCATGGGGTCCCTGAAAACATTCTACTGCCAAGAAATTGAAAAATGGCTCTGTTCACACCCAGGGCGAGTCATCACCATCTGCCAAATACTGAACTATTCGTAAATGCCTACAAGCGAGCTGCAACAGGTGAAATAGCGGCTAATGGCTTCTGTGCAACAGGCCTCTTTCCTTGTGACAGGAACATCTTCAGACCTATGATTTCCCTCTGTCCTCAGAGGACAAAGATGCTGCTCCTCTGAACCATCCTGCTTTGATAAAGACCAGGAATCAACCATCATTCAGTTCTGCTAATTTTTCGCTGTTCACTTCTGCTGAGGCTCTCCTATCATCAGATATCAGCCCTGTGCCACCCCTGAACCTAAAGCCAAATCCTCATGATGGAACAGCAAAGAAAATGAGTTCACCAAACAAAACATTTGTTGAGGCAGCTCAGAAAAAGAAGATAAAACAGGCCACTAAATCCAAAACCAGTCAGCCTGCATCGAATGCTCTTCTTGGTCCTTCAAAAAGACGGAAGAGAAGGGTTTGCCGGAATCCAACTCCGTCTGACACTTCATCAGATTTGGACACTGACCTAGCTGTTCCTTTCGCTGACGATTCGATGGAAGAAGAGGAGGAACAAGACGCTGATTGTGTGTTCTGTACTAGTTGTTTCTCTGAAGACCACAATGGAGAAGACTAGATACGATGTGTAAAATTTTTCAGATGGGTGCACACACTTTGTGCTGGTATGGAGGAAGTTTTTGTTTGTGAACCTTGTCAGGGATAAACACTGTTTTGTTCTTAGTTTGTATCCTTTGCATTTGTATTTTATTTTATTTTTTTTTTTATTTATTTTATTATTATTATTATTATTATTATTTTTTGTATTTTGTAACTATTCTTTGTGTTTTCTGTGTAAATTATTCACCTCCCCAAATTAGGAACACATGTGCGCCTAATTTGGGGAGATGAAGCTTTTATGGAAACAAATTTTACACGCTTTTTCTGTACATAATGTATGATGTTTATGTAGCAACTGTTTCTTCATTAATCAAATACGTGTTTTGAAAACTTTTACAACATTTTCCTAAGTTTAATAGCAGTTTATAAAAAACCTCCCTACATTAGGCGACTTTACCCTGGTGGTAATACCATACCGACATTTCAGGACAACCCATCAGTCCCATCTTCAAGGGTCAGGAATCCGTTTTTTCTTGTTGGGTTCTTGACCCTTGAAGATGGGACCAATAGGTTGTCCCGAAACGGTATGGAATTACCACTACTCGCTGCATAATTGTGCAGAAGAGCACAGTTCTCAGCTTATAAGTTTTCATAATTTCTTTGGAGTTTCATCTCCACTTTGCTGGGGAAAGGGTTAACAGATAACTCATTTTCATTGTCTCCATGGGCAATGTAACATTGCGTATTACGTTGCCTGCAAGCTGTAGGCTGAGCAAGCCTGTCAGTACATTCAGAGCACCACAGCAGAGCCCTTTTTACTTTTAGATTCAGCATAACATTGTGGACACCTTCAGCTTGATATGAATTACATTAATGTGATAAGGTTATGGGTCTCCTGGGATGTGACATTGCATAGTTTGGTACACTCTCAGCATTTGAGAGGCACCTGGTTCCTCCATGTGCAGGTTTCTTCTTCTAGCCTGATGATGGAGGCAGCAAGTCCCTCAGAAATGTTGGTACCAGACTACATTACGTGCAGTTCCAGAAGGCTGTGATATATTTAATACTATAGAAACCGTGATGATACACAGTTACAAAAATTTACCTGATAATGTTTGATAATTCACAGTAAATTCTTGGAGTTTTAGGTGTATCCATTTATGTTGTAATCACTCTGTACTTTAGATGAAACTTCTGTGAAACAGCTTGGTGTAGTTTTCTGGCTTAAAATATTACAAAGTGTGTGTGTGTGTGTGTGTGTTTTTTTTTATTTTTATTTTTTATTTTATTTATTTTTTTTTTATTCCAGTTTACACGTCTTTGGTTGTGTTGTCACTTTCATTACTAGATTATCACCATGAACTTTTATGCATTTCAGTCTAATGTGTTTTATATATACTATTGAAAGCAAAGAATCATTCAAGCCACAGCATGGCCAACAAATCCAGAACCCTGGTATATGTGTGAGCTATAAGTCTTGAAGATTCCACCTCCATCCCTGCTTTAGGAAAGGATCTCTTCTGTCTCTGTGAAGCCACCCTTCTGTTTCTGTCTTCTGCTGGCTGTCATCTTTCACTTTACACTGCTGTCAAAAGACACAGTGTATATTAACATTTTTATAGTGTGCAGTAAACCATCCAGTATGAACACAGACTGGCAACTTACCTTGCCCTAATAGTATTGTCTCTTCTTTACTGGGTAAGGTTGTGGGAAAGATTTTTGAAGCTGCCTAAACAAGGGCAGCTGTCTAGACCCTGCTGCAGGTTTAAGATTTGTTGGCCCTACTGTAGAGGCAGTGGCAAGAGCAGTTACTTACCAGAGCAAGGTTTTGGATACAAATATGTCATGGGTAGTGTAATTATCAATATCTTCATTATGAACAACTTTTAATACTAGGATGAGTGGCAGTGGGTTGTGATATACATTATCGGAAAATTAAGAGGATGTACCTTCTGAAATTGTGTAGTATAAATAGTATTATGGACACCAGTTTTAGTTTAATAAGCAAGATTTATGTTCTGTAGGGTATTATTTTTCAGTATTCATTGTTGCTGAATATCATCACATGCAGATTGGTGGAATTTTATAAGAAGTCATGAAAATGATACTCATGTTTAAGTAGAGAAAGCAAGCGACATGTCAGTCCACCAACTGTCATGAGTTGGTCATATATCTTGTTGAATATCATAATTAAAAGCCAAATTCCTTATGTGTGTGTGTGTGTGTTTAATGCACACATTTCTACACAGGAGTTTCAATTAAATCATGTACATGGTGTTGGATATAAATGTGATCATCATTTCACATGCTGATTGCAGAAGTAAATCAAAAAGTGAAACATAGTATGAGAGCAATATTTTAGGAATGATTGAGCGTTACGTCAACTAGCTGTGGGCTGAAACAGTCTGGGGATTGAATCCTGGTGGGACAAACTTTTCCACACCTGTCCAGACTGGTCCTGTGGCCCACCCAGCCCCTGTACAATGGTACTGGGTCTCTTTCCCAGGGTAAGGCATTAACCACCCACCCTTATCCAGCACTGAAGCCAAGAAAGAGTAGAGTTGTACACGTACTCCCCGTCTAGGCCTTAATGGCCTGTTAAAGATGAGCTTGACCTTATCGTGTTATGTTATTAAGTACATGTATGTAAAGAGAGTATTAACAGTTGCATAGTGGAAGAATAAACTAGATAAACAGTTACAAAATTACTTGATGATGACAGAATAAGGAAGATAGGAAAATATGTTTAACCAGAAAAAGAAAAAAGGGTATGGATTGGCAGTCAGTAGCTTAGAAGTTACAAAGTGAGGCTATTCATCGATTAACTGAGGCTTTTAAGATGTAAAGAAGTACTGATTCAGTAGTTGTGAATGACCCACAAAATGATATGTCCCATGTACCAATTTAACTTTGCACAAACAATATCAAGAATGCTACTTCATGAAATGAAACTGAAACTGTGTCATATATAGTTCTGAGAGGTCATTGGTGTATCATCGTTGTTCTGAATGTGCATGCACCAAGTGAGGAGAAAAGTGATGATTCAAAGAACAGTTTTTGTGAGGAATTATAGCAGGATTTTGATAATTTTCCTAAGTACCATTTGAAAATTCTATTAGGACATTTTAATGCAAAAGTGGGGAGAGAGAATATTTTCAAACTGACAATTGGGAATGAGAGTCTATATCAGGATAGTAATTATAATGGTGTTAACATAGTCACCTTTGCTACACCAAAAAATTTGGTTGTGTAGAGTATGATGTACCCACACTGAAACATTTATAAACATACCGGGACCTATCCTGATGGGAATGCGCCTGTTGGGCCATGGCCTCCCTGGCCTTTTTCTTCCAACCTTCTGTCCTACCTCCAGCCTTCCACTTACATGTCTGGTGTAAATCTATGGCGTCCTTCTATGCAGCATCCTCCCATTTACTTCTAGGCATTGTCATGGGCCTTCTTTCTTCAAGACAACTACTCCCCCTCTTGGGAGGGGTGGTACTGTGTGGGCAGCATAATGTAGTCTCTACACACATGAGAAAGTAGAAAGTGTCACATCATCATACAATTCACATATCTTCTTTTTGTGTCTGATTCACTACCTCCCTTGCCTGAGTAGGCCTGAATATCTTTCTGAAGATTTCTCTTCAAGGGAGTCGGTCATGTTGACATCTTTCTGGGAAAGAGTCCATGTTTCATTACCATATAAGGCAACACTGTTGGTGTGTGTTGTATAAAGCATCACATGAACTGTCTAGCTGTTGTTGCATTTCTTGAGCAGCATGAAGGTGGGAAAATAAGTTCTGTAACCTGCTTGAATTTGACCATGTATTTTGTCTGGATGCTTGTTTGGACTTGTGAGTCCAGTGCCCATATATACAAATTGATGAACCACCTCGATGCTGTATTCACCTACACTGATACTCTTCTCCAGATACCTTGCGGTGGACTGTATTAGCATTTTAGTGTCATACTATTCATTCTGTAGCCAGCTTTTCCCATGCTACATCTAACACACCAAACACTTCCTTGACAGGCTTTGTTGATCTGCCTATCAAATGATGTTACCAACTTGATCAACAGTCTGTGTAGACCTGTTCTAAACTGTTTGTCCTGTATCTACTTGTAGTTTTGTGATAATGTACCAGGTTAAAAAGAATAGGGGCCTGTCTGTCTTATTGCTTCAAGCCTGTCTTCATTGGAAAGAGTCCTCCAGTTGTGTCTCAGTTTTAACACAGGGCATAGTGTTGTACATAGCTAACATGACAAGTCACACTAGGTTTGTCAGTATTCCAAATTCATACATGATGTATACAATTTTGAATGTATCTATAAAATCATGTGCCTGCTGGTAATGTATAAATATGTAATACATAACTGTTCTTCTGTCCCACCATTTCTGTGTTATTTGTTTAATTGTAAGTATTTGACTGTAGACATGCATTTCCATAATCCTATATGATGTTCCCTTAATATACCTTCTGCCAGTGGTTCAAGCCTTGATCAAATGATGCTCATGAGAGCCTTATATGGTGTGTAATTGAGGTAAATTCCACTGCAATTGCTACACACTAATTTATCTTTTTTTTAATAAGTTGTCAAATTATGCTCTTCTACAAATCATTCAGTATTCTTTCTGCTGTCAGTATTTTTGTTATCAAAACATTTAAATACGTGTAGAAGATCATTACCACCATATTCCGAGATTTTAGAGGGCACCACGTCATAACCAGGGGCTTTATTATTGAGTGAGTAAACTGCTCTTTTCACTTTTTACTTCCTGGGAGGTTCCACTTCTTCCTCCTCCCTTACGGTTGTTACCTACTTTGAAATGTGTTACCTTAATTGTTTACCAGTCCCAGTTGGTTTGAGCACCTGTTCAAAATATTCTGTACATCTGGTCTACATTTTATCTTTATTTCAAATAAGCACTCCATCCTTATATGTACAAAAATTTGTGCTTTAAAAACTTCTGTAATAACCTTGATCTTCGTGTAGGACATAGGTGGGTTTACGTGATTAAAATCTTCCCCTATTTTAACAATATTATCTGTCTTGTACCTTTTTTCCTTCTCCTGCAAGCTTATTGCACCTGTTTCTATAAACCCCTCAACTCTTTATTCCTATAGCAGCCCAACTGAGATACAACTGATATAATTTATTTCTACCTTGAATTACTTCTGTACATTCCTCATCGAACCATTCTTCCCCTTAATTGTGATAGGGCGCTAGCACACTCTTTGTTGCCACCTTAACACTGTTCACCAACTCCCATCTACCCGTCACAAGTAACTGGCATTGATTATTGTTACTCACTTTTCCTCTAAAAACTAACCTTAATTGTTTGATGATTATATCATCGTTAAATGTTAAAAACACTGTCTAGTTTTTCGCTGTTACCTCTATCACACATTCACTTGAACACTGGATGAGGCAGTGTATCACTGATTTTGGGGACTTTATGAACCCATATTGTGTAGTTCTTGTCTTCTATAAAGTAGTGTTACCCGATGTCAATAATGAAACATCAGACAGTATTACACAGACTAGTTACACATTCACTAAATCATATTCCAGACACTGATTTGACACCCCTCTGGCTACTGACATGTAAGTAATGGAGATATACATCATAATTGAATGTTGATTTTCTGTTAATTATCTGTTTATTCCATGCTACCACCATCTTTTTGAAGGCATGTTTTTTGCCAGGTGAAGGGTCTAGCATGCACAGGTGAACTTGAAAGGTATGTCTGTGGCAGCTATTAGTTAGTAGGGCTACCCATGCTGGTCATATTTTAAGTGTGTTTACCAGGTAAATAGATGCATTTTGGTTGTACAGGTTGGGGGCTGGGATATGCGTCTGATGACCTCATCCTCATGAAAGGAACTCAGGTTGAAAATTGTCAAACTGCCCTAGCCAGATGGAATCAAATTACCTATAATATTCACAAGGATATAAGAAAATAATGCTAGGTAGGAGCTAATGGAGGAGCATGATTGAAGTGACCATAGCATTAATCAGGTTGTAGTGCCAGAGAAGAATAAGAATTTATTTGTCCTGAAATATTGTAGACAATAAGTGTGCTGTTATTTTTTCATGCACACAAACTTACAGTATTTAACAACATGACATGTCTGTATAGGGGATGAGACATTTGCAGTAGGAGTTGAAGCAGTCTGCACTTTTAGTAGTACTCTGTGTCACTGTTTCACCCAGTGAATGTGTGGTAGAAGTGAAAGTGAACAGCTGCAAAGTGTTTTAACATATAGCAATGGTACTTCCTTATTCCTTGGCTCTGCAGCCCTTTGAGAGTCTTGGCCTCCTTAATTACAATGCCCCTTCTTCTCTGTCCACTGCCTCATGTCACCGTCTTGTGTCTTTCATCTCTCATGATCCTTTTCAGCATCTTCCATCCCTCTCGTATGTTTTCCCTTTCTTCTTCTTCCCTTCTGTTTACTCTGAAATATTTTCTTAAGTATCCATACATGATCCTTCCTTACTAGATGTCCTATCCATTCGAGTCTCCTATTTTTATGTCTACTGCTATGTCTAAATCTTTATTCAGCTCCTGCAGTTACTGATTAGTCCATATTCTCCATATTCCTCTTTCTACCACTGGTTCATATATCCTTCTTAATATTTTGCTTTACTCATAGCCCTAGACCTAAATATTTTTCTTAAACTATAGGAACATTAATTACTTGCAGCAGTCCTTAATTTTATTTCTTTACTTATTACATTTTCAAATTTGTCAAGGTAACTGACTCTATACTCATATAAATATGAACTGCTGCAAATACCTTTCCATCTATTATCAAATCTTGTTCTGTTTTTGTTATATTTCTGGTTATTTCCATGTATTTCATTATGCTTTCATTCATCACTAATTTAGTGCTTAATGCTGCTTCTTTAAGTTGTTTTACAATTTACTGAATCTCTCTCACTATTGTCCAAGTATTGATACATCATCTGCATATGCTATGTCCTGGTCAATCTATTAAAAACCGTTCCAGTAGGATTACTCTCAATATTCCATATCAGTTCCTCCAGTAGTATATTAACCTTTTTGGCGCCGGAATTATTTTTTTAATTTTAGCACACCCTGTATATAAAATGTGAATAGTGCAGGAACCACATACGTTAGATTTATGAAACAAACTGCATTTTGAAGAGGAAAAAATGGAGAGTATATACCATGTTTAAAATATTCAGTATCTGTATTCGTTGAATAAATATATAAAATGCAACGTTTAGAGGTTAGTGGTGCGGTACGACCACTATAGTCGACATTAGGCGTCAAAAGGTTAAACAATATTCAGTACAGTGCATCACCTTGTCTCAAGACTCTTTCTGTGCTGAATACTTCACTCAGTTTTCCTTGGATTTTCACTTTACCATTTGAATTTTTCAACATCATTTTAATTAAATTCACTAATTTGTTTGGGATCCAAAATGTAATGAAAATTTAATATAAATGCATTATGTTTATTGAGTCATATGCTTGCTTAAATCAACAAACATTAAATGCAAATCAGTGTTCAGTTCATAACATTTTTCAAGAGTGCATCTTGACATAAGTAATCAGTAATTAATCTTCTTTCCTCAAGCAACACAGATAATTTGCTAATATTTCCTCTTCATAAGGGACTAGCTATCTCTGAAGATTATTAGTCAGAACTTTATGACATGCATTTAGTAGTAAGATCCGTGTATAATTGTTACATTGCAGTTTGTCTCCTTTCTTACATATGGGGCATATCCTTGCATTACACCATTCCTCTGGCATTCTGTCTGATGTCAATGTTAATTCTATTAGTGCATGAATTTCTTCCTGTAACTTTTTATCTCCATACTTAATAAGTTGTGCACTATTGTTTTCTTCCCCTGGTGACTCCTGTTTGTTGAAATGACCTGATTATTTCCCATACTTCATGTTTTGTTGAGGGTTAAATTTGTACTTTGTGTCCTTGATTGTCACTTGTTCCCTTATCTCAGTATCATAGAAATGCTGCTTCTATCTTTCTGTTATCAGTTGATTATTTCCAATCAGATTATTATCTCTCTCTCGTTACAAATAGACTCTCTCAGCTGGAACCTGGCCTTATTCCACAATCTGTTGTTAAGAACTTTCTTGCCGATGTTTTTTTTCATTCTATACATTCCAGTACTTTAACCCTTTGACGCCTAACGACCGCTATAGTGGTTGTACTGCAACGCTAACCTCTAAACGTTGCATTTTATATATTTGTTCAACAAATACAGGTACTGAATATTTTAAACATGGTATATACTGTCCGTTTTTTCTCTTCAAAATGCAGTTTGTTTCATAATTCTAACATATTTGGTTCGTGTTTTATTCACGTTTTATATACAGGATGTGCTAAAATTTAAAAAAATAATTC
>Ga0123355_10005720_pt1 | contig 18266 bp, 17 predicted proteins | sample TergutEmb28metaG_3_FD_89872 | JGI IMG/M metagenome (GOLD analysis project Ga0123355, IMG submission 89872) | Embiratermes neotenicus P1 segment gut microbial communities from Petit-Saut dam, French Guiana - Emb289 P1 | ecosystem: Host-associated > Arthropoda: Insects > Digestive system > Gut ... | reverse complement strand
GTTCTAAAAGAAGGGTGATTTGTATCTGGGCAATTGCATATAAATGGGCCTGCCGGCAATTCTAGAGGCTGGCGCAGGGGGGAGTCTGTGTGTCCAGAGTATTCGGTGGGGGGCGTTGTCGGCTCTGGGGTTTCTTCAGCAATGCCATGTGCGTATGAAGGGCCTGTCTCATCACCGTTGCTGCGCCATAGGAAGTTTATGCCTAGGATTAGTGCTGTCAGGAAAACCAGGGCTTTGGCTATTAGTGATTTGTTTTCCTTTAGCATGGTTTACCCCCTTATCGCTTTGCTGAATATGTAGTTTGATTATTTAAATATACCATAAACCATGTATAGACACACCTCCTTATATGCTGGCTGATTTTGTGTATTGAGAATGTTATAATATAGCAAAATCAATATTTTAAGTTAGGGAACCTAAAATGAATGAAGAATGCGGATTTGCGAAACTTGTGAAAAGAGTATCACTCTTAGCTGTAATTGTATGCCTGCTGTGCTTGACAACAGTGGCTTGCACGCGGGCAGTACAATTTACCGATGATCTGTTTTTAGAACAGTATGATTTCCTGCGTTACTCTCTTGGTGATTTTGAATTGGTTAGCGAGAGCGTCTGGGTTGACACATTTCCTGGTGAACGTGTATCAGGCAGGCAGTGGAATTTGCAATTTATGCGGCAAGACGGTACTGTGGAAGTTTTCTCATTCGCAAATGGCAGGTCTTTTGGCCATACATTTGCAAGTAGGGTTGGGACATACGGGGCGCGGCAGCTTGAAGCCCTTGCCGACGGATATCTAGCAAATATTCGCATCATCATGTACTTCCAAAGAGAAAATCCTCACGATTTTTCTCGTATACTTGATCCAGAGACTGGCTTGCAGCTTCAATCCGTAACCTTATCTGAGCTAGCGGATTGGGGTTTTACTTTTCGTATTGTCGCCAATAGCAGCGAACGCGAAAATTATTTAGATACTATAGACGACCTCAAAGCAGCAACTAGGACATTGGCAGCTTATTTTATGCAGGAACAAGTTGAAGTACGCTTTAGATTGCTGTCCGGCGATGATATTAGCGATGTGTGTACATTTGTGTGGTATTATGAAAAGCAAACTGATACCTTTGAAATCAGATGAACATTAGTAGACAAAAATCATACATATTCATTTTACACCTGCCTGATGTTGACATATAATATTAACCATTGCTGACATCATACAAAACATAGATATGGAGATTATCATCAGGAGGGAAAACATGAGCATTGCCAACAAATTGGACAAAGCGAAAGCAGTAAAGAGTAAGGTCGCCAAAGCCAGGAATGTCAAAAACACCGTAAGAGAAGCCAGGGCCCCACGAGGGGGTGGCGGTAATAAAAAAGGCGGCGGCAAAAAGGGCTTTCCGAAATGGGCCATTGCATTACTTATTATTGTCGTAATTGCCGGCATTGGTGTGGCTTGGCATTTTGGGTTTCTTGATGGGCTGCTAGAGCCCGGCGAGCCTCAGCAGCAGGTTCAAGATGATGTTGCTGCACCTCCGCCTACGGTGGCTGTGGATGGGGAGATTCGGGTTCATTTTATTGATGTGGGCCAGGCTGATGCCATACTTATACAAAGCGCCGACCATTCTGTGCTTATAGACAGCGGCGCGCGCAATGGTGAGAGGATTATCCTTCCTTACCTGGAATCTGTAGGGGTTACTACTTTGGATGTATTGGTGGGGACTCACCCACATGCTGATCATATTGGGGGGGCGGCTGGTATTTTGGACGCTATGGAGGTACGGGAGGTTTGGATGCCCAATGTTACCCACACAACGCGTACATTTGAGCGGTTTATTGACTCCATTGAGGCAAATGGTGCAGAGGTTCACTTGGCCCAGGCTGGGGATGTTATGTCTATGGGACAGATTCAGATGACTGTGGTGCACCCCAACCGCAGCGGTTATAGCAGTTTCAATGACTATTCTATTGTGCTGCACATGCAGTTTGGGGAAACTGGGTTTATCTTTACCGGCGATGGCGAAGGGCCTACTGACCATGAAATTCTGCAGCATGGCTGGAATGTCAGCTCCAATGTAATGCTGGCAGGCCACCATGGCAGCCGCACTTCTTCCAGCGAGGCTTTGATTGACGCAATCAATCCTGATATTGCGGTTATTTCTGTGGGGGATGGTAATAAGTACGGCCATCCGCACCAGGTTGTGCTGGATAGGTTTGCTGAGAGGGATATTGAAGTTTTGCGTACAGATTTGGAGGGCACTATTATTTTGGTGACTGATGGGACTACTGTGCGTAGGGAAGAAGCATAGTAGAAGCCCATGGTTTTTCGCCTATCTGATGCAACTTGCCCAGAAAGGCAAGTAACGAAGATACACGAGAGTGGCGAGAAATCAGTGCTGTCGGCGGGATTGTGCTTATTGAGTATCGGTTCTTGTAGGTGAATTGATATAAAACCACATAAGGAGGCCAGGTGATTACAGATGCCATGGGTAATAGACCGCATTGAAGAAGGAATTGCTGTACTAGAAAATACCGAAACCCAGGAAACTCTGGAGCTGGCAAAAAATGTTTTGCCGAAGGGTTGCCGGGAAGGCCATGTGCTTAAAAAAGAGGGTGACGGTTTTATCCGTGACCCTGAGGGCACTGCTGCCCGGGTGGCCATGATTCAGGAGAAGTTTAACCGGCTTAAGTTTAAAGCTAGGCCGTAGCAGGAAGAGGAGAGGCTGCCCAATGAATCTAAAAAGGCTGCTGGCTTGCGGTATCCCACTTGTGCTAGTGCTTGGTATTTTAGCAATAATACTTCTCCGTTCAACTTCAAGCCCAATAATTACGACCCCCTACACAGTGATGCCAATAACCCGGTACGGAATTGATGTACCCCCAGCGGGCCTTTTTGCCCGCTACAATGGCGGGCAGCGCCAGGAAGACCGTATCTATATACTTGGTGTGTTTAAGGGCGGCGATGTAGTTGATGGTGAAGAAGTCACACATATGATAAACGCAGATGAGTTGATTGAGCTGCTTTTTCAAACCAATATCGGGCCGCGCCCAAGGGGTGAATACATTGGCAGCACGTGGGCTTGGTCCATATATCTGCACCAAAACGGGGACATGAGCATTACTCTTGGCGGAGATGGAAATAACATAATCGCTAGGAATGTCCGGGGATGGTTTGGTAACGAGCCGCAGGCATTTACATTTACAGGCGGTGATGCAGTAGAAGCCACCCTGGAACGTATGGTTGCCGAATACGTAAGTTGAAAGCACCGATTTTACGGGACTACATAGGGCCGTCAACTTGCCACCTATAGGGTCTTTGGAGATTAATATGAAATCAACACAAGCAAATAACCAGCTGCATACGCGCAAAATTTTCCGTATCAAGGCAAGGGTTTCTCATAAGTCGCGTGAAACCTCACCAAGCCCACCTGCGGAAATTTCAAACCGTATGCGGCTTTTTCTTTATATTGGCATTTTGCTTTTTTCTGTGGCCTTTCTATTTGTAGGCAACAGAATAGCCACCCATGGGCTAGAAACCTTTGATAGGTTTGGCGCTAATCCTCGTTACTTCCCGGGCCGTATTACGCAAATTGTCACTTTGCCGGAATATGATGTAACTGTGCGTAGTCCGCAGTTTACTGACACATTCGAGTATTTTTATGTGCGGGCGCTGTGGGGGCCTTTCCGCAGGCAAACCCTGCGGGTCTCTCTTTCGTGGTCATGGGAAAGCTACCGGGTGCTTAACGAAATCGAACCCCAGGTAGGGGACTGGATTGTGCTACTGTCTTTGGAAGGCGGCTCCAATATCTATTTTGTGGAATATGTGCGCATCAATTATCTTATTATCCTTGCTGCTATATTTTTTGCCCTTATTATCTGGTTTGGCAGAAAAAAGGGTTTCAATTCCCTTATTGCGTTAAGCTTTACTTGCATGGCGGTGTTTTTTGTGCTGATACCGGCCATTTTGTCAGGGCGTAATATCTACATTGCTACTGGGTTGGTGTGTATCTATGCGGTTCTGGCGACTTTGCTTATTGTAGTTGGCGTAAATAAAAAAGCAGCCGCGTCTATTATCGGCTGCCTTGGAGGCGTGCTGCTTGCTGGTGCTTTAATGCTGTGTATGGATATCTTCCTGCGGTTTACCATGTTCATAGACCGGGATATGGAGATGCTTGTCTGGCTGACCTATGCCCCAATAGAGGCTAGGGCACTAGTATTTGCTGGGGTCACCATAGGGGCCCTTGGGGCCATAATGGATGTGGCAATGTCGATTGCATCGTCTTTGTGGGAGCTTAAAGCCTTTGGCGGGGTGTCGGATTTTTCCGCCATGTTTAAATCAGGTATAAACATAGGCAAGGATATACTTGGCACTATGCTTAATACACTGATTCTTGCCTATATCGGCAGCTCTCTGTCCTTGGTGTTGGTGGCAGCAATCTGGAGCCCATCAGCATTTCAGATTCTCAATACCGAGCTGATTATTGTGGAAATCCTTCGGGCTTTGGTGGGTAGTTTTGGGATGCTTCTGGCTATCCCTCTTACCGCCGGGGTTTGCGGATGGTTGTATAGTAGAACTTCGGCAAAGAATGGCTAATGCAATGCACTTGCATTGGCTTATTCGGCTTGCGAATGTATCGGGGGCGCACGGCCAAGCAAGAGCTTGTTTTGGCGTATACTCCGGCTTCTGTTGGCAGCCTCAGATATGGGAAAATGGGCGTATGGACTACAAGTCTGATACAATAGCACGTTAATAATACTAAGCCATTTAAGGGTGCAAATTAGCCCCCTTTTTTACTTGCATAAAATATATTTAAATTATACTAAGGTTTGCCATGCTCTGGTTACTATATATATGAGAGAGCGGAAAAAAAGGTGGTGAGATAATGGAAACGCAAAAGCTATATGCCAAAATCACAAATGACTATTCGGCTAAAATTCTTAATTGGGCAATAAAGAAAACAGGAAATCGCACGGCCGGCGAGGACTTGTCGCAAGAAGTGTTTTTGCAAATATTTGTTGCCATTTCAAAACAAGAAAGAATTGAGAAACTCGAAAATTTCATTTGGAAAACAGCGCATTATGTTTGGTGTAATCATGTCAGAGCCTTGACTAGGTGTAGTTCTGGGCAAATGCCGGAAGCTTTGCCAGACGGCACTGACTTCGCGCAAGATTATGCCGATAATGATGAACTTCAACGGTCACTTTTCAATATGCGCCGCAAGATTGCTAATTTAAGCAATCATCAGCGCAATATAGTGATACTTCATTATCTTGACGGGCTATCCATACGAAATATTGCACAAAAGCTCGAAACCACCGAGAGTGCCGTGACATGGCATTTGTTTGATGCTCGAAAAAAAGTAAAAAAGGAGCTTAAAATCATGAAAAATGAAAATTCTTATGTGTACAGCCCAGGCAAAATGGGCATAAGTCCATCTGGCGATATTCCTCAAAAGCCTGATACCGACAAAATCAATGACAGCTTAATCCGACAAAATTTATGCCTGCTCTGCTGCGGCGAAGGGAAAACAATAGACGAGCTTACAGAGCTGATGGGCGTACCAAAGTCATATCTGGGATACGACATTGATTGGCTGGTAGAGCGCGAGTTTTTAGTGATGGACGGAAAGCGTTACCAAACATCGTTTATTATTATCAATCGGCGATATTTTGAGTATCGCAAAAAAGTATATCTGAAAAATAAGGCCGATATTAGCGACAAAATAATTGATTACTTTTCAGAAAATGAGGCCGTAATCCGTGAGATAGGCTTCTATGGTTCAGATTTTCCTCTTGAACGACTGATGTGGCCAATTATCACCATGTTCATAAGCTATGTTAGCTGGAAAAGTGAACTTCTTCTTGGGCTAAAAAGCCACGACAACTGTGCAATTCATGCAGACGGCGGTAAATATCATGTAATGGCCAGTGATAAATCTGATGGTCACGCCATTGACATATCTGGTAGATACGATAATAGCGGCTGGGAAGATTTTTGGGGTATATGGTCGGATTCTTACGAAAACGGTAAGCTAACTAAAAATCCGGGTACATGTTATTGGCTTGGTGTGTATAATTTTGCAAAGCAAGAAACCCGCCCAGAAATAGTGACATGCGATGAAAACACACGAAAGCTTTTGCACAAGCTGTATTGTAATATACAAGATTACGGCGGCTTAAATGTTAACGAAAGAGAAAAACTTGCCGAAGCAGTAGAAAGCGGACTCATTACTAAAAACGGAAATGCCTATACACCTAATTTTGTGATTTTCAGCAAGACGCAACTAGCGACATTGCAAGAAAAAGTATATGCCCCGCTCTTAGTAGCGATAGAACCAAAATTGGATACATTAGCAAAGCAATTCTCAAAAAACCATCAGACAAATTTTCCAAACGCCAAGGAAGGTAATATCAATTACCACACATATTTAGACTTGTGGATGTTTGGCATATTTTCTCTCATGTTTGCCGCCAAGGATAACAAAATATGTATACCCGATACACCAGAAGAAGGTGTTCCGCTAACACTTGTTCTTGTTAAATAGGAAAGGACTGAAAATCCCCTACTGAAACACGAATCTATAGAAACGTGTTTCAGTAGGAGTATCATGTTAAAGAAAAAAACATGATCATTGTTTAAAACGTAATAAACCCAAACAAATTAAAAGCAGTAACCCCCGCAGCAACAGCAATCAAGGCAATAATAGCCAAATGTACCGGATATGCCACATAGAACAACCACTTAGAGCGCTTACCCCTCTCACCATTGAAGTTGCGTATGAGTATGGCCCCAAGAAAGCAACCGATAGCAAAGGTAGGTGTTGCCGCTATAACCTGGATTGCCATGCCGGTCATCTCGGCTGCTTCGTATACTTGGGTAGCCATGGCCCCTGTAGTGAGGTACATGATAGCCGGCAAACCAGAAAGCAGCCCAAATGCAAGAAAAATAATCCCGGCAACTATCCCAGGCAAGGTGCGTCTGCGGCTTTCCTTCTTAATTGTGTAATACATAAGGGGCAGCAAAACCCCTATAAAGAACAAGTCCATAAACATAGCCACAATACAAGCCACAACAAACAAAATCCAGAACAATACCCGGCTCTTAATCTTGTCGTACATAAGCAGCACCACAAGGGCCAAAATGATGGTAAACATAATGTTCAAGAAAAACCCAGTACCAAGTATGTCCGTAGTGCCAAGTACCATGGGGTGAAACGCTTGGGCAATAATCCCAAACAGCAGCAAGCGCCCGATATACTTTTTCAAGCTACGTGTATGCTTATACCCCTCCACCACAAAATAGGCCATAATGACATAAGTGAGGCCCCCGGCTGCATACAAGATAAACATCGGGACAAGCGGCAAAACAGGCGCAAGGCCAATGGCAATGTGGTTGGTAATCATGCCGATAACGGCAATCCATTTTAGTACATATGCGTCATATGATAGTGTTTTCATCTTTCCCTCCAAGTCTTAGTTTATGATTTCATTAGTAAAAGCATTAATCAAAAGCGGATCCCTCTCCCCCCCGCCAATAAACACCCGATAAAAAGGCTCTAGCCGATACCGCCCGTCTGGGTCGGGGCTGCCCTCATCCTGAAAGTACACCAAGTCCATACGTATCACAGTTATAGGAGCCATCACACGAGGCCGGATCCACTGTACAAAAGTCAACAACGCCTCATCAGGGGCAGTAATAGGCTGCCGCTCCCTATCAACCTCCAGTACTCGGCCAAACTGCATCTCCACCTGTACAATACCCCGTTCAGTAACCAGCACTTCAATAAAATTGCTGTGAATCACATAGCCCCGATACACCTGCCGATAAGAAAAATGCACCCAGTCCGGCCCAACAAACACATCTTCCAGCCTAAAATCAGCCCAATGGGCCTGCACAAAGGCATTAGAAAGCCGCTCTGCCTCGGCCTGGTTAAGATCCGGCATCCACTGGGCCCGCCCGCCATGGCCGGAAGGGTTGTCATAGGAAATAAACCCATGGGCAATAGTAAGCTCCCCTTGGCCATGAGTAAAAACACTCCGATGCTGGGTATAAGCCCGCCCCACAGTGGCGTCTCCAAAAAATATCCCAATAAGCTCCTCCACATCATAATCAAAGCCGCCAATATACATAAGCCGCATAGGAGGAAAGCGCCTCATAACCTGGGCCTCCATAGTTATATTGTTGCGGTGCATTATTTCAATAATGGCCTGTTCCCGGCCTGACGTGATGGAATAGCGGCGGCGCTCTACAACTAAAAGACTGCCTAAGATTATGTTAAGCAGTACAAAGAACAACAATATATATGTCTTGGCTCTTTCCCACTCCATGGTTACCTCCTGAACTGCGCTCCTGGACCGCGCGGTCGGGGGGAGCTGGTTTTGGCGCATGTTCCGGCTGATGTCAGATAGCCTCAGGCGGGGGAAAATGCCATTTTTCTGCGGGTTATCACCCGCAAAAATGGCGTTTTCCCGCCGCCTGAGTCTACCTGACGCCTCCACACCACGCCAAAACCAGCTCCCCCCGCCCGCGCTGCGCTTTCGCTTGCTATATTAAAGGCGTAAAACCCCGTTTGCCGTTCAATATTTTTATTGTTTCATTCAACAAAGCAATATCTCTTTCTTGTATAATTTTTCCTATCCCTTCTTCTCTTTCGTTTCTTGCAGATATTTTTTGATTTGTTATTATTTTTAGAGCTTCATGCAAGTCATACCAACGCACTTCGGTTTCTTCATCTAACTCGATTTCGGTTAGATTCTGAACTCCTTTTATTCCCTTTGTCTTCATTACAAAGCAAGTATTTATACCATTCCAATCACACGTTTTGCTGTTTTCTTCAATTATTCCAAGTGTGTGTATTATTTCACTTTCGCAGCCTGTTTCTTCAAGTGTTTCTCGAATAGCCGCTTGTTCGGGCGTTTCGCCTTTTTCAATCCCACCGCCGGGAAGTGTATAGAACTTAACCTTACCAACATATAGTACTGCTACTAAATTTTTATCATCCAAAAGCACAACTCGAACCGATTGATATTGCTTAACATCGGCATCAAAAGTTTCCTTATATGTTATGCGTTTTAACAAATTCATTTCATAAGCTCCTGTAAAAAATATGAATTTTCACACGTACCGCATTCTCTCACTCTGTTCCTGCCAAGAGGCAGCAAGTGAAGGGTGGTTTGCTATTCGCCGCTGTTGCGAAGGCGTCAGATAGACTCAGGCGCTAGGGAAAACGCCATTTTTGCGGGTGATAACCCGTGAAAAATGGCATTTTCCCTAGCCTGAGGCTGTCTGGCATCAGCCGTAGCTTGCGGCGAATAGCAAACCGCCCTTCACTTGCGGGGCTTTACCACAACAATCCGCAAGGGAAAAACCACCCCTAGTAAGCCCGCCACTCAAGCCGCAGGTTCCCAGCAGGCCGCATATGATACCCAAGGCTAAGCCCAGCTACGGACTCTTCCCGCCCAAAAAGCAAGACATCCAAATCCAGATTGCTGCCATGCATCCATTGGTTGCCGCTATCCAAGGCAAAGTTGTGGGCTAGCCTGCGGTATAGTACTACTCGTCCTTCTTCTACTACTACCTCTATGGGGGCAGGGAGGATATCTTCTGGAGAGGACACCTGCCAGCCATCCGGCATCAAAATGGGGAAATAGTTCACAATATAGCCAAACCAAAATACATGTCCAGCCCCGCGTGGCTCGTAGCCTTTTAAGAAAATCTCGTTTACTACGTAGTTGTCTTTTTCTATAAAGTCCAAGGCGGCAGAGAAATTTCCCATTAGGCTTGATGTTACATTTCTGCGGCGTGGGCGGAAGCTGGCATATTCTAGCACATCGGTGTCGAAGTAGCGCACTGTAGTGTGGATATTGCTGAAGGTCCATACCCCGTCACCGGCTACCCTTTGGTTGATGGTTGCCGGGTTGTCAAAAAACGGCGATACGCGGTGGCGGATAGAGCTTAAGCTGCTGCCCACATTGGAATGGTACGGGTTTGTCACAACCACAGGATAATATGCAAACTGCCCATGGTCACCGCTGCGGGGAATAAAGGCCCCTGGAGGCAATTCTTCATACCCTTCCAGTGCGGCAGATACAAAATACAGTGCTATGGTGGAAACAGGACTAACCGGGAACCCTTCCGCTGCAACAGACTCAACAGAAAACTCCCATGTAAACCCATCATTCATAAAAAAGATACTAAGGCCCTGGCTACCTCCGTGAGGCAGCCATATGGCAACAGAATCGAAGGCCTCAATCCCACGGCTGGTGAGAAAGTCTCCAGTGCGCTGGTTAAACCCAATAGGGAAGATATTGGCCGGCATATCAAAGGCATACTGGAACATCAAAATCGGTCTAGACAAAAGCTGAGCGTAATCGGTCTGTCTTGCACCTACAAAAGTTCCGCTGCTAAATACTTCTGTAAGTACAATATCAAAATAGTCCCGGGGCTGGGCGTCCATAAGGCCGCTGTAGTTTATGTGAAACCGACCCGTTCCGTCACCGTAAATCACACGCATAGGCCGCACAAATGTCTGATATCCTTCTGCAACAGATGGCCGCCATCTGTCCGAAAGAAATAAAAAAAAGTTACGGTTTGAAAGATTGACAAACCATAACTGGCCGACCTGAAATATAGCAAGGGCAGCAAAAATCAAAATCAAAAATGACTTAAGCCGCCGATACATTGTTTTAGCAGAACGCAGGCGCTCTAGCCCGCGATGAAAAAATAGTTTAATCTTGCCTTCCACTTTCAACCTCCGATAACGAATCCTGCGCTACACATTTTCAATGTACTCCCGGCAATGTTTGCTGTAAAACTAGCTAGGATTCGCTTCAAAGTATCTGTTAAACCGCAGCACCATGGTAGTACCTTCCTCTGGGATGCTGGTAGCGTATATATTACCGCCGTGCTCTTCGATAATCTCCTTGGCAATTGCAAGGCCAAGGCCCGTGCCGCCCATGGAGCGAGCCCGGCCCTTATCCACCCTGTAAAAGCGCTCGAAAATACGGCTGATACTTTCTTCCGGGATGCCCACGCCTTCATCTTTTATATACACCCGGTGGTCTGTATCTGTGGTTTCGACGGATACATGAATCGTGGTTTCCTCTGGGCTGTACTTTATGGCGTTGGACAATATATTGGAAATAACCTGGTTGACCCTGGGGGAATTGGCCAAGATAAAACAGGCCTCTTCAGGGTTATCAAACGCGATTTTCTGATTTTTCTGCTCGGCAAGGATTTGGCTTTGACGAATGGTGAGGCGCAACAACCCCACCAAGTCCAGTACATCCTGGTCAAGCTTTGTGCGGGCGCTATCCAGGCGGCTAAGCTCTAGCAGGTCGCTTACCAGCAAGGACATACGCTTGGCTTCGTCGTCAACAATAGTCAAGAAACGGGATGCGATTTCCGGCTCTTCCAGCGCGCCTTCAAGCAAGGTCTCGGTATATGTGCGTATGGAAGTAAGGGGCGTTCTAAGCTCGTGGGACACGTTGGCCACAAACTCCTTGCGCATGGTATCAAGCTGGTTAAGCTCCCTGGCCATATGGTTGAAGTTGTAGGCAAGCTGACCAATTTCATCCTTACCATGTACGGGGATTTCCTGAGACAATTCCCCTTCTGCCATAGCCTTGGCCCGGTCAATCATGGTCACAATGGGGTTGGTGATAGTATTGGCAAGGAAGAACCATAAAATAGCCGTAAGCACCACAGCAATAAGCACCATAATAATCAGATGCACCATAAGCTGGGACAGGCTTTCGTTGAGGGCATCAGCACTGGCTCGGGTATATACAATGAAAGTGCTGTCACCGACAGTAACAGGCCGCGCGTAAGCCAACCAGCTATGCACATTTTGGCTTAAGTCAATGGCCCGGCTTCTTACTGTAAAGCCTACTTCACCGTTTACTGCAGCAAGTATAGCCTCATCGTTTATGCGCTGGGCGCCAAGGAGTTCAGAAAACTCCCGGGGGGCCGTGGGTATTCCCATATCGTTGAGAATCATGCCTTGGACATGATACTCAACAAGAATCCGCCATCCAAAGGCCTCCCAAAAATTCCAAGGATCATACCTTTGGATAATCTCACTTTCAATAATGTCGGCATGAGAAGCAAGACTGCTACGTATCCGTGCAATCTCGTCTTGCCGTACACTGTACAGCATATATGTGCCGCTTAAAATCATAACAATAAGCACAACGGCAACATAGATAATAATAAGTTTGAGTTTAATACTATTCATTAGGGGTCCCGTCACCAAACTCCTGTGTAAAATAATATCCTACTTTGCGCTTGGTTAAGATGTAGGTAGGCTCTGTATCATCGGGCTCTAGCTTGGCCCTTAGCCGCCTTACTGTTACATCCACGGTGCGCATGTCTCCAAAATGCTCGTACTGCCATACTTTTTCGAATAGCTGCTCTCGGGAAAACACCTGGGTATTGCGCTGGGCCAGGAATTTTACCAGCTCGTATTCCCGGCGGGTAAGCTCTACAACTGTACCGCCACGCTTTACCTCATGCATGTCCAAATCTATAACAACATCGCCAAACACTAGCTTATTGCTGGTTTGCTGCTCCCCGGAAAGGCCGCCGCTGCTGCGGCGCAAGTTGGCCATAACCCTGGCTAAAAGCTCCCTTACACTGAAGGGCTTGGTAATATAGTCATCAGCCCCAAGCTCAAAGCTTAGCACCTTGTCTGTCTCCTCGGCACGGGCGGTTAGCATAATCACCGGTACTTGGGAATGTAGCCGCAGTTGCCTGCACACTTCGTAGCCGTCCATCTTGGGCATCATGATGTCCAGCATTACCAGGTCTGGGTTTTCCTCTGTGGCCATTTTTAGGCCGGTTTCTCCGTCATAGGCTTCGATGGTCTCGTAACCCGCCTTGCGTAGGTTATAGGTTAGTATTTCCACGATGTTGGTCTCGTCATCCACCACTAAGATTTTTTCTGGCATATTAGCCCCTCCTTTGTAATGGGGGTGCGCCCCCCTGCGCGTAAGTGTCCAGTTGCGACAATTGGGCCAAAAATTTTTCGGCCCAAAGTTGTTTCATTTTTGACAAAAGCGGTCAAGCCCGGTGTTTGCTTTATTTTTGGTAAAAGCTGTGTGGCTACCGATGGTTTACCTTGTATCTATTGATGTCTCGGATGTGCCTACCTCTACAACCCTGGTCACCGGTTCCCGCAGCACCCGGCTTGACACTATCTCGGGCGAGCCCGCGGGGATGCCGTTTAGGCTGATTATGCGTCGTCTTACCTCCCGCTGGCCGTAGCTTCCCTCGGTTAGTGTTCTGGGAGGTACTGAAACATGGATGTCTGGGTTTTCTCTTGTTTCCACTTCCATGGGCACATCTTCTATTATGGTGTCTTCGTCTATAGTTCTTACTGTAAGGCGGGGACGGGTGATTTCAATCAGTATTGTATTGCCGGGCCTTAAAATTGCATCTAGGCCAATATTGTTAAGATTTCCGATACTTTCTATGGTGGTGTTAAACTCCAAGGCAAGGTGGCCTTGGGTGTCGCCACCCCTTATTATGTGAGTGTGTACGTATCTTACTGGCCTTTCCAATAGTTGTATTACATCCCTAGCATCATCAAGTTCTTCTAAGCTATCAACCAGGGCTTCTTTAATCTGCAAGTCTTCTTCGAAGCCTGCATCCACGGTGGTATCATCATTGCGGAATGGGCGCTTTAGTTCCTGAACTACATGGTCGGCTTCATAGGTGTTTCTTAGTACGGCAATCTGCTCGCCGTCTATATAAATAGCAGCCCCTCTTATCTGATAAGTAAAGCTGTTGGCCAGTAAAATCATCATTTCTGGCGGGGACATAAGCTCTCCCCTGCGGGTACGGGTTTCACGAACCATGGTTTCCTCATGGACTTGCACCCTCGCCGCATATGATGCCGACAAGTGGTTTACCGCGTCTTCATGGACGGTATAGGTTTCTATTTCGCGGTTTATGGGCATGTATCCGATAAATCTATCGTCTAAGTACACAGCCCAGGCGTTGTTGCGGAACATGCTCATCAATACCAGTACAATAAAAGCAACTGCAATAATACCAAGGGCCCAGAACTTCAGTACCCGTTTCACATGTTTTGGGATCAAAGGTTCCTTGTATTGGGGAGGTGTATATAGTCTGTCGCCCCTGCCTAAACCTGGTTTTTGTGGTTCTTGCCGCTTGGGCTTGGGCTTTACTTTTGGCGGTTTAGGCTGACGGGGCCGGCGTTGACCATATGCTTTTTGGGCAGACTTGAAATATCCGCCCCCCGTTGGGGCATCGTTTCTTGGTTCGTCTTTGGGCTTACGGGGTTTCTCCGGCTCTGATTTATGGGTATAGTCGTATTTTGTATCAATGGGTACAAGGTCAGGCTCGTCTTGCTCGTGTAGGCGGCGCTGAGGTTTTGGGCGCTCTGTCGGCAAGTCAAGCTTAATAGGCCTTGGGAGTGGCCTTAGGCCATCTGATTCGGAATTTGGTTGTTTGGCCATCGTGCACCCCCCTTGGAAGCCCTGATGATTTATATTAATGGTTCTTTATCTCGGTAAGGAAGGCCCTTCTTGCTAGTTTTGCCATTGCCTTCTGTGTCTTTTGGGCAGCCTCTAGGGTATCAAAATATCCAAAAACCGTAGGGCCTGAGCCGCTCATTGCTGAGCCTAAGGCTCCATGGATTTTCATCTGATTTATTAGCTCAGTTATAATTGGGTGGATGGATGCGGTTACATGGGCTAGGTCGTTGCTGAAATTTTGGGCTATACAATTCAAGTCTTTATTGGTTATTGCGGCTATCACTTTATCAGAATTGTTTGTCATCTCAATTGTATCAGTTGTCTCATTCAGGGCTGTCTTGTTGGGGCTATATCTCTTAAAAATCTCGGCTGTTGACACATGAATATCTGGATAAACCAACACTACCCAACAGTGAGGGTGGGACGGCAGTGGTGTCAGTTTCTCGCCGATACCTTCTGCCAGGGCTGTGCCCCCCAGTAAGCAAAATGGAACATCCGCCCCAAATTGCTGGCCTATTTCTATCATACTTTTGGGGTGCTGGTAGTTGGAACTTTGTTGGGCATTTGTACATCCCAGAGCTTTGGTACATCTCAGGGCATCTGTACATCCCAGGGCTTTGGTACATTGCTTGTTGATATGTAGCGGGATATTTAGCTTAAGCAATGTGTTTAACCCGGCCAGGGTGGCGGCGCAGTCGCTACTGCCTCCAGCTAGGCCCGCACCCTGAGGGATGCGCTTTTCTAAGTGTATGCGGATGGGTTGGGTGATATTGTATTCCTGTATAATATACTTTGCAGCCTGGGTTACTAGGTTTCGGTGATCTGTGGGGAGGCTCGGGTCGCTACAGGTTAGTTGAAAATTGTCTGCGGGGCCAGAATCACACTCACGCTCTCCAGCATAAATCGTAACCGTGTCATGAAGCGCCAATGTCTGCATAACCGACCGCAGATCGTGATATCCGTCAGGCCTTTTGCATAGAATATCCAAAATAAGGTTAATTTTGGAAAAAGCTCTCATCTGCACAAAACCCCCGGCGCTTGGCCGGGGGTCTTTAGTATGCAAATTGTTAGCTTGGTACGCATCATCACATCTGTTGGATACCATGGGCACGGGGTATTAGCGCTTAGAGAACTGAGGCGCACGTCTTGCACCTTTGAGCCCGTATTTTTTGCGCTCTTTCATGCGTGGGTCGCGGGTTAGGAAACCTGCCTTTTTCAGGGGCGCACGGAAGTCGCCATCGGCTTCTAACAGGGCCCTGGATATACCATGGCGGATTGCACCGGCTTGACCGGTGTAGCCGCCGCCATAAACATTGACTTTGATGTCAAACTTGGCTGTTGTGCCCGTCAGCTCTAGAGGCTGGCGTACGATAAGCTTTAGAGTATCAAGACCAAAATAATCATCTATGCCGCGCTTATTAATGGTTATGTCGCCCTTACCCGGCAACAGGTACACCCTTGCAACGGCGCTTTTCCTTCTGCCTGTACCATAATATGAAACTGCTGCCATAAAAATCTCCTTCTATTACAGGTTATCAAAAGTCAGCACTTCAGGCTTTTGCGCCTCGTGCTTATGGGTGGGGCCGGCGTATACATGAAGCTTTGTAAACATCTTGCGGCCCAGGTTATTCTTGGGCAACATGCCCTTGATTGCATGGGTGAGCACGTACTCGGGCTTGCGCTTTAGCACGTCCTTGAGCTTAGTTTCTTTGCGGTGGCCTATCCAGCCGGTGTGGCGGACATAGACCTTTTGATCCATCTTTTTGCCGGTTACGCGAACTTTGTCGGCATTGACAATAATAACATAGTCGCCGCAGTCCACAGAGGGGCTGAAGTCGGGCTTATGCTTTCCGCGTAAGATATGGGCGATTTGGGAACTTAGGCGGCCCAGGAGCTGGCCTTCGGCGTCAACTACATGCCACTTGCGCTGTACTTCCTGGGGCTTTGTGATATGGGTGGTGCGCATGACTACCTCCACTTTCAAACAATAGATTAGAAGCATTACAGTTTGTGATTCCGGGGCGTGAATCCTTTCTATATTAGGATACCCGCCATAAAAAGTCAAGCAAAAACGCGAAGCAACGAGACAACGAAAAGGTAAATTGCTATAAACGCTTGACAAGCTGTGTGTGTGGCCTCAATAAACGGCATAGTACTTGCAATGATTTACATTTGTATAAAAATAATATAATCTCTGCATCGCAATTAATGCATAGACAATCAAGCCGAGTAGGAATAGGAACGTGCATATGCGAAGAACGAATTTTTTGGCCTCAATACGCAGGCGCAATGGTCATGCTGGGATAGTCAACCCTTTTACTGCAATTGGGCGGCAATTTGGCCGGGCGCGCAGCTTTGCTAGCAATAATCCTGTTGCGGCCAACTATGCTATTGATGGGCTCCTTGTTTTTGGGGCCCTTAATCTGGCTGGCAGCAATAACAATATCTTTGCGCAGCGGCTTGGGGCAGGGGATTATCATCTTACTATGCTGCAGTTTTTGCCGCAGATTATAAATTTGTTCATTATTATACCGGCTGGGCTTTTTGCGGATAGCCTGCGCAGCAAGGCCCGGATGGTTTCTTGGGCTCTTATTGCGGCTTCGTTTTTCTTTGTGATTGTGGCCACCATAAGTTTTGTTACGGATCAGCCATTGTATTTCTTTTTAGTGTTTCTTGCCTTGGCCAATGCCGCCAGTATGGTGTACAACATTGCTTGGATGGGGTTTTTCCCAGAGGTGGTTGAACCCGAACGCCGCAATATTATTTTGACCCTTCGCTCGCGGGTTGGCATTCTTATTTCTTTGGTTGCGCCTCTTATTAGCGGCAGCATACTTGCAGCTATTCCTGGCGAAGAAGGCAAGATTATTGCTCATCAGGTATTTTATGGGATAGTTGCTTTGATGCTTATTGCCAATGCCTTTCATCTTAAAAAAATAAAGGCCACAAACCCTGCGCCTCCAAAGAAGCTTAAGCTTGAGGAAATAAAAAAAGCCGGCTCGCGGCTAATTCGGAATAAACCTTTTATTATTTTTACTGGGGCTGCGTTATTTTTTCATATGACTTGGCATTTGGACTGGACACTTTATTTTATCGGCCAGGCCAACTATCTGTATATGAACGAGTTTCAGCTTAGCCTTACAGTTGCGGGCTCTACTTTTGGCCAGTTTGTTACCCTTAAGTTTTGGAGTGCGCGTAATCAGCGGCATGGTGTGGAGTTACCTATGACCTTTGGCATATTGGGCTTTGCACTTACCCCTGTTGCCATGACTGTATCTACTGCACTGCCTATTGGGGCTGGGCCAACTGTTTTTTTGGTTTTACACACTGTTGCAATGATGTTTACTGTTACCGTGGGGCTCAACTTGTTCCAGTGCCTGATGTCTGTGCTGGACGAGGAGTACCGCAGTTTTTCTGTTTCGATTTATACCTGCCTTATGACCCTCAGCAATGCAATAATGCCCATAGTTGGGGTTGCCATATATCGCAGCTTTGGCGGTAATATTGTCGGGCTTAGGATTACATTTGCCATTGTTTTTGCCCTTAGGCTTTGTGCTGCCGGACTTTGGTGGTTGCGTGTAAAATACAACCAAAAACATGACAATAATGGGAATTGAACCCAATAGTTGAAAATTAATAAAAAGGACTTGTATATTTTCGCTTTAAATGGTAAATATTATATCTGTGACCTTAAACTTAGTTTAAGGAACAACTAAATATCCCCCCTCAAGCCCGGCCCCACCCCCCCTGTGGCCGGGCTATTCTTTTCCTCTTAT
>Ga0123355_10005719_pt1 | contig 18269 bp, 11 predicted proteins | sample TergutEmb28metaG_3_FD_89872 | JGI IMG/M metagenome (GOLD analysis project Ga0123355, IMG submission 89872) | Embiratermes neotenicus P1 segment gut microbial communities from Petit-Saut dam, French Guiana - Emb289 P1 | ecosystem: Host-associated > Arthropoda: Insects > Digestive system > Gut ... | reverse complement strand
AGGGGTATCACGATAACATCCGCGGCGACGACCACACAGTGGGAGGAGCATCGCATCAACATCATCGATACCCCAGGGCATGTGGACTTTACCGTTGAAGTAGAGCGTTCGCTACGCGTCCTTGACGGCGCGGTTGGCGTATTTTGCGCCAAAGGCGGCGTAGAGCCACAGTCCGAAACCGTGTGGCGTCAAGCCGACAAATATGGTGTACCCAGGTTGGCATTTGTCAACAAAATGGACATCATGGGTGCCGACTTTTTAAACGTAGTTGGCATGATAAAAGAAAGACTAGGCCACAACGCAATACCCGTGCAGCTACCTGTTGGAGCGGAAAGCACATTTAAGGGTGTAATCGACCTTATAGATATGCGGTTCTACCAATTCGAAGGTGCCCACGGCACAGACGTAACATCTGGGGTTATCCCGGAAGATATGCAAGGCCAAGCAGAAGAATACAGGCAAAACCTAATGGAAGCCGTTGCGGAAACCAACGAAGACCTAATGGAAGCCTTTTTCGCAGAGGGCGAACTAAGTGTAGAGCAGCTAAAAGCCGGTATTCGTGCCGCTTGTCTTGCAACTACAATAATTCCCGTATTCTGCGGCTCTGCCTATAAATTCAAGGGCGTGCAAAAACTCCTTGACGGCGTTGTAGCATATCTTCCCGCCCCAATAGATATCCCCCCAATCAAGGGGACTCTGCCCGATACAGACGAGCCGACAGAGCGTGCTGCTTCCGATGAAGAGCCATTCTCTGCGCTTGCGTTTAAAATCATGAACGACCCCTTTGTTGGCAAGCTTGCCTTCTTTAGGGTGTATTCCGGTGTGCTTACTGCCGGCAGCTATGTGTACAATTCCGTTAAAGGGAAAAAAGAACGCATGGGCCGCATCCTGCAAATGCACGCAAACCACCGGGAAGATGTGGACAAAGTTTACGCCGGAGATATTGCCGCAGTTGTTGGGCTAAAATTTACAACAACTGGCGATACTTTATGTGACGAGTCAAAAAGCGTAATACTTGAATCCATGAATTTCCCAGAGCCGGTTATCTCTGTAGCAATCGAGCCAAAAACCAAGGCCGGCCGCGACAAAATGGGTATCGCCCTGGCAAAACTTGCCGAGGAAGACCCAACATTTAAGACCCACACAGACCAGGAAACCGGTCAAACAATAATCTCAGGTATGGGCGAACTTCATCTTGAAATCATCGTTGACAGGCTTCTGCGCGAGTTTAGAGTTGAGGCCAATGTAGGTAAACCACAAGTTGCCTATAGGGAAAGCTTTAAAAAATCCGCAGACGTTGAAGGCAAATATGTGCGCCAATCCGGCGGCCGTGGCCAGTACGGCCACTGTAAAGTGCTGTTCGAGCCACTTGACGCAAACGACAAAGATAATGTCTACGAGTTTGTGGACAAAATCGTCGGCGGCGTTGTGCCAAAAGAGTATGTTCAAGCCATTAATAATGGTATCCAAGAAGCCATGCAATCCGGCATAATCGGCGGTTATCCGGTACTTGGTGTAAGGGCAACGTTGTATGACGGCAGCACTCACGACGTTGACTCATCGGAAATGGCATTTAAAATCGCCGGCTCCATGGCTTTCAAAGAGGCCATGAAAAAAGGCGAGCCAATTCTACTTGAGCCAATCATGAAGGTTGACGTAACCGTACCCGAGGATTACATGGGCGATGTAATTGGTGATATCAACAGTCGCCGTGGCAAAATCGACGGCATGGAAGCCAGAAATAACGCCCAGCTTATCCACTCCTATGTGCCACTTGCAGAGATGTTTGGTTATGCCACAGACCTTAGGTCAAAGACCCAAGGCCGCGGGCTTTATGCCATGGAAATGCATCACTACGAGCCGGTTCCAAAGAGTGTGATGGAAAAAGCAGCAACCAACAAATAAAGCTTGCAAATAAACGCCTATCAAAACCCTTAACGATACGCTTAAAGTAACACTTGCAAAGCTTGGCAATATTGTTATACTGTGTACAACCACAGACAAGGAGGAACAGACCAATGGGAAAAGCAAAGTTTGAAAGGAACAAGCCTCATGTCAATATCGGTACCATCGGTCATATCGACCATGGTAAGACCACGTTGACAGCCGCCATCACAAAAACATTGCATGAGCGGTACAAACTAGGCGAGGCCGTTGCTTTCGATAAGATTGACAAAGCGCCAGAAGAAAAAGCGCGCGGCATCACAATCTCCACAACCCACGTAGAGTACGAAACCCCTAACCGTCACTACGCCCACGTAGACTGCCCAGGCCATGCTGACTATGTTAAAAACATGATCACAGGTGCTGCGCAAATGGACGGTGCTATTCTTGTAGTAGCAGCCACAGACGGTGTTATGAGCCAAACACGCGAGCATATCCTGCTTGCGCGTCAGGTAAACGTACCCAAAATCGTGGTATTCATGAACAAATGCGACATGGTTGAAGACGAGGAATTACTTGACCTAGTAGACATGGAAATCCGTGAACTTCTGGACAAGTACGAGTTCCCCGGCGACGACACACCAATCATCCGCGGCTCTGCTCTTAAAGCCCTGGAAAACCCAGAAGGCGAATGGGGCGACAAGATTCTTGAGCTTTTCGAAGCTGTAGATACCTTTATCACAACCCCAGAGCGTGACGTAGACCAGCCATTCCTTATGCCTGTTGAAGACGTATTTACAATCACTGGCCGTGGTACAGTTGTTACTGGTCGTGTAGAGCGTGGTACCCTTAACCTTAACGACAAAGTAGAAATCATCGGTTTTACCGACGAAAAACGCGAAGTTGTTGTAACAGGTATTGAGATGTTTAAGAAAGACCTCGGCCAAGCACTGGCAGGCGACAACGCCGGCCTACTGCTTCGCGGTGTACAGCGTACAGAAATTGAGCGCGGCCAAGTTTTGGCAAAGCCAGGTTCTATTACCTCACACACCAAGTTCCAAGCCCAAGTTTACGTTCTTTCAAAAGACGAGGGCGGACGCCATAAGGCTTTCTTCACCAACTACCGTCCACAGTTTTATTTCCGTACAACTGACGTAACAGGTGTTATCACCCTTCCAGACGGTGTAGAAATGTGTATGCCAGGCGACCACATTGAGATGACTGTAGAGCTTATCTCTCCAATCGCTATGGAAACCGGTTCAACCTTTGCTATCCGCGAAGGCGGCCGTACAGTTGGTGCTGGTGTTGTTGTTAGCATCACTAATTAATTTTTGATTAAGTTTTGAGTATGTAATGTAATATTGAAAGCCGCAACGGTATGCGAATTGCCGTTGCGGCTTTTTTTGTTATTTACTTGGTTTATCTGTTATAGTGTTTGCTGCGGACATATTGTCGTATTTTATGACATGACATTCTTGTGTAAATTGTCATATGATTCTTCTGGCGTTTATGACATGACTTTTTTATGTGGATTGGCATTTGATTCTTCTGGCCTATCTTTAGGTTCATCGTCTGAGTCATGTTTAGGGTCCTCTTTAGGGAAAGGGCGTGGGGTGTGAAGTGGATTCAAACTTTGTCAAAAGCTATTGGCTATATTGAAGGCAATTTGACAAGTGATATTTCTATCGACGATGTAGCAAGCAGTGTGCATTCGTCCAGTTCGCATTTTCAGCTTATCTTTCATGTGGTGATGGGCTTGACTATTGGCGAGTATATCCGCAATAGGCGGTTAAGCTTGGCCGCGCAGGACTTGCTTGGGCCGGGTTGTAGGATTATTGATGTTGCAATGCGCTACCAATATGATACGCAGGAGAGTTTTTCTAAGGCGTTTGCTCGGTTTCATGGGGTGCCGCCATCGAAGTTGCAAATTGGACAGGCTAGGCTGTTTCATCCTCTTACAATTAATGTGTCTATTGAAGGCGGGTTTGAGTTGCCGTGGCCGCTAAATAGTGACATGTGGAACAAAGAGAAGCTAGGTGATGAGTTTCATTTGGTTGACTGGGATGAGGTTGGTATGCAGGCGGCCAAACTGTCTGCTGCTGAGAAGTATAAAAGGATTATTGACTGGGCTAGGAGGGCTAGAGGAAAGAACCCAGGTGTGTTTGATGCCCTTACTGAATGGTTATTGGATGACCGCCAGTGGACGATGGATAAGCTTGCGGAAAACGAGCAGATATTAATGCAGGGCGTGCTTGCCAGGTTTAAGGACCAAAATGCTCGGCTTCGGATGTACTTAAAGGAGCTTGAGGAATCGGGTGTTGTTAACACGGCTGTGTTTAAGGCGTTAGACGATTTTGATAGGGAATTGGCGGGAATACGGGTAGATGAGGGGCTGCATACAGCGGTTGCAGGTATGTTTGCGGATTTTGCCACAATGCAGGGCCATGATGTGCGGGTGAAAATTGCCGGGGATAAAACTGACCCTAAGGGCATTCATACCGCGTTGGGGCTGGGTTATATCAACCATTTGAAGAATTGTGACGCACAGGTACAGTGGTGTTTGTTTATGCCGGATGTTGTAAGGCATCAACAAAAGGGCTTCCAGTTAGAAAGCTTAGTTTATAAGCAAATGCCCGCGCTGCGCTTTATTGGGCGGGAAAGCGATGACTCTACTGATAGTATCCTGGGGCGGAGGGCGATTTTTCAAGTTTTAGATGCTATGGTTGGGTATCAGTCGGGTTTTGATTTTGACCTATTATTTATGCATCATTATGGGCGGGGTGTGGATGTTGAGCCTTGGCATGGCTTCATTGGGCGGTTTATGAAGGCTGGGACTCCTGTGCCGGATGGTTTTGTGCATTGGGATTTAGTTGAGGAAGAAGGTGACACAACTGCTTTGACCTTTCGTTCCCAGTTTGCGTTTGCTATATTTTCCGGCGATACTGATGCAATGCATAAACGTGAGGGCTACGATAGCGACGCAATGTATGATGTTACCCGTAATATCATCTTGGGGCAGGGTGTAATTATTCCTTATCCTGATGCTTATTGGACGGCGGAAGTGTTTTTGGATGGCTATGATAAGCCTGGTAGTGCTTATATGTTTTCTGTGGTTTTGGATTAGGGCATGTTCCTGCCTCTGTAGTGGGAACACGCCCATAATATAATACAAGGAGAGTGCAAAATGTCCAAAAGAACGATTGAGTGTTACATCAGTGAGGTACTTAACGGTGATGCGCGGGAGAACGCGTTAAAGTTGGTTGCGCATATTAGGGTAGGGGAGGAGGCCGGCAAATCGTCGATTGTTATGAATGACGAAAAAGATGAGAGCGGGTGGAATGTTCCGGGTATAGGTTTTATTGTAATCACCGGTTCAGACGACTTCCCAGGCCCTTGGACTATGTGGATGGGCGTAGATAATCTTGGTGAGGGCGTGACTACACCTGTTGATGAAAGCCTTAAGGAGCTTGCGTGGTCTTATGTGTCACCATGTGGAAGCTGCGGTGGTTCGTGTACACCGGGTGCCCGTACTACAATCTTTGGCAGGGTTTTTGAAAACACATGCCAGTCTAATTTGATGTTTACTAACCCGGATGCTGGTGTGGTTGAGGGTATGATTAAGATTATTGATATGCTAAGGTAGTGGCTTCTGAGATAAGGGCTTCCGAGATATGGGGCTTCATAGAATATAAGCGTAAGATAAAAAACCTGTGGATTTGCGTTCGCAGGTTTTTTGTGTGCAGGGGCGTGGGCTTGAAACCTTTCCCCAAAATGGAAAAACCCCGTTTTATGCGGCCTAGATCGCTTTTCCCTAAAATGGAAAAACCGCTAATGTAACGCTTATTCTCTAATCCCGGAAACTCTATTGCGATTTGACTGTAAAATGTGTACATATTTTATGAAAATTAACTTGAATTAATATTGACAAAGTGCTAAATAAATGACATGATTTTTCAGTGCATTCACAAAAATGGCAAACAGGATTGCTGCATTGCCTGCCCATATAGTCATATTATACAAAGTTGTGCCGGACTTAGGAAACATAAAGCGGCCTATTTCGCTAATGTAGGCAAGTCGGCATTTCATGTTTATGCCTATTTATATAGGCTACTAGAATGGAGAGTTAACAATGAAAAGACACAAGCTACATCGTGCAGTTGCGTTTTTTATCGCATTTGTGATGCTGCTGGGTGCGCTAACCGGCTTGTATGTGCCGGTGTACGCGGATAGTAGCCCAGTTGTGCAGGAAAACGCGCAAGAATATGTGCATAAGATGCAATCTTTGCAACCACTAGAGGAAGGGTTATTTACTTATACAGTGCATATTGCCAATGAGCTTGGCGGTGCAAGTGCGTATGTATGGAACCCTGCCACAAGCACACGTACAGACTTTGGTGCAAATGTGGGTGGTTTCCGTACAGCCACCATTACAAGCCCGGAGGCTAGGCTTAGCCTGCGCATAGGCGGTTACGGAGGCTGGGCAACCCCTTTTGAAAGAGATTTTGTTGTTACCGCAGAGCATAACAATGTCTATATGTTCCCGCGTACAGGCGGTGATGTATTAGGGCTTGTATATGCCGTGCCAAGACTTGGCGGTTATGTGGACTTTACACTTATATCTTGGGATAGCACCATGAGAATCGGTGCGACCGGGCATCCGATGTTATATTTCCCCGAAAGAGCTACTGCTTTGGGTAATTTGCTGCCCGATGGCAGTGCGGCTAGCGGTCATTTTTTATATACCTCTTCCGTTAACTGGGGTGCTGGGCAGCATACTTTTAGGTTAAGCCGCGGTACACTATGGCCACGAGATGGGTTGTATGCAAGGGTTTACATTCCAACCCCACCGCCTCCACCGGGGTATGTGCCTGTAACCATAAATTATTTAAGGCGCAATGAAAATTATGCGGGCTGGGATATGTGGGCATTTACAACAGGTTCTGGCCGTATGCTTGGCGATAACCCACGTTTGTTTTCTGCTACAAATATACCAATGGGCGGTTATGCATGGGCTGGGTTGACATTGCAAGTAACAGACGATACATGCTCTATAAACTTTTACGCGCGCCCAGGGCATTGGGGCGCGGGACGTAGCCCGCAAATACATGCCAGCCTTAATATTTGTAACGAAACCGGCGTTACTTTACCAACGACTCTGTACTATATACATGGGGACTTGCGTGCTTTTAACGAGTTTCCTTATCTGGGCCTTGCGGTACAGGCTGTGCTTGCAGACTGGGATAACTGGCTGAGAGTAACAATGAATATGCGTCCTTCACAATTGCCGGATGCAAACTTATTTGTGTTGAGAAATGAAACAACCGAGGAATCATTTACACCGTCTGCCGTAAGGTGGGTATATGGGACGCCTCCTGTATGGAATCATACCCAAGGAGGATATGAGGCAACATCCGTTACCTTCCATCTGGATTTTCCACGTCACACGCTTGTACCTTACGAGCATTTTACACTAAGATACGGTGGCCAAACCGCTGATATCGCAACCGACGTAGTAATGCGCAACATTCTAGACCGCTACCACACTACAGAGCGTCAGGGCCTATGGCAGGATGGCAATAATTTTAACGCCTCTATTTGGGCACCAACTGCTTACTGCGTTCAGCTAGTTGTGTATTCGGAATTAAGGCAAGGCTTTGGCACGGATGACCACTTTACCAGGGGCAATACAGGCAATGGCTCTGTACGGCAAGACTTCCTTCGTAACCCAGCCAATTACACTACACATGAGATGTACCGGGATGCTGATACGGGAATGTGGAGTCTTGTTACGCCCCTTCCTATTAGCGTTGCCAATCAGTGGTATATGTTCCGTGTAGAGCAGCCAAATGGTGATGTGCAATATGCCGTAGACCCTTGGGCAACTGCGGTTTCTATGTATGGGCAATTGGGTGCGATTATAACTGATGCACAGCGCGGCCGTCCGCTTCGTGACGAGAACGGCTTAAACAGGTTGCAACGGGGCGAGTTTCTTCCTGGCGCAAACCCCGATATTGTGCGTATGCATAATGGCACCGCCAGCCAAGTAGACCATATTATATATCAAACCCATGTACGCGACTTTACGCTTCACCCAAGTTCCGGTGTTACCAATCCTGGTACTTTTCTTGGGGTTGTAGAGCGTGGCACACATGTACCCGGTCATCCAGATGTTTCTACCGGGATTGACCACCTGCTGGAACTTGGTATTACAACCGTGTACTTTTTGCCTCTTTACGACCAGGCAAATATAAATGAAGCAACAGACCGCCGTGGTTTTAATGTGCATGGCGCGTTTAACTGGGGTTTTGATCCGCTGCATTTTAATGTGCCGGAAGGTGCATTTTCTACAAGGCCGGATGACCCCGCAAACCGTATTGAAGAAATGAAATATATGATAGACCAACTTCACGCACATGGTATTCGTGTGGTCTTGGACGTGGTATATAACCATACCGCAAGTATTACCGGCAGCCCTTTCCATCATGTTGTGCCTGGTTACTTCCATAGGTCTTGGTGTAATGGGCTATTTTCAGACGGTGCCGGTGTTGGTAACGAAGTTGCCTCCGAGCGGCCAATGGTGCGCCAATATATCGTTGATTCGCTACTGTTTTGGCAGCGTGAATTTGGCGTAGACGGCTTCCGTTTTGACCTTATGGGGCTGCATGATGCGGAGACAATGTTCCAAGCTGTGGAAGCCCTTAGGGCGGTTGACCCTAACGTTATTATTTATGGCGAGCCTTGGGTTGCGTCTACAACACCTTTGCATTTTGCTAACTATGTAATGCCAGGGCATTTGCATAACTACCCATTTGTGCGTGAAGGTTTGTGCCGTGCAAGTGGCGGAAATGGCGTTCACTGGGCTAACCACTGGGCTGTAGCCAGCCTTCCACTGATATCCACGCCCAATTGGCATAGAGATGTGGGGCCTTTTGGGTTCTTTAATGACAGAACACGGCCTATATATATTGGTGGAACGGACTCTTCAACCCCAGGGTTTATTGGGGGTGCCAGGTATCGCGACCGCTTATGGGATGCCGTAAGGGGGATAGACGGCTATACCGTGCGCCCGTCAAACTCTATAAATTATGCGTCCAAGCATGATAACTTTGTTTTATGGGATAACTTGGCTTGGACACTTGGGCCTGGTAGGTTTGGTATTGGTGGTGCACGGCTTAACTATAACAATATGGAAGCCTTAAATGCCTGGTATCGCCCGGCTACTGCCTTGCGTGCAGCATGTGACCTCCCGATTAACGCAGGCATAACACAGCCACGGGATGCCCGTTGGGGTGATGATTTTATTAACAATACCGACTTTTATGTAAATCCGTTTTTCCATATAGAAATGCAACGCGATGCTCTTGGATTGGATAGTCGATATATAGACACTTATGCAGTACGTGCGCAGCTACTTGCTGCTGGTATTGTACTAACTTCTCAAGGGGTTCCGTTCTTGCATTCTGGTGACGAGTTTTTGCGTACAAAGCGGGGGCACCGCAATACCTTTAATGCCTATGACTGCTATAACGCAATAAACTGGGAACAAAAAGTGCGCTTTAACCAGGTTTATGAATTTTACAGCGGCATGGTTGAGTTGCGCCGTCATGTACCTGCATTTAGGATGGATGATTATGTAAGCGATATGAGTAGCCGTTTCACAATGGTGTGTAACCGTAATCAGCAGGATACCCTTGTGTTTAGCATAGGTGAATATGCCGGAGGCAGCACATGGCGCAATGTTTATGTAGGTTATAACGGCAGTGCCAGCTATCAAGAAGTATGGCTTGACAGGCCGTATGACCTGTTCGTTGTTGTTTCAACTGAGATTGGATATGCCGGTATCAGAAGCCTTGAGGTTATACCGGCGGGTACAACTTTGTTTACCCTTCCGCCATTTTCTATGTTTGTGGCACATGATACAGCTTGCCCGGTTTGTGAGCACCCGATAGACGAGTGTGTATGCAACGTAACAATCACCAGCCGCCATATGCTTACCATTACGGAAAACACAAACAGGACACTAAACCTTACCGCCAGGGGCACAGACCCTATTACATTTACCCTTGGTGACGATGCCCCTACAGGTGTAGGTATTGTGGGTAATCAACTGTTAATGGCAGATACTATTGCTGTTGGAGAACACAGCTTTACAATAATAGCCGCCAACGAAGAAGGCTATTATGAGCAAACTTTCATCCTGCATGTTTTGCCGAGAAATATTAATGCGCTTAACTTCCAAAACCCCCATAGCTTGCCGGAAACCCCTCATGGGGGCAATATTCTTCATGCGTGGAATATGAGCTTTAACGAGATACGCGCACAACTGCCGTATATTGCCGAAGCCGGTTTTGGTGTTATTCAAACATCACCGATTGGTGAGGCACTGGAAGCGTTCCCGTATCCGCTGGACGAAGACTTTAGATATACTTGGTGGATGCTGTACCAGCCTACCCGCTTTAGGATTGGCAATATGCTTGGCACAGAAGAAGAGTTTAGGCTTTTGACAAGCGCAGCGGCAGAACTTGGTATTTTTGTTATCGTTGATGCGGTGCCAAACCATACTACAAGCTGGTGGTGCCAAATCCACGAAGAGTTGCAGCATCCGGATCTTTTCCATGCTGTACCGGGCGACGGAAGCCAGTGGGATATACGCATCAATGATTTCTACAATAGGATGGAGCATACAAGAGGGCGTTTGTATGACCTTGTAGACTTTTATACCGGGAACCCGGAAATGCAAGCCCTGTATACGGAATTTTTGGGGCGGATAATTGACGCTGGCGCAAGCGGCTTCCGCTTTGATGCTATGAGCCATGTTGAGGCACCGGTTGAGCATCTTGGGGATGGAAGCGATTTTTGGCCTGTTATTAATAGTTTTGTGCGGGATCATGTGGCCGGCCTTGATTCTTTAGGTTATGGCAGACCCCATTCTTTCCAGTATGGTGAGATACTTGGGCCTACCCATAGGCAAGAAATATATGCGTCTCAACTACCTGCCGATATCCTTGTAACGCCTTATATGTTTGGCAATTATATCCGTTGGTACGGTGTTACACGCCAAGGATATGACGGCAATTGGGGCACTAGGTATAACAGGCAAGGTTCGCATTTGCGTACAGGTGACGGCCAATGGGATAGCTGGGATACAAGCAATTTTGGAATACCAAGTGCAACAACCAACCGGGTTGTGCCTTGGGTAGAATCTCATGATCAATTTGCTAACACTGGTGTTTCTACGATATTGACCGGAGAGCAAATTGCGGTTGGCTGGGCACTTATTGCTGCCCGCGCTGGGACAACGCCTTTATTCTTTGTACGCCCTGGGGCATATGTACCTGGATATAGGGCTGGCAATATTGACAATAGGAATCATGACCCGGCACTTGGTTTTGTTAACGACGGGCAGATGTTTATCCCTAACAGCGACGGCTCGTTTAGCAACGCGTGGGGGCATAGCGACTTCTTCCGCGACCCTACAATTGCCGCTGTTAACTGGTTTGCAAATGACTTTATCAATTATCCGGAACGTACCGATACCCACTGGGGTAATGTGGCGTTTATAGAGCGCGGGCCGGCGGGTGCTGGCAATAAGCTTGGTGCTGTTATTGTAAATGCCGGTACGCTAGCCCGTACGCCAAACGGATGGACTACCCATTTGGCAGATGGGGTATATGTATGCGATATAACAGAGCTTGAGTTTACTGTTGAAAGCGGAGGCATTGCCGGCCCCGAAATACCAGGCCGGACTGTGCTTGTGCTTCGCCAACTTGATGACGAAGAGGTGCAATACTACACGCTTATCCAAGTGGTAGAAGGCGAAACCAGGGCTAATGAAGAGCATGAAGCCCAAGCTAATGTAACAATAGCACCGGTACTACCGACAGCAGACGGAAGAATTTTTACACACTGGACGTTTGAGCCCCTTAATGTTGTGTTTGTGTCTGGAAGCGATGCCTACAGTGCAAGCCCGACATTTGTGATGCCTAATGCTAATGTTACTGTTACGGCTAATTTTGAGGCGGCTAGTGTTGTAGTTGCGCCGGATTTGGCTACAGTGTTGCAAGGTGGTACAGAGGAGTTTGCGGCAACGGTAAATAGCGGTGTCATAGGCGCGGGTGCAGTGCAGTGGTCTGTAGAAGGTAGTAGTAATCCTGGGACATTTATATCAAGTGTTGGGCTGCTGACAGTTGCTGTTGATGAAGTGGCGACTACCATTACTGTCGTGGCGGTTTGTGCTGTGACTTATCCAGAAGTAAGAGGGACGGCTGTTGTAACTGTAACCCCGTTTGTACCAGCGAGTATTGTTGTTGCGCCTGCATTAGCGACGGTGCAGCAAGGTGACAGCGAAGAATTTACCGCCATTGTAACCAGCGATGCTGCGGGCGTGGGCGTGGTAGAGTGGTCAGTAGAAGGCAGTAGCAACCCTGGGACATTTATATCAAGCGCAGGCCTGCTGACAGTGGCCGCCGATGAAGCAGCAGTTACCATTACAGTGGTGGCGGTTTGTGTAGTGACCAGCCCAGAGCTGAGAGGAACGGCAGTAGTAACAATAACGCCGCAAGGCGGTACAGTGGATTGGGGCGACTTGGGCGAGGTTATTGCAGAGGCGGAGGCGTTATTTCCTTATGAGTATAGGTATACAGTGGCAAGCTGGGCGGAGATGATGGCAGTGCTTCGCGCAGCAAGAGCTGTATATGCCAATGAGACAGTTTCCCAAGCCACTGTAGATAATGTCAGAGATATGCTTGTAATGATGTTGGAAGCGTTAGAGATATATGAACCTCTACCAGCCCCCGACTTTGCAGAGTTAAATGCACTTATCTTATCAATACAGGAACTTGACGAAGCCGATTTTACTCCATTGAGTTGGGGGCACTTACAGGCTAGTCTTAACGCTGCGCAGGTTGTTTTAAACAATCCAACTGCAACGGCAACCTCTATAGCAACTGTTGTAAACAATCTACAGGCAATGATAGATGCGCTGGAGAAACAGCCAGTGAGTACAATAAATCGTACAGGCTTGAGTGACGCTATAGCACTGGCAGAGAGCCAGATACAAGCCAACTACACGCCATTATCATGGGGTTGGCTTACAGCAATGTTAAATTCAGCAAGAAATGTAATGAATAACCCGAATGCATCGCAAACAGCAATAGACAATGCAACAAATAATCTTCTTACAGCAATAGATATGCTTGTTCCGGTTTCGTAAAGAAATAATAGTTGTATGTGCATTGCTCCAGAAATGGAGCACCATATAAGGCAATCTTGAGTTTATAAAGGTTGCAGCAAGAGAGGGAATGCTCTAGAGTTATTAATGAGAGGAGAAGTAAAATGAGAAAGATGAAAAATAAAAAAAGACTAACCGGCTTGGTGATTGCATTCTTGCTGGTAGCCCTAACCGGTTCGGCATTTGCTTTTGCGCCAGGTATACTTGATGTTACAGGCAATATACGCCTTGCGGATGCATATGTGGTTTGGTCGAATGTCCAAGATAGCCCAGGAATGTTTACACCTTTAAGCGGTGAAGTGGAGGCAATACACTCAGCCCAGATTGTTGATGCACGAGGAAGAACCCGACAGCGTATTGAATGGAATATTTACTTCACAGGGCCTGGTTTTGCGATGATAACAGCTACTGCGACAAATGAAGCTGGCGTTAATGCATTAATTGATGATTTTACTGTAACATGGACTCCTGCAATTGCAGGCGTAGGTGCCACTTTAGCCGATTTTGGGCTTACAGTTGACCCGCTTAATCTATTCGCTGGCTTTGTTGGCACAGTAATTGCCCCAGGTGCGGATGAGATTGTACTGATTAGAATAGATTGGGACGGTACTGTACCCGCAGGATTTAACGTACCAGGGGACAACGTAGTACGCTCAGTAGATGGCACAGATGTATCCTTTGGCTTAGCAGGCACATTTGTAATTGAGTTTGATTATATAGTAGCCCCATAATACCGAGATAATATCTATGCAAAACAAACCGGAAATAGCGCAACAGTTCTCCCTTTCGCTGTTATGCTATTTCCGGTTTTTTCAAGGAAGTGGTTTGCGTGAAAAGTAGGAATATAAGGTTTACGGCTGTTGTGTGTTTTGCCATTGTAATGACGCAGATAATCTATATGGCGATACCATTGGAGTTTCTCCAGTTATATAACTTATCTGTAAGGGCAGTTGTGTATATTTTGCTTGCAATAGCTATATATGTATTTTTTGGCCGTGATGGACGTCATGCGCGTAAGGGCTATGAATCAAATGTCGTTGCTGTTATATCTGTTGTGACATTTGGGATTGTTATATTGATTGTTTCGATTTTGTTTGGTGCAGGGCGTAATGCGTATACGGCAAGTGTGGCTGTTGTGTTGAATAATCTTTGGGCATATGGCTTGGTTATAATTTTAGGGGAATATATTAGGTATAAACTTATCAGAAGTGCTGACCATAAAGAGCGTGATGGTATTGTTGTGACTGTTACTATTGTACTTGCGCTTGGTCAGATGAATGCATTACATACTTTAATCCATGGTAGCCCGGTTGTATCGACTATCTTTTTTGAGTTTATTTTTCCACCGCTGGTTATTAGCGCGGTTGCTAGTTATTTTGTGGTGAAGGAAAGCAGTATTCTTTCGGTTATTGCGATATGTTTTGTTTATGGGATGGTACCGTATTTGATGCCGGTGTTGCCCCATGTGGCCCCACTTGTCATTTCATTAATAATTTGCGGCTTGGTGTTTATATCTGGGGTTGTGCTTTATTTTGTTTCCAGCGAGAACAGGGCATTAATGCGGCGGCGGGAAAAGCGGGCTAGGAGATATGAAAAGAAGCCTGTTTTTGGCTATGTAACAGCCGTGGTAATAGTGTTTGTTGTTATTGCGTTTATACGAGGTGCGTTTCCAATTTATCCGCTTGTTGTTCTTACAGGCTCGATGGCGGGTACATTTGAGCGTGGCAGTATTGTGTTTGTGCAAAGGGCACCGCCGGGACAAGCTTATGCCATGGTTGGAGAGGGTTATGTAATACATTTTGCCAATCATCTTGGTGTTGATTATATCCACCGGGTTGTGGATTTTGGGTTTGACGAGGATGGACGAAGGACATATGTAACCCAGGGTGACGCGGCATATCTAATAGATGCGCGCCCGGTAGGGCAGGAAGATGTGCTGGGTGTAGCGCGTACATTTATACCGCTTTTGGGCTGGCCATATATATTTGTTAGGGCGGTTTTAGGGCAGTAGTGGCAACACGCCCTAGTAGACATCTTGTATAACTGGGTAAACTTGGCCGCGAATGCGGAGTTTAGTAGCTATGCGAGAGGTTTATTAATCTAATGAAATGAGTGAGGGAAGATGTTTTTAACTAAGATTAAAGAATTTTTTGCCAAGGGGCCTCATATGGTGAGGATTGTTTTTTCATCGGTTGTGATTTTGTTTGCGGTAGTTGTAGGGTTATTTTTCTTGATTGGGCACTTGGGGGAGGATACGGTTAGTGATGTTTCTGGTCGGGTTGATGTCGGGTTTCGGGTATTTTACTTAGAAAACGATGTGTTTGCGGATAACCCTATACCGCCGAACTTGAATTTTCTTATGTCGTTTACTGATTATATTGAGGTAGATAATCGTTTTTTTGTTTATCTAAGCGACGAGGTAGAAATTCATTATAGTTATAGTGCCGTGAAGCGTATGAATATCCGGCATGTCGAGTCACATGACGCGGACAGGAATCCTATTGTTTTTGAGTTGGTTACGCCATTATCGAAGCGGTATGGGCAGGTAGTATCCAATAGTGTTAGCTTGCCTGGTAATAACGGTAGTAGTAGCAGTAATAACGCTAGTAGCGGCAGTAATAACAGCGGTAATGCCAATAGTAATGCCAATAATAATGCCAATGGCAACATTAATGGGGCGATGTGGAGCTATGCAATTGACCCCAAATATTATATTGATATTTATTTTGATTTTATAGCCGCGCAGTTGCGACAGATGGCAGCAGAAAACGTTGTGGCTTTGGGGCAGAGGGGCTTTTCTGCGGAGCTTTTTATTGATTTTACTTATAACATAGCGGTACCGGAATGGGATTTTAGTGAGTCTATCACACGGGGCTATCGTTTTCAGTTATCGACGGAAGTGTACTCGCTTGCTGTTACGGGTATGCCTACCTTTGAGGCGTCTGTGGTTTTAGGCGAGCAGTCACGGCAGCTAACGTTGCCAGTGATTATTATAATTGCCGGGGCTTTAGCCATGGGGGTTTATGGTTTGCTTAGTGGGATACGACTGCTGCAAGCTCATCCAGATGAGAAAGTACAAGAAGCACAGACGATACTTCGGAAATATGCTAATGAGATTGTTGTCTCGCAAACGCCTCTTTCGCTGTCTAGCTATTCGCCGGTAGATGTTGCGGACTTTGACAGTCTGTTGCGGTTGGCGATAAACCTTAATAAGCATATCATGGGCTATCATGACGATGAACAGGCGGCTTTTGCTGTTATTGTTGATGGTTATGTATATAGGTATGTGATTAATTATGGTAGCGGAATTGCGCGCGCTGGTGGTGGCAGGATGGTAACGGCGAAAGCGGTTGATGAGAGGGTAAGTAGTCACAAATAAGCCGGGGTTTGTAGGATTGAAACCTTTGTCAAAACTGGAAAAACCCGTATTTTCAAGCTTTATTGGCCTTTTGCCGACAGCGATGGTAATGTTTGCCATAATCTTAGTCCTCCATGTTCTTGCTATGCACCAAGGAGGGACTGACGCAGGATTATGGCAAAAAGACCATTGCTTCGGGCGGTTTTTAAGGGGAATGATTATAGTATTGACGTCTAAGACACTTAGTGAAATTTTCAAGTTTGTGGCGAAAATGAAAAATAATCATTGACAGGATTATAGTGTTAAGTGGCAATAAGGGCGAACAATTTGTATAAAGAGTAAATGTGTGATTGAGCGGAGGGACAAATAATGACTATCGTAACGCAAAGGATGAGAAACAAAGGAGGAAGGGCAACGAAAAAGGTGTTAAGTATTGTTATGACACTGCTAATAGGTTTTTCGCAAATTGGTGCCGCGCCACTTAGACTACATGGTAAGTTGTATACAGGGCACGCGATATTGCAGTACGATGATGGGTATGGGCGAGTATTATTATAGCCAGGAAGAAGGGGTATCCCCAATGAACACATATGCGAAGTATCGGACTATGTTATTGCATATTATTTTAGATGGGACTTTGCCTATCCGACGCCTTTCTTGGTCAACATATATGAGATATCGTATGAATACAATTGTGATGTTCTTGTTGACGTAATATTAATTGCATGTATAGATTTCGAACCCGTCAGCTATTAGAACGTGCGCTGTGAAGGACGGAAATAACGTTACTTAATTATTGCTCCAGCAAGTCAATAAAAGCATTAAATGCGTAAAGGTACAAGTTGGGCAGAGGTGTTTTTATTCTATTGGATAAGCTTAGAAAAAACTCACTTTTGTTGGACGCGAGACGTGTATCTTTTGCGATATCAGCAGTCTTTTCACTTTTAAGAATAATCCGCATCGCTATTTCGTCTGCGTTTTCAACGTCAAGGGTTTCAGTTTTTACTTTGTGATATCGCAGCTTGCGCTGATACGCCTTCTCTGCACGGTTGCAATCTCTAATTACATTTAGAACATCATCAGGAATTTCTATAAAGCAGTCGCATTTATAGAATGGGTACAAACTCCGTATATTTATTAGTGCCATGATTTTATCCTCCATTTTGATTGTTTTGGCTCGGTCAAAACAGAGGGTTTGGGGGAGAACGACAACGAAAGAAAGGCGGCTTATCCACAAAAAAGCCGTAGAAAATATGCTATTAAATGGTAAAACATAAAACTTGTCGAAATGAAAAACGCTCCGAACCGGTCAAGGCTCAGAGCGTTATGTATGAAATATTGTTTTGGTTGGTGTTGCTTATGTTTCTGCCATTTACGCCGCATATCAATTTCCCCAATATAGCGGGGAAAAGCGCAGCACTGGCACAATCATTCCAATATTTTCCACATTGGAAAAATCATACAAAACAAATCTGACATTTATCTGTCAGTAATCTGTCAATTGGAGCAAATTGCGACAACAAAAAACGGCGTGTAACACAACGCCGCTCGGGAAACAGTATGATGAATAAGGGATTTACAGGCAATACCAATAATATATGCTGTAATCTCATGCTTGGATATAAGGCGGTAGCCAACGTCCCTTATGGTTGTAATGTAGTCAATGTGTGGAAACGTCCTTGATTTTCTTTCTAAGCCTTTTAACCGTGCTGTAGATGTTGTCCGAAGATAATTCGCTATGCTCGTTGTTTGATATTTTGCTATATAACTGCTCATGGGACAGAATTTGCCCCGGCT
>Ga0123355_10005718_pt1 | contig 18269 bp, 18 predicted proteins | sample TergutEmb28metaG_3_FD_89872 | JGI IMG/M metagenome (GOLD analysis project Ga0123355, IMG submission 89872) | Embiratermes neotenicus P1 segment gut microbial communities from Petit-Saut dam, French Guiana - Emb289 P1 | ecosystem: Host-associated > Arthropoda: Insects > Digestive system > Gut ... | reverse complement strand
GGAATATACAGATACGCTGGTTGAGCATATAGCTAAAGAAGGCTATGACCAATCCTATGGCGCAAGGCCGCTTAGGCGCGCAATCCAGACCAAAATAGAGGACGAATTGGCCGAGGCTATTTTACTTGGGCGGTTTAAGGAAGGGTCGGCTATAAAGGCCGATTTTTCGGATGGGATTGTTAGGTTTGATACCGTTTGAGGTCGTTGTAAATAATTTCGCGAAACGCGAAGGGTGCATCGTTGGTATATGCGATGCTTCGCCGTTAGCACTAGATACTGCGCGATCCACTCCTTTTGTAAGTCGTGACCACTTGAAACGCACAGACCCGGCCGCCAGCTTACCCGGTGTAAAAAGCATAGTTGTGGTGGGGGTACAGCCCAAACCGCGGGACTTCCCGCCAATGCCTGATGGTGCGGGTATTCTTTCTGTGTTGGGTGTGGCGGAAGATTATCATGTTGCTGTTAGAGCCTTGCTTAAAAAACTGGTTGCGGAATTGCTACTTCATACGACTTTTATGCATAAAATTTTAGTAGACAGCCCAACCCTAGACGAACGCGCTTTGGCTGTTCGTGCGGGGCTGGGCTTTATCGGGCGTAGCGGGCTTGTGATAACGCCGGAGTTCGGCTCGCGGTTTAATATTGGGTTGTTGCTGATGGATATTGAAATGAAGAGCTCAAGCGGCGCAGATAACGCCGGTTACATATCACCGGCAAGCGGCAAAGGAATGCCGGTTGCCATCTGCCCCCCAGACTGCAAAAATTGCGTAAAAGCCTGCCCAGGCGGGGCGTTATCCGTGCCGGGGGGCCTGGACGCGGCCCGTTGCATATCATACCTAACCCAAAAGGATGACCTAACCCCGGAAGAATCAGCTCTGATAGGTTGCCGCCTATATGGCTGTGATGTTTGCCAGGATGTATGCCCCTTTAACCGTCCGCAACCGGTAGCCTGGGCAAACCCGGAAGATTGGCTGTCCATGAGCGATGCGGAGCTTGTTAAAGTGTATGGCCATACAGCCATGCTGTGGCGCGGCACGGCGTTGCTAAAACGCAATGCAAAGATAGCAATTTCCTATACTCATAAATAAGACGCAACTTGCAAAAGACGAAGCGGTTATGGTAGATTACCCCAGATTAGCAAAGAATTACACAAAAGCAGAATTGCTGAGTAGGAGATGAATCTTGAACAAATGGTTTGAAATAGGCATCATAGTAAAGCCACAGGGCATAGGCGGCGAGTTAAGAATACTTCCGACAACCGACGACCCCGAGCGGTTTTCCCTGCTAAGCGAGGTGTATGTACGGCCCAAAGTGCCGGGTACGCCCGAACTATACAAGCTCATTTCGGCACGGCGGCATAAAGGGCTGGTGCTGATAAAATTCGCGGGAGTAAACGACCGCAACGCGGCGGAGAAGCTGGTCGGCGGCGTGTTATTGATTCCGCCGGAGAAGGCGCTCACGCTGGATACGGACGAATATTTCATCCGCGACCTGGTTGGGCTTAAAGTCGAAACAGAGGATAATCAACCCCTGGGGGAAATCACGGATGTATTTTCCACTGGGGCTAATGATGTATATATAGTACGAGGTGCCGATGGTGAATCCTTTATGATACCGGCAATTAAAGATGTGGTGCTTACTGTTTCATTGCCGGAAGGGAAAGTAACAGTGCGTCTGATAGATGGCCTGCTAGAACTTAAGGCATGACTTTTCACATACTCACTTTGTTCCCGGAAATGATACGGGAAGCTGTTAACCACAGCATTATGGGCCGGGCCATACGCTCTGGCATTATTAGCGTTAACAGTGTGAATATCCGTGATTTTGCAGTTAATAAACATGGGCAGGTAGATGACTCGCCATATGGCGGCGGTGCCGGTATGGTGCTGATGGCGCCGCCGGTTTATGACGCGTATCAATATGTATTGGAAGGAATCCGCGCAAAGGCCGGCACGCCGGGGCCAAAAACCGTCATTGCGAGCGAAGCGAAGCAATCCAGAGACTGCGCAGATGCTGGATCGCTTCGCTTCGCTCGCAATGACGGGAAAGGCTACAATGACGGGAAAGACGGGCTCATATCACAGGCCCCGGCACTTATTTACCTATCCCCCCAAGGCCGTGTCCTAACCCAAAAAATAGCCGAAGAAATAGCCGCATCCCAGGAAATAATCCTGTTATGCGGCCATTACGAAGGTATCGACGAGCGCATTATCCAAGAAATAGTTACAGACGAAATATCCATTGGCGACTATGTGCTAACCGGCGGCGAGCCGGCGGCATTGGTGCTAATGGATGCAGTGTCGCGGCTGGTGCCCGGGGTTTTGGGCAAATCCGACTCGTTTAAGGACGAGAGCTTTTCGGACGGTTTGCTGGAATATCCCCACTACACCCGACCGCCGGTGTTTCGCGACAGGGCGGTGCCGGAGGTGCTTCTTTCCGGTCATCATGCGCAAATTGAGGCATGGCGCAAAGCGCAATCACTGGCTAGGACCAAGGTCAAAAGGCCGGATTTATTGGATGATGACAGGGTGAGCAAATGAGTAGGCATGGCTTCTTATGCACTATTAAAAGAGTGAGGTTTATTTTCGTTATCTTTTTAATCGTCATTGCATCCGGCTTTATGTCCAAAGTTCAAGTGTATGCGGACACGCGCACCGGTAGCGAAATCACAAATGCGGTTTACGAGCAAATCGAACTTATTTCTTTAGTCTTTCGTCTTGCCGGACACGCTGTGTTTAGTGATGAAGATACAGTCTATCAGCGAAGCCTTACCCCTGCTTTTAATCAATTTGCAGGTCACCCCATTGTAGAGCACACAAGAGAACTAACAAAAACAAGAGGAATCGGGTTTGATGCTCCAATCGTTTTTGCTATACATTTAGAAAAAATTGACGGTCAGTTCCAATTTGTATACGGCGCAAGAGTTTGGGAACACGATGATCGCTGGACGCCGGAAAATGTACGCGAATTTCTCGCGTTGCTTAATGATTTTTACATAACAAGCAATTTTGGAGCATTTTTTGATGAGCATAGACCATATTTTGAATGGCACAGCCAGCGTTTATATGATGAATTGATTGGCCAAATCAACTTTGACTGGTTTTATCAATTTGGGTTTGACTCCGAATCGATGCGGATAATAATACGCCCGTCCGGTACTTGGGGCCACTTTGGGCCAACGTTTCTGGATACAATCAATTATGCTGTAATAGCACAAAGGGCATATTACGGAGACTTATTGCTTACCACAGTCCACGAATTTGCTCACAGCTTTGCTAACCCGGTTGCCGAAGCATGGTATGAGGAGAACGAAGTGTTTAGAAATTTCAGCCACCGCGCCGTGGACATGCGCCGTTTGCCTTGGTACGGGTTGGGTATAACTATGGCAAGGGAGTACGTAACAAGGGCATATACCATATTGTACTTGGTAGAGAATCATGATAAGGACCTATTAAGCCTGCTTATTGATGAGTTTAACGGCGGATTCCGAAATATAGAAACAGTATATGTCATGATTACACAGCATGAGCCGATGATACCATGGCATATATTCTTTGTTTCTTTAGTCGACAGAAATATGACTTTAGCTACCAGGTTTGCGGGCTTTGCCTTTATAGGTGTAGGCACAACCGTAGCAGTGTTTATGCTTGTGCGAGAAAATAGAAAGTCAAAGCGCGGCACCGCAAGCTCATGTGACGCGGAGGCTTGATTCTACCGTATAGCCTCAATAATATTCTCCCCGCGCATACGCGAAGCCGAAAACATAGTGGTAACAAAAGTTAAGATAAACACCCCGGCGATACTAAGAAGCATGGCCTGCCAAGGCAGAATAAACGAGAACCGTACCCTGTCCATTTGCGTGCCTCGGTACACTGCCCATGCCGCCGCAAGCCCTAGCGGTAGCCCAAACATCAGCGCACGCATACTACATAACAGGCTTTCCAAAGCCAACATCTTGCCTATCCCCCCACGGGTCATACCCACGCTTGTGAGTATCGCAAACTCGCGCAGTCTTAGCCGCGTGTTGGTTGAAATCGTGCTTATTACGCTGGTTGCGCTTATAAGCATTAGCATCCCTACAAAGCCGTATATAAACACCCTTGCGATACCGGCAAGTATGTCCGCGTCCCTAAATTCGCTTATGGCCCCTATGCTTGAACCGGCCTGTACTATGTCCCTGCCGCCGCCCGCGAAAAAGTCGGCGAGAAAATCCCCTGGGTTATCGGCTAAGATAAAAAACCTATAGACGCTTAGCGCCACTTCCGGCACAACTATTGTTGGCACGTAGAAGGACTGATAAAGCATTACATCGGGCACTGATGTTACTTGCCCGTGTATATAAATATCCCGACGGGTATTGGGCACTTCTACATCAGTGTCTATGTCGCCAAAAAAGCCCCAGGACTCTGCACGATGTATGTTTAAGGCGGTTCCTACTTTGTGGCCAAAAGGGTGAGTTTCCCGGGTTATGCCCCATATGTCTTCGCCGCGCTGAGCGTTAATAATTATATTGGAACCATGCGGCACGCCTGCCATAGACGCTAAAGTGGCGTATAGTTCCGGCTCGACCGTTATAAGACGGATACGATTGGAATCGCCCCTGACCGCGTGGTCAAGCCTGTAATACGTTTGGCCATAACCGCGTACGTCCGTACCCGGGACGGCCCTTAATGTTTCCGCTAATTCTTTAATCTCGTAGGGGCATATTCTTGCCAAACCGTATTCATCATACATGAAAATCCGTTCCCATGTTTCTGTGTAGTTATTCCATTGCAACCCGGTCGACTGCCTATGGAATGTCATACGCACGTTGGCGTTAATATTGTCATACATTATGTCTACCTGCCTCATCAGGTTGACATGGGCGCTGGCAGAGGCCAAAAGTAGCACGATGCTGATTGTAATAGACAAAATCGACGCCCTAAAGCTGCGGCGGCTTCGCCTAAGCTGGCCCGCCGCAAGCCTCCCTTCAAATCCAAAAAGTAACCGCACCAGGCCAAAGCGCCCGGCTCTTTTCATTTTAAATCCTTCAGATTGTACAATGGCCGCTACAGCCGGGACTTTGGCAGCCTTGCGCGCGGGCAGCCATGCGGAAATCATTATCACAGCGAATGCCCCAACCGCCGCAAGAACCATTGCCACACCGGAAATTACAAAGGGGAAATTAACATAGTCTACACCTTCCACAAAAAGGCGGTTAATAGGCTCGAGCATACGGTTGGCCAAAGATGTGGCAATAAACTGTGTAAACAGCCCCATCACTAGCCCGATAGGCAGACCGACAATGCACAAAAACACACCTTCATACATAACAGAAGCGGTAATCTGCTTCTTAGTAGCGCCTACGCTTTTAAGCAGGCCAAACTGCCTAAGACGCTCGTTTGCTGATACACGGAATGCATTGGAAATTACGATGACGGAAGCCACTGCAATAATCCCGCCCAGCACCGCCGCGATAAGAAGAATACTGCTCCTCTCCCATACGTGCATGACGCGCCCTCTGGCGGTAAACATAGCAATAGCGCTGCTTGTAAAGCCGTTTACCGCCGTTATCATGGCAATGCTTGTGCTAATGCCAAGGATAGTCCACATTGTACGCTTGCGTGCTATAGATAATTGTTGCAGGGCAAGCTTTGCGGTTAGGCTCATTGGGGCACCTCCTCTTGAATGGGGCGCGGCATTGTTACACCTACACCTTCGTCACGAAGGATGCGGCCATCGCTTAATGTGATTATCCTGTCGGCCATAAGGGCGATTTTTTCATCGTGGGTTATCATGATTAGTGTCTGGTTGTAGCGCTTGTTTGCCAGTATCAGCAGTTCCAGTACTTCACGGCTGGCTTTACTGTCTAGGTTGCCGGTGGGCTCGTCAGCTAAAATTACAGCAGGACTGTTTATCAGCGCCCGGGCAATGCTTACCCGTTGTTGTTGCCCGCCTGATAGCTGGCTTGGCAGGTGCTTTGCCCGGTTGGTCATTCCGGTTAAGGCCAGTAGCTCCTTTATTGTGGCATCGCTTGGCTTACGGGCATCCAGCAAATAGGGAAGCATGATATTTTCTTCGGCAGTCAAGGTCGGTATCAAATTATAGAATTGATAAACTATGCCCATGTTGCGGCGGCGGAAGATGGCCAGTTTGGATTCGTTCATGGAAAAAATGCTTTGGCCGTCTATTATCACATGGCCGGATGTGGGGCGATCTACTCCCCCTAGCATATGCATGAGTGTAGACTTTCCGCTTCCGGATGCGCCTACTATTGCAACGAAGTCACCCTTTTCTACGCTAAGGGATATGTTATCTACGGCTTTTACCTGGTTGTCATCTTTACCGTACATCTTGGTTAGCCGGTCTACTTGGATTATGCTCAATTTCTGTGCTCCTCTCGGTTTGTATGAGGACAGTGTATCCCGGTTATGTGACTGCTCGGTGACAGGATTACAGGGGTTTGGTGACAATATTGTCACAAACGACAAAACCTAATTTCGCATAAGCATTGAAATATGCTATGTCTCCATCACCACGGTAAACGGCCCGTCGTTAACCAATTCCACCTGCATACAAGCATCAAAACTACCATGGGTCACTTTAGCAAAATGAGGAGCTGAGGTAGCCTTGTAATTTTTACAACTCAGTGATAATATCAGGCATATAAAATCTAACCTGCATCGGAGCCTACACTATATGATACTCTACTACACGCGCAGTCAAAAAACAAAAGTATTCGCGGAAGCTTTGCATGATATTCTGGGACTGCCGCTGTATCAGCTAAAGACGGATTTAGATGGCATGACAAATTTTAAGTTTATGTTGCGGGCACTGGTGTCGGTTTTTACCGGAAAGGAATGCCCGGTTAGTGATATGCCCGCAACCATACCGGGCGAAATTTATCTTTGCGCGCCAATCTGGGGCGGGCGGCTTGCCTCGCCTGCACGGTACTTCCTCAAACATTCGGATTTAAGTAATATAAAGGTCAATATTTTGGTGACTGCCGCAACACCGGTAGAAAAATACAGAGTAAGCGCCATGGAAGAATTGGCGCAGATAAACTGTATCCCGGGTGAAGGGTATGTTTTTGCAACCGGAAAGGATTCGCCGGAAAAAGACGTAATAGTCGGGCAAATGCGCGAGATGCTAGTCGGCAATCCTGTATAAATGACAGATACAGGTTCACTGTCACTTGCAGCATATACTTTGGGTTGCAAGGTAAACCAATGCGACACAGAAGCCTTACTTGTTAAGCTGATAGATGCGGGTTTAAACATGTGCAGTTTTAACCAGTCGGCAGACATCTACATTATCAACACATGTACAGTAACCCATACCGGTGATAAAAAATCGTTGCAAATGATACGCCGCGCGCGCAGGCTAAATCCGGCGGCTTTTGTGGCGGTATGCGGGTGTATGCCGCGTGGGCAGGCCGACAGCGCAGGCAGGATATCCATGGCTGGGGCGGATTTCACCTTTGATGCACGCAAGCCGGAGGATTTGCTTGTAAAACTAAATGTTGTATTCCCCGGATATATAAGCCTACACGGCATCAAATCGGAAGAACGGCAAGCAAAGGAAGAAATAAACGGGCGCACACGCGCATTCATAAAAATACAAGACGGTTGCAACCGTTTCTGTGCCTACTGTATAGTGCCATATGTTCGCGGGCCAGTTGTAAGCCGTGCCCCGGCAGAAATACTGGCCGAGGTTGCCCTTCACATCCGGCGCGGTGTTAAGGAAATTGTGTTGACGGGTATACAAGTAGCCGCCTATGGCTATGATACGGGAAACGGAACAATTGCTTTGCCGGAGCTGATAAAACGCTTGGCTGATCTTGGCCCGGTACGCGTACGGCTAAGCAGTATAGACCCTTGGGCAATAGACGATGCTTTCCTTGAGACAACAAACAGCGCCTCCATCCTGTGTGACCATTTTCACTTGTCATTACAAAGCGGCGCAGACAAAACCCTGGCCCGCATGAACAGACGCTACACTACCACAGACTACGCAACAGCCGCAAACAAGCTCAAGAATATACGGCCGGATATGGCCCTGACAACGGATATGATAGTAGGCTTCCCCGGTGAAAGCGCCGATGACTTTGTTAAAAGCTTGCGGTTTGCAGGTGATATGGGATTTGCACGGATTCATGTATTTGAATACTCACCAAGAGTCGGCACCCCGGCGGCAGATATGCCGGATCAAGTCCCCAGCCACATAAAATCCGCCAGAGGCGATGAAATGAGAGCTCTGGCCAAAACCCTAGAGCAACGTTTTCTGCAATCGCAAATAGGAAAGCAAGTGCAGGTATTGTTCGAATCAAAAGTGCGAGATTCATCAGCCCCCTATAGCCCGGAAGTATGGCAGGGCCGCACAACAAATTACTGTTTGGTGAAAGCAAAAGGAGCAAACCTTGCCAACACGGTAAGAAACGTACAAATTACCGGAACAAGTGAAGACGGATTAATAGGAAATTTAATCGATTCCTGAAACGAGAACAGAACGTGAAAGCCGCCGCGCAAACAGCGGCCCCGCAACGAATCCCCTAACGGGGTGAGTGAGGAAGCGTAGCGGGGATTCATTCCCTGCGGAGCGGTGGGGGCATGGGGGCGAGCCCCCATTTAAAAAGGAGGTATGCATATGAACACACAAAAATTCGATGCCTGCAAACGAGAGGCAAATGTCGAGGCTAAGGAGATATTAGAAGCCGTATATCTGGCTTTAAACAAGAAGGGGTACAACCCCATGACTCAAATTGTCGGGTATATTCTGTCGGGTGATCCTACATACATCACCAGCCATGACAACGCACGGGCGATAATAGGCCGCTTAGAGCGGGACGAACTGCTAGAGGAATTAGTGCGCGATTTTTTGCGTGATGTAGTAGATTGAAGGCCCGTTATTTAGGATTAGATTTTGGCGATAAAACCATCGGCGTAGCCCTAAGTTGCCCAGATGGCCGTGTTGCAACCGGGCTTACCACTATCCGTCGCAGTCAGCCCGAGGCACTGCGTCCAAGTATAAAAGACTTAGCTGAAATCATTGCGTCCTACAGCATAACTCATATAATCTTAGGCTACCCAATTAATATGGACGGCAGTCTTTCCCTTCGTGCCGAAAAAACTCAAGCCTTTCGTGATAAATTGAAGCGCAATTTCAAATCACTGGAAATAGTCTTATGGGACGAACGGCTAAGCACTCAGGCGGTAACGCGCGCCTTTTATGCCGGTACAGGAGGCGGAAGAAAGCAACGCGAAACCTATAATTCCCACGTAGATGAAATGGCGGCAGTATATATTTTACAAGGATATTTAGTTAACAAAAAACACAATTTGGAGGAAACCATGGAAAACGAAACAAACATGCCCGAAGATTTTGACAATATGGGCGACATCATCCTAATGACCGACGAGGATGGCACAGAGTATCAACTGCACGTACTGGCAACAAAAGAAGGCGAAAACTGCATCTATTTGCTAACCGCCGTTGCGGAAGACGATGATGAGACATCTGAAGTGTTGCATTTCAAATGCGCGGCTTTAGATGCTGAAACTGACGTTGAAGCCGGTGATGACGAGGAAATGCCGTTAGAGCTTGTGGACGAAACCCACGAAGACTTCGAACTGGTAATGGAATTATTTAAAGCCGACTACGAAGAACTTGGCATAATCATTGATGAGGAGGACCCACCGCTTGGCTCCCAGGAAAAATAAACTAAAAGTTTTTTCGCTTGGCGGCTTGGGCGAAATAGGAAAAAACATGACCGTACTGGAGTACGGCAACGATATTATTATTATTGATTGCGGTGTTGCATTCCCTCAGGATGAGATGCTGGGCATAGACCTGGTAATCCCCGATTTTACCTATCTTATCCAAAACCAGCAGAAGATTCGCGGCCTCTTTCTGACCCATGCCCATGAGGATCATATCGGGACAGTGCCGTATTTTTTGAAAGAGGTAAAATCAAAAGTGTTTGGCACCCGCTTAACCTTGGGGCTGGTGGGCAATAAGCTTAAAGAACATGGCCTAATGTCCGGCACAGACATGACATGCATGTCCCCCGGAGATACCGTTAACGTTGGCTGTTTTAAGGTAGAGTTTATTCGCATAACACATTCTGTAGCCGATTCTGTTGCTATATCTGTACAAACCCCTGTTGGTACTGTTATCCACTCCGGTGATTTTAAGATAGACCATACTCCCATCCAAGGCGAAGCCATGGATTTACAGCGCTTTGCAGAGCTTGGTAAGAAAGGCGTAAAGCTCTTTCTTTGCGAAAGCACCAATGTTTTGGCTCAAGGCTACACTATGAGCGAGCGCACAATAGGTACGGTTTTCGAGCAGGTATTTGAATCTTCGCCCAACGAGCGGCTGATGGTAGCTATGTTTTCATCTAACATAGACCGTATCCAGCAGGTGCTTAACTGTGCTGTGCGCTATAAGCGGAAAGTGCTGTTTATGGGTCGTAGCATGGTTAACGCCGTTAAAACCGCAATTGAGCTTGGCTACTTGGACGTACCCGACGGGGTTATCATAGAGCTGTCTATGATGCGGCATTACACCTCAAATCAGTTAGTAATCGTAACCACCGGTAGCCAAGGTGAACCAATGGCGGCTCTTTCCCGTATGGCGGCAAGCGATCACAGGCAAATTGATATTGTCCCGGGTGACAAAATTATGATAAGCGCCTCACCCATCCCGGGTAACGAGAAGCTAGTCTCCCGCGTTATTAATGATCTTATGAAGCTGGGCGCAGAGGTATTATACGAAGGCTTGATGGAAGTCCATGTATCCGGCCACGCAAAGCAGGAAGAATTAAAACTTATGCACGCGCTAATAAAGCCGGAGTATCTGATGCCTATTCACGGCGAGTTTAGACATCTTAAACATCATAAAGACCTTGCGGTATCTATGGGTATGCCCAAAGAAAATATTTTCGTGATGGATATTGGCGATGTATTGGAGATTTCCGGTAAAGAAGCTAAGATAAACGGTACCGTTCCCTCCGGGCAGCTACTGGTTGACGGTTTAGGGGTAGGGGATGTAGGCAATGTGGTGCTTAGGGACCGGAAGCACCTCTCCGAAGACGGTATGATTATAGTAGCCGTTGGAGTAAGTATAGTAGATGGCTTGTGCCAGATTATTTCCGGGCCAGATATTATATCCAGAGGGTTTGTGTTTGTGCGCGAATCGGATGACCTGCTTCTGGACGCGAGAACGGTTGTAAGCGATGCACTCAATGAAATGGTGGAACAAAAAAATACTGCCGACAGGCAGTATATGAAAAATAAAATCAAGGATGATTTAAAGGAGTTCATCTGGCAACGTACCAAGAGAAACCCGATGATTTTCCCGGTTTTGGTTGAGGTTTAAAATTTCAAGAGGGGCTAGAGCAACCCTACAATCATAGACACCATAAACCATAAAAGGCCGCAAACGGCGATGGCGGCCACCATAATAATTATCCTGCCCACTGCTACTTTGCGGCGTACACTTTTTGCATAAGCCTTTGTTTGTGCAACTGTGTTCGCCGCTTTTTTATGCTCCAGCAGGTCAAAATCGTCTTCGTCAAATGTTTGAGTATTTACCGGAATAATATCGTGCTGTTTGTTCTCCATATCGTCACACTCCATAGTTCATTATATCTACTAAAACTATACCATATGATAGCTATCATAGAGAAGGCAATGGATAAATTTAATAATTTCGTAATATCTTTTCATAATTTTTTAAAATTTACTTGATATTTTAATTTGGTTATGTTAATATACTTTTGCGTGATTCGTATTCCTAGTAAAACACTCTGAAAGCGAGATGGAAAACGCCGTGCTTCTAGGCGGTTTCCGGGGAAGCTTGAAGAGATGTTTTTACTTGGAATACGTATGAGTTATATTATATTTTGTAAAGGACGTGAGTTTCCTTGTTTCGCAAACATAACACACGCCCGATTGTCAAAAAAGTTAGCGCACTGGTAGATAAGAAATCTCATAAGCAACGGAAGTATCTCTCTTTAATGCTGGTGCCGTCTTATAGTTCCGGTAAAACACGCAGTTTGAGGATTCCTCGGCTCGTGTTCTACTGTATATTGGGTATTGTCGCGGCCGTATCCACAATAACATCCGGGCTATGGATTAGCCGCCAGCGTTTTGCACAGCAATATCAAGATACAAGTGAGTACTTACATGATACCCAACGAAGGCTTGAAGAATTCCAATATGAAAGTTTAGAAGTGCAAGCCGCTATGCTGGAAGAACACTTGCGTTTGTACGAACAGCTTACAGACGAGCAAACCCAGGCCCGAATAGAGCAGTGGCTACTACAGCAAAGGCAACAGAATGCCCTGCATGAACTGCGGACGCAAATAGACGAGCTTGAAGATATGATTCGCGACTTCGAGTATCAAAGACAATCCTTAATTGATGGCCTTAGCTCCAGGCTTTTTATTCCGCCTGTTTATGCTATGTATGGCCTAATGCTGGAATCCCAGACTAATTTATTATCTCAATCTGTTTTGTTTAACCCCTCCGAGTCACACAGTAATAATTATGCTCCGGTAGCGGTTGGGTTTCTTAGCAGTTTCACAGTCGATTTGTACGAGCCTGTTGTAAGCGAAGCTTCGCTTCACGAGAGGCTTGGCATGCTTACGGCTGAGTTGGAACTCCAAATGTTTCTTTTGGAGGACTTCCAAACCCGCAGGCGTAGTATGGATCCTCATCTAAGAAATTTCCCAACCCTTTGGCCCATATATGCCGAAATATCCTCACCCTTTGGCTGGCGGCGTAATCCTACCGGCCCAGGCAGTGAATTCCATCGCGGTGTAGACTTGCGTTCGCCTACGGGTACCCCCATACGGGCGGCCGGCGGCGGTACGGTTACTTTCCAAGGATGGCGTAACGGGTACGGCAATACCGTAGTAATATGCCATGGAAACGGTTATACGACTCTTTATGCCCATAACTCTTCAAACTTGGTATATGTAGGCCAGCGGGTAGAGCGCGGCGATATTATTGCCCGCGTAGGTACAACCGGGCGCACCACGGGCGCGCACGTGCATTTTGAAGTAAGGCTTAACGATGTACATCTAAACCCGCGCCAATTTATGCTGGAGCGCTGGACGCCATAAAAAGACACATACAAAGATATACAAAAGAAAGGTGATTATATGTCGCGTAGCCGCACAACAACCCGTTTTGATGCATCAACCAGCACCGTTATCGGCGAAGGATTTACCATTCATGCCGCAAGTTTAAGCGGGGCTGATAATGGTTCTATGCGTGTAGACGGCAATGTTATCGGCAATATTGATATCAGCGGTGTGCTAAATTTAAGCGATACCGGATTTGTAGACGGCGATATATTAGCTGATTCTGCCCGTATTGCCGGGCGTGTGCTGGGGAATATCCATTGCAAGTCCGCGTTGCATCTGACAAGCACCGCTGAGGTTATAGGCGATGTTTTAGCCAAGTCGATTATTATTGATGATGGGGTTGTATTGCATGGCATATGTCAAACGCAGAATATGTCCATCGTGCCTAAGCTGACCAGCGCTACTTAAGCTTCTTTTGAAACTCGATCATAGATTTGCGGAAGTGTAAGGGTAGCAGGTTGCGTTGAAGTTTTGGCTTTACCCGTTCTTTGATTGCTAGGGAATGGAAGAATGTAACCCATAAATCTTGGATTTTGTCCTCGTTTTCGGTATATTGGACATTTGCGTCTTTGGGAACATCCGCAATTACATAGGTTTCACCATTATACACGGCAGCTTTGCCGTGTTTTTTATCGTGTATTATCCAGGCTTGGTTCATCATACGGTCGCTGAAATGCTCGGCAAGTATGGGCAGTACGTAGTTTATCGGGTTTATATAGCAGTAGTATATCTGGCCGGAAGTTTCCGCAAAGCGGCAGAAGCCGGACAACAGATGAGCCTCGCGCCCAACCTGCCGCGCCAGCTTGTGTACGCGCAGTACGCAGTCCTGTTGCAAGTGGTCATCTAAATTGCGGCCTGTTTTAAACCCCAGCAGTAAGTACCTGAATATTGCCATAAACTTATCTTCCCCATCTGCCAAAAACGCGTTAACTACGTGGTGCCAGGCATCGGGGGAGATTTTTTTTATTATGCCCTGGTGGACGGTTTTTGCCGTATCTGCATCGGTTATGATGTGGTATTCCTCTGTGTCCAGAGTCGGCTGGTGGGATTCTTCAACTTGGATGATTAGCGGGGATATGTGCTTGTAGTAATAAGCGTGGACAATGCATAGAAAGCCCTCGATGCTTCCGTCGAACAGAACCGCTACATCTCTGCGGGCGGGCATTAGCTTGCATCCTCTATTACGGGGACGATTGGCAAGGGGTCTGGTTGGGCCAGCTGTTCAACAAAGGGCGTTTGGTTACGCAAATCACCTTGACTTGTGAAGGATGGCAATCCCTTGATGGTATTTGCCGTGGAAGCGGGTTGCGGGTTGCGTGCGGGTAAAAGACCGGCTAACTCTTTAGTGGGTATAGCAGCGGGTGCTATATCAAATAAACTCGGCTGAGTGTACGCGCCGCCTACATAGTTTTCGGAAAGCCGCATCTCCAAAACTTCCGGGTCCCAGGGCAGTTTCTCCATCATTTTGCCGTTGCAGGTTATGAAAAGCTTGGCTCGCTTTAGTACTACGCCCATTTTTTTAAGATTGATAAAGTCAAGATTGCCCACGCGCCGGGCCGCTATTATCCTGCTTGCGGATTTCTGGCCAATACCGGGTACCCTAAGTAGCATAAAGTAGTCTGCCCGGTTAACTTCTACCGGGAAATGCTCCAGGTTTTTTAGCGCCCAATGGCATTTGGGGTCAAGGTGAAGGCTTAGGTTTTCGTCCTTGTCGCGGAATAATTCATTAGCGGTAAAGCCGTAAAAGCGCAATAACCAATCCGCTTGGTAGAGCCTATGCTCGCGTACGAGCGGGGTGTCGGTCATTGGCAGGTTTGAATTTGTGGGTATATACGCAGAGTAGAATACACGCTTCATGCCATAACCCTTATAAAGCCCCTGGGCCAGATGCACGATTTGGCTGTCGCTTTCCGGGGTGGCGCCTACTATCAGCTGGGTTGCCTGCCCCGCGGGCACAAAGGGTGTGGCGTTTTTATATAGCATTAGTTCCTGCTTGGATTGTAGCACTTGGTTTTTTATTAACCGCATGGGTGCCAGTATCGCCGGTTTGGTTTTCTCCGGCGCTAAGTGGTTAAGGCTTGTTTCAGACGGGAGTTCGATATTAACACTCATGCGATCCGCCAGGTGCCCCAGCCGCCATATTAGCGCCTGATCCGCACCCGGGATTGCCTTTACGTGAATGTAGCCGCCGAAGCGGTGCTCTTCACGTACATGCCGCAATGTTTCGATTAGTAGCTCCATGGTATAGTCGGGGTTTTTAATCACGGCAGAGCTTAGAAACAGCCCTTCGATGTAATTGCGGCGGTAAAATTGCATTGTGAGCTCCGCAACTTCCCGCGGGGTGAAGGTTGTGCGCGGGACATCGTTACTGCGGCGGTTTACGCAGTATTGGCAATCGTATACGCAATTATTGGATAAAAGCAGTTTTAGCAGTGATACGCAGCGCCCGTCTGCGGTAAAGCTGTGGCAGATGCCACATGCAACGGCACTGCCTATTTTGCCACGTGTACCCTTGCGGTCTACCCCGCTGGATGTACAGGCCACATCGTACTTGGCCGCTTCTGTTAAGATTCTTAGTTTTTCTTGTATATCCATGATGTTGACCGCCTTTTTGTTCGTTGTGGTGCGTAAAGAATAAACCTTCCGCAAAAAAATGCAAGCAAATGCACGATAAGTGTAAAGTAATGGGGATTGACCACGGGATATTGACAGCGCAACAGTCGCAATATATAATAGTCCATTGTTGCGACTATCAATATTTATGACCAAAAGGAGATTTAAATGCCAAAGAATCACACCAAGAACACTAAGTACGGAAGCGTTTTCAAAGCCGCCAGGGAAAACGCTAACACCACAGCTGAAAGCATTACTAAGACCCCAACCTGGAGTCATTTGCTGAAATTCGCGTTTCCAACAATCATGTCTATGCTGATTATGAGCACGTTTGGGATAGTTGACGGTATCTTCGTTTCCAGATTAATCGACCCTATTGCGCTCGCCCCGGTTAGCGTTGTGTTCCCGTTTCTTTCTTTTGCAATGTCTATCGGCTTTATGCTGGGCGTAGGCGGCAACGCGCTTATTGCGAAAAAAATAGGCGCAGGGCTCATATCAGAAGGCCGCGAAAATTTTAGTTTTATCACGCTTGTGACATTTATATTGTCTGTAATCATGATGTTGATTGGGTTGTCGTTTCCAGATTTTATTTTGAACATCTTGGGCGCAGACGGCTTTGTACGTGATATGGCTATGGATTATATGCGCCCGTTGTTGATTTTCATGCCTATGATAATGCTGGGCCTTGTGTTTCAGCAATTTCTTATAACCGTGGGCAAGGCGCATTATGGTGCCATAACTGCGTTGCTGGGTGGGCTTACAAGTGCCGGGCTAAATTTTTTGTTCATATATGTATTGGACATGGGCCTGCAAGGTGCAGCGCTTGCAACCAGCATTGGTTACACTATTCCGGCCGTGGTTGGGCTGGCATATTTCACATTTATAAGAAGCGGCAGTTTGTACTTTGTTGTGCCCAGGCTTGATTTTATGGCGCTGGGCCGGGCCTGTATAAACGGCGCGTCCGAAATGGTTACGATGCTTTCGACAAGCATAGTCACTGTGCTTATGAATAATGTCCTTCTTGACCTTGGCGGTGCGGAGGCCCAGGCGGCGGCGGGCATCATGTTTGCCGGCATGGGGATATTCTCGGCATTGTTTGTGGGGTATTCGTCGGGTGTTGCGCCCATAATCAGCTATAACTACGGCAAGGGAGATGCGGATAATCTCAAGAAATCGTACACCAACAGTTTACGCTTGATAGGTGTGCTCTCGATAATTGCGGTTGGCCTCGCGCTTATGTCTACGGACTTGCTTATGTGGATTTATGATGTGCCTGCGGGCATACCAATGCACGATATGGCGGCTACGGGGTTTAGGTTTGTTACCGCTGGGTTTATCCTTATGGGCTTTAACTCGTTTGCGTCTATGTTTTTTACGGCACTCAATAACGGGCTTGTATCCTCGGTGCTTTCGTTGTTTAGGACGTTGATTTTCTTTGCTATCGCGATAGTGCTTTTGCCGGTGTTTTTTGGCCTTAACGGCGCATGGGCCGCGACACCAGCCGCGGAAGTGTTGGGGATTGCTATGACGATATTTTTCTTTAAGAAGATGAAGGGGAAATATGGATACGCGTAGAGGAGGGTTAGTGTGGACAACGAATCCCGGAAGGCTACAATTTCTAAGCTAAAGGAAACATGGCATAAGATCGACTGCCAGTATGACAATTATGCCAAGACTATGGGAGTCAACTTTGTGACTATTTTGGCTTTGCAACTGTTGTACGAGTCCGCGAGATTGTACACTCAAAAAGAAGTATGCGAAAAGCTGGGGCTACCCAAACAATTTATTAACTCCGTAGTCAAGTCCCTGTGGGAGCAGGGGTATGTGCAACTGAAAGAGGCTCGTGACCGCAGAAACAAAAAAATAATCCTAACCGATGCCGGTAAGGACTATGCGGTTTTGGTACTCAAGCCGTTGGATGACGCGGAAACGGCTGCGTGGGAAGGGTTTTCTGACGAAGACCTTGTTACTTTTACAGGTACGATGGAACGGTATACCAAGGCCCTTGGGGAGGCTTTGCGTTGCCCCCCCGTAGCCAAATAGCTAGGCCCTAGCTTACCCCACAAACTCCGGCGACTTTAAAATCCCGGCCGGTTTAGTGCGATACTCGTAGCACCATGCCGCACCTTTTGAGCGCCAGCTGTCCGGGCCGTGCCAGGCCAGTATTTCGTTGGCGTTGTGCAAAGAGCCGAAGGTATTGACTCTGTTGCCGTAGGCGGTTATCTCAATTTCATGACAGCCTTTGGGCAGGTTGCCCAAGTCAAGGCTGTATGGCGCGTACGCGATGCGCCCTGCATGTTGGCCGTTTAGTTTAACGGAAAGTAACGGGCACCTGAAATATGTTGCCGAGAGGTTTGCCGCCCCGCCGCCGGAATAGGCTTTGCATGTATAGGAAATATTGCCGCCGTAAAACGGAAAGCCCATAAATCGTATATCGCCAAAAGGCAAAGTTTTGGGGTATGCGACAACCGTGGCAAAGCGCCCGCCAAGCTTTACGCCAAACCGCCCAAGAAGGAAGCAGTTTTCG
>Ga0123355_10005717_pt1 | contig 18272 bp, 14 predicted proteins | sample TergutEmb28metaG_3_FD_89872 | JGI IMG/M metagenome (GOLD analysis project Ga0123355, IMG submission 89872) | Embiratermes neotenicus P1 segment gut microbial communities from Petit-Saut dam, French Guiana - Emb289 P1 | ecosystem: Host-associated > Arthropoda: Insects > Digestive system > Gut ... | reverse complement strand
CCATCAGGCTGATCTTGCTCAGCTACAACATGAAATCCCGTATAACCACAATCCGCCATTAACTTCGTCGTTAACATACCAGCAGTTCCATGCAAGGGTGAAAACACGATTGTCAACCCACGCTTATCGACATCAGCATTGATTTCCAAATCCTTCACACGCGCCAAATACGCATCGTCAATCTCAGAACCAACAGTTGCAATTAACCCAGCAGCTCTTAATTCTGACTCAGATTTCACATGAATCGCAAACACATCATCCACTGCATTGACACCAGCAATAACCTTATCGCCCTCATCTGGCAAAGTCTGACAACCCGACTCATCATAAATTTTGTACCCATTATACTCTGGCGGGTTGTGTGAAGCTGTAATTACAATACCGCCAGCACATCCTAAGTGGCGTACAGCAAAAGAAAGTTCTGGCGTCGGACGCACGCCCTCGAACACATAAGCCTTTATGCCATGTGTTGCCAGAACCTTCGCAGACTCCATAGCAAATTCAGGTGAAAAATGTCGACTATCATACGCAATAACAACCCCACGGTTCGTCGCATCCTCTACATGCTCTAACAAATACTTGGCAAATCCAATATTTGCTTTGCGAATCGTATAAATATTCATTCGATTCGTCCCTGGTCCAATAATACCACGCATCCCAGCTGTCCCAAATTCTAAGTCTGTATAAAACGCATCCTCCTTCTCCTTATCAGTCATTGCCTCAAGCTGAGCTCTCAACTCTGCATCTAAGTTTTCATTTCTTATCCATTTCTGATATTCCAATTCTACACTCATTCTTAGCACCTCATTATTGTAGTAAATAATTTTTATTATACACTTTTTAGCTTACAAAAGGAAGTAGGCATACGTAAAATAAAAAAGAACCAAGTAAAATAGAAGGCTAAACTACAGTGTAGAGTCTATTTTATTGAGGTTCTTTTCAAAATGCATATCTTTGATATAAGAATCTTTTTTTATACTATTCTAATTCTAAATGATTTCTTAGCGTATTTGACATAGCAAGTCTTGATTCTTCAGGAATTGGTATCAAGTACATGCCGTTAGTGATTTGACCTGGATAATGCATCTGAAGATTTATAATATTTTCCAATGCTTCCGAATTCCTTGTCGAGATCCGAACCATTTCACCTAAAGTCACATCTGTTCTCATATGATCTCCAACAGCATCAATAATTGATTGGTATCTAGCAACAGTAGACACGCCACCTATGTCATCAGCCATTGCAACTAATATATCGCGTTGACGCTCTTGACGTCCAAAGTCACCATATGGATCATCCATTCGCATACGAACATAATAATATGCTTGATTCCCTGTTAGATTAACATAACCTCGTGGGAAATGATACTGAGCTATTGAAAATTCAACTGTGTCATTATAAACAGTAACACCACCAAAAGCATCGATTAAATCCGGAAACCCTTCCATATCTAACGTAACATAATAATCAATTGGAATGTTTAAGAAATCTTGAATAGTATCTATTGATAATGAAACACCACCATAGGCATGGGCATGATTAATCCGAGTTGTCCCAAACCCTGGTATATCAACCATCGTATCCCGAGGGATACTTAGCATGTACGTTGTTTCTAAATTGGGATTTACTGTAGCAACGATTATTGTATCTGATCGTGGCCCGTCAAGTCCCAAGACAAGTACAGAAAATGGTGTTTCCCCCAGAACTATCTCTGGAAGACCCTGATCAACCCGTAAATCAATTGAGTCAGCTTCCTCATGAATTTCAGCAAACAGATTATCCAAGCTAAAGTAAATATCTAATGCATAGTATAATAAAATTGCCAAGATGATGATGATTCCGAAGACAATCAAAAGAATCCTTCTACGCTTTTTCTTTTTTCTTTTGTTCTCATCAACCTCACTAAAAGCAAAATTAGTGCGTAAATTTTCAGTTCTATTACTCATATTAATCAACTCATTCTTATTTGTTTTTTTAAGCTTTATTTTTCAAATTCCAACTTATTTCGATAAAATAGGATCAAATTATAATTATATCATTTTTTATTGTGTATGTCCAATAAAAACACTTTTCACATTCCTTACACCTGAAGTTCTCCTATTATTATGCCATAAAAAAATCCTCTTATTATTATATCATAAAATTTAAAGTTTTTTTTGGCAGAATTGGGGCAAAATTGGGGTAAATTGTGGCAAAATTTTATGATTAAAAAAGCTGAAGCAGTCAAAATCAACTCACTTCAACTTTGTTTTGAATCCCATCATCTTATCTTTAGTGCGAGCTCAAACTCCATTTTCAGTCAAATGGAGTTATCTTCGTACCAATCTAACTTCAATGGCTTCTAATCGTCTTGCTTCCCCAGTGGTTCCAGCAATTTGACCATTCCTGCGCCAACTTTGCCAACCAATATCTTCAAGATGTACGCGATATTCTATATGATAATACCTCGCTATCTCTCCTGTTAACTCAATTTGAACGGCTTCTAAACGTTTTGCTTGACCTGTTGTTCCGCCTATTTCTCCATTCTGCTGCCAACCTTGCCAGCCGATCTCTTCTACGTGAGTACGATACCTAATACCACCACTCAAATTTGCTCCTGTTAAATCAAATCGAATGGCTTCTAAGCGTTTCGCTTGACCTGTTGTTCCTGCCACAAGCCCGTTACTTTGAAAATCCTGCCAGCCGATCTCTTCTACATGAGCAGAGTAATTAACATGCATCGATGCTTGAAGAAGTGGAGTTGTTGTATCTTTAAGTATAGCTTCTCCTCTTGCGACCAAAACAATCTCAACAGCTTCTGCTTGGAATGCAAATCCTACTGAGCCAGCAGGCTCACCATTTTTGGCCCAATCTAGCCACCCAATTTCTGCCACATGTACACGATAGTAAATATCGTAGTTATTCGCAACTTCCCCTGTTAACCTAATTTGAATAGCTTCTAAAGACAACGCTCGACCTGTTGTTCCGCTTAATTCGCCATTACGACGCCAATCCTGCCAGCCAATATCTTGAATATGACTTCTATATTCGATTCCTCCACTGATATTCGATTCTATTTGTAATTCAACAGCTTCTAACTGCAATGCTTGACCTGTTGTTCCAATGATTTCACTGTTTGAGCGTAAACCTTGCCAACCAACTTCTGCTACATGACCACGATGTCTAATATGAGTTGATAATGGCAGTGGTTCAAATACAGCTCTCACTGTCACATCATGTGCTGGCATGATGAAAGTCGTACTCTCACTTGTTGCATTGCCAAAACTTACTGCTGGAATTGTTACTGACTCCCATCGTACAAATTGTTGCCCTGTTGGTACAATTGCACTGATTGCTACTGTTTGACCTGCTGCAAAATTTCCATCCCCTGTCCCATTTTGAACTGTTACATTACGTTCTAGAGCAGGCTCGTTTAACCATTCAGTCATCCAATTAACACGCTCTGTCAACCACCAATGTAGAAATTCTGCATTTTCTAAAGGAGTTTCTAAAACTCTAACAGTTGGTGAGTTCCATGAAGAATTCCCATGATTAGGCCATCTATCAAAATCTCTTTGAATGTCATCCTCAAAAATTAATGCCATATACTGAATTCGATTTAGCATCTCTTGAACTTCATTATTACGTATTTTTTCCCATCTTATTTTAACTTCATCTCTGAACCACGGAGTATTCAATAGGTGATAAAACCAGTCCAAATCATACTGATGCAATGGAACACTAGCAGTCCTCTCACCTATAGGGCTATCAAAATAATTACCAATAGAACCCCAAGGATTTCCTAAACCACCTGCACTTCCAGAAGAAAGGTCGAAATCCCAAAGTGGACCTGCGTAAAGACGTCGGTCCTCATTTTGTCCTCTAATTTGAAAAAACAAACTTGAAAATTGAGAGTCAATATTTTTAAAAAGTTCCTGCACAATATAATAATCAGTAAAGCTTTCTACGTCTATTAATGATACAATCCGTTCTCTATTGCCGTCCAAAATAGCTAAATCAACACGGTTCAAGAAATTTTCAACATACAAAGCATGTGGATTATTCGGAGTTGAAACCCAAGCAGATGTTCCAGGATATCTGATATCCCATGACCCACGTACATCTACCCAATGTGTGTTCACAGGTGTCCCTCCATATCTAGTTCGTCCATCAAATTCAATCATATACTCAGAGAGCGTGGGATCAATATCTAACCTTAAATCCCCTCTACCTTCAATCGCTTCACGTTCATCGACTAAATTGTAAACACCACGATACTCACCATCTAAATACAAATGAATAAACCATAAATTTGGTACAAAATTCATATTCCCCATCAAATCGCCAAGATAAAAAGCGCCAAAAGTACGTAAATGCGATGTATCAAGCACATTTGCTAATAATACCCAATCACGCCCGACATAGCCAGAGTCAAACATTGAACGCCACTGATTATTAGGAAATCTAAATCTTATTGGCCTTTTATATCCACCAAATCCACCCCATGTACTATTTCCACGTCCACGTGCTGAGACTGCTGCGTTAAATATTTCAAACTCTGGACTCGTGTTACTCAAATTTAGAACAGCACCTTGCCAATTATTCCGAAAAGCTTGCAGTTGATCTATAGGAACATCCCAATTGAAGGGTTGGTTCATATCAATCGATAAAACTGGAAAGCCATTTGTATAAACATTCGGACGATGTGGCGTAATCGAAGGCATTAGTAAAGATGGAAAACCAGATGCCCTCGAAGTTCCATTATTCGCAGCTTTTAATTGTTGTTCAATAGGTTTATCTATTGTATCGCTCAAGCTTTCTTCTAAACTATCAAGTTCATTGTTTAAGTATTCTAATCCATCTTCTAAATATTCTGGATCACTTGCTGGAGTTGCTAAAACTGGAGTTGCAAGTACTTGAAATAGCATTATAAATGCAAGCAATACCCTTATAAGTTTTTTAAACATGTTCACTCATCCTTTAGATTTTAATTTATACTAAATCTAATATTAGAAAGCGAAAAGAATGTGTTATAATATGAAAATGCCAAAAATGTAGACCAAATGATAGTCTTAACTTTTAGGCTTGTTTTAATTTAGACTTAGTATTAATAGTATTGTATCATATTTTCTAACTTATTTCAGTTTTCCACCCGAAAACGCTAAACATAACACGAAAAACCTCTAAGAAAAATAGACCCGAGCAGTTGCTTGGCTTACTTTTGCTCACTAATCTCATATTGTTTTTCAAAATAGTTCTGGTATTCGCCACTTATAATCTGCTCCCACCATTCTTTATTCTCTAAATACCATTGAATTGTTTGAGCAATACCAGTTTCAAAGTTATATGTCGGTTTCCAACCTAATTTCTCTAATTTTGTAGGATCAATTGCATAGCGTTTATCATGACCTAACCGATCTGTAACAAACTCAATTAATTCTTCTGATTTCCCTAACGTTGAAATAATTGTTTTTACTACTTCTAAGTTTGTTTTCTCGTTATGACCACCTACATTATATACTTCACCATTAACACCTTCATGCATAACTAAATCAATTGCGGCACAATGATCTAGTACATGCAACCAATCACGAATATTCTTTCCATCTCCATAAACAGGTACCTTCTGCTCATTTAAGACACGAGAAATCGTCAATGGTATTAATTTCTCTGGAAAATGGAATGGCCCATAATTATTTGAACATCTTGTAATGTTCATTGGCAAACCATACGTTTCATGATACGCACGCACAAGTAAATCAGATGATGCCTTACTTGCGCTATACGGACTGTTTGGATTAAGAGGTGTTTCTTCTGTAAAAAAAGTAGTTGGATCAAAATCTAGTTCACCATACACCTCATCAGTTGAAACATGAACAAATTTTATGATTTCAAATTCTTTCGATGCATCTAATAGCACTTGTGTACCAACGACATTTGTTTGGACAAAGATTCCGGGATTCGTGATAGACCGATCCACATGACTTTCTGCAGCAAAATGTACAACATAGTTAAATTTTTCTTTTTCAAATAAAGACATTATTGTACTTCTATCTGCGATATCAGCTTTAACGAAAAAATAATTATCTTTATTCTCTATTTGGCAATGTTTTGTTAAATCACCTGCATAGGTTAATAAATCTAAATTGTAAATATCATACTGTGGATATTTTTCAACCATATACTGCACATGATTTCCACCAATAAAACCTGCTCCGCCGGTTATAAGGATTTTTTTTCTTTCCATTTTATCATCCCTCATTTGTTAATTCTTTTAAATATCTTTGCAATGCATCTTTCCAATTTGGTAATGGTGCAAATCCTGCCTCCACTAACTTCTGCTTTAACATACGTGAGTTCTTTGGACGAACAGCTCGTGTTGGATATTCATCTGTTGTGATTCCATTGACAGTTACGTTTTTACCTGTTAGCTTAAATATCTCTTGTGCAAACTCTTGCCAACTAATAAAACCTTCATTTGTTGCATGATAAATGCCAAACTGATTTGTTTGAATCATGTCTAATAATAAACGAGCTAAGTCAAATGTATACGTTGGTGAACCAATTTGATCCGCAACGACATTTAACACATCCCGACTTTCAGCAAGTTTAAGCATTGTTTTTACAAAATTATTTCCATTAATACCAAATACCCATGAAATGCGAACAATGAAATATTCATCAAAAATAGACTGAATAACTTTTTCACCTTCATATTTAGTTAAGCCATAATATCCAACTGGCTCAGGCTTATCTGCTTCTATAAATTCATCTGTTCCCTCACCATCAAATACATAATCCGTACTAATATACATAAACTTAGCATTTACATTTCTAGCTGCTTGAGCTAAATGCCTTGTTCCTTCAACATTAACTGTCCAGCACTGTTCCTGATCATCTTCTGCTTTATCTACCGCTGTATATGCAGCACAATGGATGATTGCGTCTGGCTTATGTTCAGCTATAAAGTTGTATACCTCTTGCTCCTTTGTGATATCTAAGTCATTAATATCTATCCCAATTATTTCTACATCATAAGTCTCAGCTTGTCTTCCGATGTCAAATCCTAACTGTCCATTATAACCTGTAACTAAAATTTTCATTTGTTATCCTCCCAGACAAAATTATTTTCTGCGTCTGAAAGTGCAGGAGCTTTTTCATCTTTTTCAGATAAAACAGGATTGATATCTATTGGCCATTCAATACTAATCGCTGAATCATTCCAGACAATACCTCGGTCGTGTTCTGGTGCATATAGCTCATCCACTTTATACTGAACCTCCACATCTTCTGTTAGGGTCATAAAACCATGCGCAAAGCCTTTTGGGACAAGCAATTGTTTTTTATTTTCTGCATTCAGCTCAATTCCAAACCATTTTCCATAATTCGGACTCCCTTTGCGAATATCCACTGCTACATCATAAATAGCACCTCTTGTACATCGAATTAACTTCGTTTGTGCATGCGGATTCAATTGATAATGAAGACCTCTTAAAGTTCCCTTAGTAGCTGAGAAAGATTGATTGTCTTGTATGAAGATCAAATCAATTCCTAATTCTTTAAATTTTCCATCATTATATGTTTCCATAAACCAGCCTCGGTGATCACCAAAGACAGTTGGTTCAATAACAAATACTCCTTCTAAGCTTGTTTCTGTTACTTTCATTTCCGATGAAGCCTCCTTCCTAATACTTAATATCTCCACGAGCTACTTTCACCAAATACTGCCCATAGCCTGTCTTACTTAGCTTTTCTCCACAACTTATTAAATGCTCTTTAGAAATCCATCCATTTATATACGCAATCTCTTCTGGAGCAGAAATTTTTACCCCTTGATGCTCTTCTACTGTTTTAACAAAATTTGTTGCAGCCACTAAACTTTCATGAGTCCCTGTATCAAGCCATGTAAAGCCTCTTCCTAGTAATTCAACTTCTAATTCACTTGAATTCAAATAAGCTTCATTTACAGCTGTGATTTCCAATTCTCCACGTTCAGATGGTTGAACATTTTTAGCAATCTCCACAACTCGATTATCATAAAAATATAAACCAGTGATTGCATAATTAGATTTTGGAATTTTAGGCTTCTCTTCGACACTTAAAACTTTACCACCTTCATCAAACTCGACAACACCAAAGCGTTCTGGATCTTGAACATGATAGCCAAAGACTGTAGCACCCGATTCTTTTTCAGCTGCACGCTTTAAGATGCTACGCATTCCACTACCATAATAAATATTGTCTCCAAGAACCATTGCAACAGGATCATTACCAATAAATTCCTCACCTAAAATGAATGCCTGTGCTAAGCCATCTGGACTAGGTTGTACTTTGTACTGTAACGATATTCCAAATTGTGAACCATCACCCAATAAACTTTCAAACCTTGGTGTATCCTCAGGTGTCGAAATAATTAAGATTTCACGAACCCCTGCTAACATTAATGTTGATAATGGATAATAAATCATCGGCTTATCATAAATTGGTAATAGTTGTTTACTTGTTACCATCGTTAATGGGTAGAGACGTGTACCACTACCTCCTGCTAAAATTATACCTTTCATTTGAATCTCCTACTTTCTTTTAGAATTTTTCTTACAACATCTTTATAATTTCTAACTAATTAGCTTTCTTTATAACCAAGCGCCACACCTTACTTAAGAGCTCATTCTTAGTAATGATTAAAATCGTTATGTAGATAAAGCAACCAATAATAACTTTAAATATAATCAAATTAATTATAGATAGATTTATAAGGGAACTTGCAAACCAAATACCTGCATACATGATGCCCCCATAAACTAAATACTTTACTAGCTCTTTTGAGAAGTAATGCAAATCAAAATACTCGCGTGTATAAAAAATTTGTATTAACAGACCTGTCACTTCAGCAGCAAGTAAAGCAAATACCGTTGCGAGCGCTCCAATATGAAAAACAAGTACAAAATTAACAATTAAGCTTAAAATGGCACCTACAATTACAGAAATCGTATACTTTTTTTGCTGATTAGTCGCAATTAATAACTGAACACCAAACACATTTGCTAATCCAACAATTATAATGTTTGGACTAATTAACGCAAGGAGTAGAGCTGTTGGCACAAATTCTAGCCCAAAGAAAGCAATCACAAAATCATAGGAGATAGCGATCAATCCGAATGCTAAGGGGACAGAAACTAACAAGACAAATTGTAATATATTGGCAACATTTTTTTTGATCACAGAAACATTCCCTTTTGAAAACTCACTTGCCATCCGAGGAAGCATGATCGTACTGATCGAAGCTAAAACACTTATGACCATCGTCATAATAACAACAGCTTGCGCATAAAAGGCAAGCTCATCACGTCCAACTACAGCACCTAAGACAACATTATTTAAATTAGTATACATCATAATAAAAAGTTGTGGTAAGAAAAGGATAGCGATTGGCTTTAAATGTTTTTTTACTTCACTAATACGAACTTTTTTGAACTTCACTTCTTTCAATAATGGAATCCAAACAAGTGCTTGACCGCTAAATAGTGACATTGCTAAAATCAAGGTGTAGATAAATACATCGTTCGGAGAGTTTACAAATAAGAAAATGCTCATTGTTCCAATTATTTTTGTTAGTACTGTGCGAATCACTACTTTTTTAGCCTGTTCTTTGCCAACAAAATACCAACTCACATCAATTGCTCTAGTTAATAACGTGATGAGATGAATGATAAAGAGTTGCCTTTCTATCATCGCCAAAGGCGTTAATAGAAAGAGACTATATGCTAAAGTAACAACAATCGCTGCAAAAAATTGAATCTTAAAAATGGCAGCAAAGGTTTTTTCAATTTCTTTTGTATTATTCTGAGCTGCTATCTCTTTTGCGCCATAAATGGGAATACTTAGGGTTAAAAAAATAGAAAACACACTCACTATTGATAACGCAAACGTGTGCCTCCCTAAACCATTAGCTTGCAAAATTCTAGTCACATAGGGCATTGTAATAAATGGTAAAAAAATTAAAACTACTTGATTTAAAAGCACATAGAAATAATTAATAATCAGCTTTTTCATAACATTTAAAACTTCCTTTATTCCAAGTCTAATCTAGTCATTTTCCATAATTTTCTTTAAAATCAAATATCCTTGTGCTACATGATGGTAAAAAAAATCTGTTTTTTTAAAGAATGATTTGAGATCGTTCTTTGTAGATGCCTCATGTTTGTGTAAAATATAAAGATCTGGTGTATACAAAACTTTATATTTTTTTTGATGACACAGATGAAAAAGTATAAACTCTTCAACATACATAAAAGTTCCGGGATAGAATGCTTCTTTTTCTTTTTTTACAAAGTCAGGTGAAAAAATAAGAAATGCACCCGATAAAACTACATCTTCATGTTTAGTTTTATAATTTTCGTTTTGTTCTTGTTCCTTGTGGAAAAATCTATTTTTAATATATCTAAACAGGAAGAATTTTTTTAAAATATATTTTATTTTAACCATTAGCGATTCTTTCTTGTAGTTTTTAAGAAAATAATTTATTTCTTCCAAAGTAATTCGGTTCATAGCGAGTGGACTTTGATGAATTCCTTCTAGTGTCATAACATCTGGTCCTAAAACATGGTATTTTTCGATTGAATAAATATTAATAAATTTAGTTACAAAATTTTCGTCATTTATAATTGTATCATTATTAATAACAGCTATGAAAGTAGCTTGTAGATTTTCACGTGCGAAAGAATATCCGATATTATTACCTTGCGCAAATCCTAAATTTTCTGAATTGATTAACACATATATATTTTCATTTTCTTCATAAAGTTCTTTCAACTTATTGCCACTTTCATCATTTGAACCATTATCTACAACTACAATGTTACATTTTTCATGTGAAATTAGTTTTTCTATTGAATTAACACACGCAATTGTTTCTTGTATTGTTTTATAATGTAAGATAATAAATGAAATTTTTTGCATAATATTCTCCTTCTATCTATCGAAGTATATTAGATGCTATAGTATTTCTATTATCTAATATACAAGAATTTAGACTAATTACTTCTTATGTACAGATTTTTTTTTTGAATCTTTAAATTCTTCTTAAGCACCATTTTTTTCATCCCTGGAAGGGCAAGAAAGAACATAGCCACTGCATATAGAGAAAAAGATTCTTTTTTCACAAGGATTAAGATTTTCTCATCTTTCTTCTCAATTAATAGATACAAAAGCATCGATTTAAAATCCTTAATTAGATCATGAAAAGACATTCTGTTCCTCTCTTTAGTAATTTGCCTTACATACATTCCATACTGTGCCATAAGTTCCGAATCACTCATAGTATTATTCTCGTGAATATAAACAATTGCTCCAGTATACTGATCATCAATATACACTTTTTTACCAACAAGATTATCAATCCAAAATAACCAATCTTCCATATGCTCTAATGATTCGTCGAATTCTACAATATCCTGATTCCTAATGATTACTGAATTAATTGGAAATACATTTTGAACTCGTAAATTTCTCGCATAGTTCACATCTGCCTTTCTAACTATTGACTTTTCATTATCTGCAAACTTATATACTGTATTGCATGCGTATGCACTAAAAGATTCTTTTTCCTTTAAAGTTTCCAATGCCTTAAACAAATATGACTCTTTTATACAATCATCAGCATCTAAAAATAATAAATAATCTCCTGTCGCTTTTCTTATTCCATAATTTCTAGCGCGACTCCGACCTTTTTGACTAGTTTGAAAAAAATGTATTCTTTCATCATCAAACTCTAATACTTTTCTAGCTGTGTTATCAATTGATCCATTATCAATAACTAATAACTCAAACAGCTTATGCCCTTGAGCTAAACAAGATTCTATTGCCCGACTTATCGTTTTTTCACCATTGTATACTGGAATAATAATCGTAATTTTCTGCATAATTAAACTCTCCAAATCTTTTCTTTTTGTCCAACTTATTATTATCTATCCGCAATCCGTTGATTACAAGAAAAAATTACTGATAAAAGCACGAAAAAAGTATAGAAAGCAATTCTCTTATTCCGAAACAGTAATAACTGCTTAATAAATCGAGGTATAAGATGTTTTTTGAATTCTTTATACATCTCTTTTTTATATTTTGAATAAAATAATAGCTCAGAATTTAAGATACTTTTATATCTCTCCAGAGAAACATTGTCATAGTTTGTTACAGAGAGCTCATGTTCAAGTACACTACTAATAACATAAGTATTATACCCTAATGATTGAATTTTATGAAATAACCAATGATCTAAATAATCTAAAGGGAATTCTTTATTAAATCCTCCTATTTTAGTTAGAAAATTCACTTTTATCATAGCCCCTGAATTAATTGCTGTAAGTGGATAAGATGGAACTCCCTCGTCTAACATTTTTTCAGTAGCTTTTTTCCTAGATATTTTATTACTCGGTAGTGGTGATACTAGAATGCCGTTAGAAAGAATTTGTGGAACTATCGCTACTATATCAGGATTAAAATGTTGCTTATCTTTTCTGAAAATTTGTGATAAATATTCTTCTTTTAAAGTCGTATCCTGATCTAATAGTAAAAGCCATTCATTTCCATTCTTTCTAGACTTCTCCCAAGCATAGTTATAAGCAGCTCCAATTCCTAAGTTTCTCGGATCATGCACATAACTAAAAGAATCACCTTGATATTCTTGTGAAATGTTCTGTTTTTCCATTGTATTATCATAAATAATAAAGTCATATTTCAAATTTAAGTCATCAACTCTTTTTTTGTGTTTTAAAAATGTTTGAAATGTTTTAGACTTCTTCAATTCACAATTATAAAGCACCATCACTATCGTTACTTTCATTTTTTTACCTCTCTAGAAAAAGTTACTCTACACCTCTTAAATCTGTACAACGTTTGCATAAACTTTTAAACAGATTTATTCTCCAACAAATGATTTTCCAAAGTTTGTTTCTCTTTTCAGTAGTCACAGTATTTTCATGACGACGATATAACATTAGTTCTTCATCTACATAAGCAATTCTTTTCTTTTTCAATTCAACCAACAAGCCGATCCACATATCATGCATTGGAAGCTTCGGTGGAAAAGGCAGTATAACCCTCTTTAGCTCTTCTCTAAACGCCATACGACTCCCTACATAAGTGTTTTTAATGAAATTTGAGACAATACCTTTTCTCCAAAGATGCTTTGCTTTAGTGTCGTATAGAGCGTTAAGGTTAGCATCCACACACTTCGCATTAGTAATTAATAAAGAAATAGAAGGATCAGAAAACTTTTCTTTTATAGTTTCAACTCTAGTAGGCAGCCATACATCATCCTGATCAGAAAGTATAATAATTTCTTTTGTTGTCTTAGCTATTGCATTTTCAAAATTTTTGACAACGCCTTTTGACGGCCCTTCATACAATTTCACCCTATTATCTGCTAGAAATCCATGAATAATATCAAGCGTTCCATCTGTTGAACCATCATCACTAATGATCAGCTCATCATCAATCGCCAACTGACTTACTATACTTTCAATTTGTTCTTTTATATATTTGGCACCATTAAAAGTTGCCATTGCAATTGATACGTTCATAAAAAATTCCTTTCTTTTAATTGTCAACATTTCTAGGACTAAAAGAAGATAATTTTTAAGTCCTGTAAGCAATAAGGGTTTAAACTTCAATGAACCAGAAATTCTATTGTTGTTTTTTTAATCTCCAAGTAATTTTATGTTTGTATTTTAGCACCAATCCCGCTGCTATTGGATAAACTAATTGAAAGCTTAATCCTGAAAAAGTTAGCATATTTGCAAAAAAACTCATTAAAAAAAGCGTGCACATCGTTGCCATTCCAACAAGGTAGAAACTTGAATCTAATTTTTTCAAGAAAAAAGCATAAACATATGCAAATGAAAATAACACAATTACATATATGATCATTCCCAACCAACCGAAGATTAAATAGGGCTGTAAAAAAGCAGTAGCAACATTCAATTCTGGTGTTATAGGAATGAGATATCCTGCTTGAAAAATAATAAAATTATTTATTCTCTTAGAAATAAAATCTGGCAAGATAGTGTTCACAATCAAGCTAGAGAAATTAGCTGAACTTAAGCTTATCTCACTGCTATAGTTAATTGTATTAGCTAGGTTAGCTAAAGGAGAAGTTGCATAAATATATGTCCAGAAAAATGCATCTGGAACAGGAAACTGCCTAAAACTATCTGTAGCGCCTCCAATATATAAAAATAGAGAACTATCTGTTGTAGCATAATTCCTTTGATAACTATTATGAAGTCGAAAATTACCAAATAACCCAAAAAGATATGAACCCAACAATCCCAAAACTAACAAAGTCAGGGCAGACTTTTTTTTCATTTTTCCCTTTATCCGTATAATGAAAATAAAAAACATATTCAATAAAATTAGTATTAACATCCCCCTATTAACAATAAGAAGAGAAGGTAACAGGTTTAAGATTAAGAGCAGGAGTACCTTTTTTCGTTCTTCTTTTCGCATAGATAAAACAACGTGAAACAAATAAGTCGCAAATGCAGAGTTAAATGTCACGAGTATTACATGAAATGTTGGAATACCAAAGCTTGCATAATCATTATATGTTCCTCTCAAGGCAGAAATCAAAGGAAATCCACCATGATGAATAGCTGAAATAATATAACCTAAAATTACTAACGCAGTCACGTTTTCAAGATGTCCGAAAACCTTAACATCTTCAAATGTTAAGCGCAAATTTTTATCAAAAATCTTTCCTATTATTACGCAACTCATCAACACGAATAAGAAAAACATTAGTAATCCTAAGGGTAATGCAGGATATAAATAAGACCATCCAAAAGAATAGAAGAGCATTACTAAAACAAGCACAGATCCAAAAATGTAAAAGGGGTTAACAAAATTAACATTTTTCAACTGTGTTACTTTAAAATAACTTAACCACTTTTTCATATTCTTCATAATACTGTCTTTCACAATGACACTCCTTGTTTAATACCATTTTGATCAAAAAGTTCTTCAATTCTTTTAAGAATTACCTCAGTTGAGACATTATCCTTAAAAAATTGTATTGATCTTTCTTTGAATTCAATAACTTCTGCCTCATCTATTTGAGATAGGTAGTTAGCTACAGACTCTAGATTTGCTTCATTTACATTAATCCCAATATTATATTTCGCCACAATTTTTTCTGTATCTGCACCAATATTATTCAAAATCGGTAACCCACTTTGAAAATAATCAATTGACTTCATTGTTAACCCTACTTTAACCGATGGCTTCATGATATTCAAACCAAAGTAACATTGATCGAAAATTTTCTTTTTTTCTTCGAAATCATATATTTCACCATAGCATATCACTTCTATTCCATTTTCCATTACTTTATCTGCAAATGAAGTTGCATTTTCACCTGAACCAATAATGTGAAGCTTAACGGGCTTTAAATAATTTATGTCCTTCAATAATTTACAAATAAACTCTATATCTATGATGTTATTTATAAATCCTACATAAGCAATATTTATAGTGCTTGTGTCAATTTTATCTGGAATTTCTGTTTTTATATAGTCTTTTGCAATAAACAAAACATTAGGTTCAACATGTTGAATCTGCATTTTCACTTCATCTTTAAACAACTCACATTCTGTTAGTAACAGATCTGCATAAGGGATACTAGAATTTCTAATATATGCCCATACTTTAAAAAGAGTTGAAATAAGAATATTATTTTTTCTCTTTGGGAAAGATTCTGGCCACATGTCAAATATATCCAAAATCAATTGTGTATTTTTAGTTTTTCTCCTATACTTAGCCATATACTTAGCAACAAAGTTTGGAGGAAATAAAACATAAACTAAATCTGGATTCATTTTTTTTACAACACGATAAGTACTTCTAGCGAAAAAGAAATGTGAAATTATCCTTCTGAAAGATAAATTTTTCTTATAAGGGATAGTTTCTAGTTGTATGACATTTTTTCTTTTAGTTTTGAATCTTTTTTTTGTATTATGGTTAAAATCAGAGATGATATGCACACTTGAAAAGCCTCTTCGTTTCAAAGCTTCTTCAATATGCCTTGTTCGTTCCTCATAATGATCAAAACAGTTTATACACACAGCTTTCATGTTTATTGTGACAACTCCTTCTACCTCGCTCCATCCCCACTTAAAACAACCGCAACCGTTTTAAATATAATCTTAAAATCCAACATGAAACCATGATTTTCAATCTATTCAATATCAAGAATTAGCTTCTTTTCTGGTGTCAAGTATGATAGCTTCTCAGCTTTCTCCAACAGCACCAGCACTATCATCACCAAATCATTCACCATTGCAATTTGTTTCCACATTCGTTAGTATAATCCAACTTGTATACTCTATACAAGTATTCCTCAAATATACTTAAAAACAGCTACTCTTATATTGATATATTATCAATTTATTCAGGCAAGCTTATTCAATTTTTAAGCAAGAGCAATACAGTCTTCATCCTTAACTCGTTAATATTTCAGCGATGTAAGATTTCATTTGGACAGAACATGGATAATATTGTTCTACCTTTTTCTGCATTGTTGCTTGTCGCTATAATACATTATACAAACTATAATTAACAAAAGTCTTAACCATTACAAAATTGTAACGGGGCAGAAAAAACAGGGCTGCCTTGTGATTCTATAGGAACTAGTGGATTCTTTCTATTTCCTTTGCTGACACCTTTTTCCTCAAGCCCTTTGCCGAGTAAAAGAGCTTGTGTTTATCTTTTCTTGAATATTTCCTTCTATCTCGCTCCATCCCCACTTAAAACAACCGCAACCGTTTTAAATATAATCTTAAAATCCAACATAAACCCACGGTTTTCAATATATTCAACATCAAGAATTAGTTTCTCTTCTGGTGTCAAATCATAACCACCACTAACTTGAGCTAAACCTGTTAAACCTGGCTTTACAGCCAGTCTGTTCACAAATTCAGGTAAGTATTCATAAAACTCTTCAGCTAATTCTGGACGTTCAGGTCTAGGTCCAATTAATTTCATATGTCCAGCTAATATATTATACAATTGTGGAATTTCATCAAGTCTTGTTTTTCTAATGAATTTACCAGTTTTCGTGATCCGGTTATCTTCCTCTTCTGCCCATTGTGCACCATTTTTTTCTGCATTAACATGCATGGAACGAAATTTATAAATAACAAAAACACGCCCATCCTTGCCCAATCTTTTTTGGCTATAAAAAACGGAACCACCATCTTCAAGTTTGATGAATAACGCAATAATAAGCATGATTGGAAGTGCGATAATCAATGAAATGAGTGATGCAAGTTTATCAAACAATCCTGTGATAAAATCATAAAGTTGCCTTTCTTGCGTGTCAATCGAATATTGTAGTTTCTGATTTTCTTCAGTTCCATAAATCACCATATATCTTACACTTCCTAGCCTAAAATTTCCAATCCTAATAAAGCTGTATAGGTCGGAATAATAATCAATATTTACGCATTTAAATTCTACTCTTGCTTGCGATTTTTACTTTCCCAACGCCATGAATCTTCACACATTTCATCGATGCCATATTTAGCACGCCACTCAAGTTCATTTTCAGCTTTCTCTGGATTAGCATAACATGCTGCAATATCTCCAGGGCGCCTATCAGCGAGCTTATAAGGGATTTTGACTCCACTTGCTTTTTCAAAAGCTTTTACTAGATCTAATACACTATAGCCATTTCCAGTTCCCAAATTATATGTCACTAGTCCTGGATTACTATTTAACTTTTCAAGGGCTTTTAAGTGACCATCAGCCAAATCGATAACATGGATATAATCGCGAATGCCAGTTCCATCATTGGTATCATAATCTGATCCGAATACGCTTAAAAATTCTAATTCTCCTGTTGCCACTTTTGTTATGTAAGGCATTAGATTATTAGGGATTCCATTGGGCGCTTCACCAATCAAGCCACTCTTGTGAGCACCTACTGGATTGAAATATCTTAAGATTGCTACATTTAAACTTGGATCAGCTTTGGAAATATCTCTTAACATATCTTCGACCATTAATTTGGTTGCCCCATACGGATTCGTTGTCGATAGCGGGAAATCTTCTAATATTGGATTTGTTTTAGGATTTCCATAAACTGTTGCTGATGACGAAAAAACAAAGTTATTTACATGATATTTTTTCATCACTTGCAATAAATTTAACGTTCCAATTAGATTATTACTATAATATTCTAATGGCTGCTCAACTGATTCACCTACTGCTTTGAGTGCAGCAAAATGAATGACTGAAT
>Ga0123355_10005715_pt1 | contig 18275 bp, 17 predicted proteins | sample TergutEmb28metaG_3_FD_89872 | JGI IMG/M metagenome (GOLD analysis project Ga0123355, IMG submission 89872) | Embiratermes neotenicus P1 segment gut microbial communities from Petit-Saut dam, French Guiana - Emb289 P1 | ecosystem: Host-associated > Arthropoda: Insects > Digestive system > Gut ... | reverse complement strand
GGTGTAGGTCGCGGCCGGTTTCTGCGTGATCCGGAAGTAGGCCTCAGCCATGAACGCGGCGGCCGATTCGTGATGCACGGAAATGGTCTTGATCTCGTCCCGCCGATCGAACAATCCATCGAGCAGGCCGAGAATCCCATGGCCGCAGACTCCGAAAATATATGGAACTCTTTGCTGAATCAGAAAATCGGCGATGTAGGCCGCGCCCTTGGTGGCCGTCTTTACCCGGGGAGACTGCAGTTCGCCGTGCGCCATGAATGTTCCCTCGGAAGTTATTTTGCGATGCTGAACCCACCATCAAAGGTGTCGGACATACTCCAGAACATAGTCTTCACCTGTTGATAGGTTCGGATTCCTTGCAAGCCTTTCTCTCGGCCAAGGCCGCTGTCTTTGAATCCACCAAATGGGGCGGCAGTCGAGAATTGCTTGTAGGTGTTGATCCAAACCATTCCCGCCTCGAGTGCTCGCGCCACCCGCCAGGCACGCTTGTAGTCGGCCGTCCAGATTCCCGCAGCTAACCCGTAGCTGATGTCATTCGCCTGGCGAATCAAGTCGTCTTCGTTTTCGAACGGCAGGGCGCAGAGCACGGGACCGAAAATCTCCTGCTGCGCAATGGTCGATTTGTTAGTGATGCCGGCGACGATGGTGGGCAGGTAGAACGCGCCTTTCGCCAGGCGCGGATCCGATGGCCGCGTGCCTCCGAGCAGAATCTCGGCGCCTTCTTTGCGTGCGCCATCAACCAGCTTCTCGACGAACTCTCGTTGCGAGAAACTCGCGCTCGGACCGAGTTGCGCTCCGGGGGCATCTGGCAGATCGACGCGCAGTGCCCGAGCACGCTCGATGATCATCGAAATCACCTGGTCGTAGACTTTCCGTTCTACGAACAAGCGGGAGCCGGCCGTGCAGGATTGCCCGGTGCCCTCGAAGATCGCGACGGTCGCCGCGTCCGCTGCTGCTTTCAGGTTCGCATCCGCGAAAACAATATGCGGGGATTTGCCGCCGAGTTCGAGGACTGCGGGAATGATCTTTTTGCCTGCAAATTCGGAGATTCGTCTGCCTACCTCGGTGCCGCCGGTGAACGATACCATCCGCACCAGCGGATGGTTGACGAGCGCATCGCCAATTTTTGCACCCGCCCCGGGTACAACATTCAGCACTCCTGGCGGAACTCCCGCATCGAGCGCAATGCGTCCCAATTCGATTCCGCTGGTTGGCGTGAACGAAGCCGGCTTCAGGACAACTCCGTTGCCCGCGGCCAGCGCGGCGGCGATTTTGTTCGACGTCAGCGTAATAGGGGAATTCCACGGAGTGATGGCTGCGACCACCCCCCATGGCTCGTATACCGTCATGCTGAGATAATTCCCGCGCGGGGGAGTGATTTCCGATCCGAGCGTTTCGATTGCGGCGGCGCAGTAACGGAACGTTGCCGCTCCATTCGTGACTTGGTTCTTGCACTCCTTCCAGACTTTCCCATTCTCGAGCATCTGGCAGCGAGCGAGCAGGTCCGAGCGCTCCATCATCAGATCGGCGACGCGATTCAGTAGACGCGCTCGGTCGTGCGGCAGCATGTTGCGCCACGCGGGTTGGCTGGACGCTTTGTACGCGGCTTCGACAGCCGCATCGATGTGAGCTTCCGTTCCCGCACACACTTCGTAGTTCACTTCGCCCGTCGCCGGGTTCACATGCGTGAAGGAGGAAGTCGTGTCTTGAACCCATTCGCCTCCAATCAAGAACGGCAGCGGCTTCAAACCCGCAGCAGTCGACATTTCTCAGCTCCTAAATTGACAGCGGATTGTTTTGCGAGACGTAAAACGCAGGTGGAGAGAAAAAGAAAGATCCAGAGTTGCAAAAGTTCTCGTGGAGTAATTTGAAGAACACGTATTGATGATCGAAATGCCCCGAAGGTCCAGACTGCCCCCTGGGGTCCTTTGTCCGTTAGTTCGATACTTTCCTGGACTTGTCCGACTTGCATATTGAAGTTGAGCAGTTGTTTGGCGCCGATGTTTAAGGTGGCTTCCTTCTGGATTCTGGCAACGAAGCTCGCTGCACTGGCAGAAACCTCATACTTGCCCGGCAAGAGATCTGCCGCGGAATAGAACTCTGCGGAATGTACTTTGACAGATCGCACTTCCCTCGTGACCTGGTTCGTGATGGAGTTAAGATAGTGAAGCCGCGGTTCCCACGTCTTGTGAAATCTGCAAAAGAAATCTTAAGAATTTGTGAAATCTTAAGAGTTTCCTTGGTGAAAAGACTTGTGTGACTTCACCTTCCTATCAGGCCTAAAAAAATTGCCGCCACTTGAACAAATCCGGCCGGTACGCGGACAAATCCGCATACTGTACAAACTCCAGGAAATTTCCTTCCGGATCGCGGACGAAAATCGCAGTGATCCCCTCACGAATCGGGACCGGGTCTGCGCTGACCAGGTCCACGTGATTCTCTTTTAACCGGGCGGCTACCTCGTGCACATCCGCAATCACGAAGGTCAAATACGTAATCCCCTGCCGTTCAAACACCCAATCGGGGTTCGGACGTTGCTCCAAAAGAGTTTCCTTGGGCTGGACGAGCTTAATTCTTTCGCCATAAGGGGCTTGCAACCGAATGATGCGGAACCCGTAGGGACCGGTCCCAAATCTGGTGCTCATTTCGGGGAAAGCTTCCGCTTCGGCGGCGAACCTGAGGCCCACAACCCGGGTATAGAAATCGAACATGCGCTCTAGATCGATGCAGACGATCCCTGGCTCAAGGGGTGCAACCATGCGCAACGACCAAGGCTGCTGAGGGTGCTCATTCATATGTCGATTCTCGGTTTTTCGACTTCACAACTCGCCGGACAACTCCGCGTCGAGAGTGGAGGGACCGCCGCATCATCCCATCCGTCCCGTGAGGTGCGCGGTGCCCGCGACAGCTGCTGTCACACGCGGCCCAGTTTGTGCAACTTCCACGAATGGCGTGTGCCTTCGTGTAAAGCCTCACTTTGGGAAGATACGGATCTTGTTGTAGCTAATCGAATAAATGGCGCGCCTTCCATTCCCCTTCGTCCGGATTGTTCGAACCGAACTCCACCAAAAAGAAACCGCGGCCTTCCGGAATCTTCCCAGGAACAGATAAACTTCAACCAGCCCGGTAAGACGGTTGTTCGGCCGATTGCACCGTATTGAATTCATGGCCCTGAACGCCCAGGACTCTGATCCTTTCGACTCGGAAGACAAGCCAACGGCTCAAGTGCACTTTGTTCTATGGTCCTGCAAGCTTCCGGTGAAGCCAGGAACCGAATCAAAGCGCCGCCTGCCTTCCGAGCCTTACTTCTCGCAACAATCCCACCGGAAAAGAGGGTAATTTCCTGCAACTCATCAGGGATGGGGCCGACCACCGTTATTCCACGGATGGGAAGCAATTCGCTCATTTGCTGAAAGCCAATCTCGGCTTCGCCTCGCGAGACCACCAGACCAACAGGCTCGGCAGGAATTTGCCTACTCTTGCTTACCATCTCCCTCTCGATTCCTAGACGCTTGAACAATTTGGACGCGATATAGGTGCCACTTGCGCTATCGGAATAGGCGACGGAGCGAGCTTGCAGCAAGGCACGTCGAAGGTTCTCTACTGAGCTGATGTCCGGAATTGCGGCACCCCTCCGCACGGCCATACCGATCCGCGAACGGGCTATATCTACTTGGCTGCCTTCCACCACCTCCCCCTTCCGGGCAAGGGCGTCCAATGCAGGCCGTGCCATGATCACCACATCTGCTATCTCCCCCCGCGACAGACGGATTGGAATCGCGCTGAGTGTCGTTCCCATCGATGGACCCCAAACCGTTTCCACCCGCGCACCCATAGCCTGCTCAAATCGCCCTACCAGTAGCTTGTATGGGGCGGAGAATCCCCCTGAAACCATGGTGCGAATTTCCTGGCCAGAGGCGTGCGCCAATGAGAAACAAACCGCCGCCACGGCTACGCGACAATGAAACGTTCGGTTAAGGCCACAACTCATGTTGTTAGCGTCCACTTTCGACTTGCAGCAGGCTTGGACGGTGTAGCGCGCACCAGTTGTCGCTCGGCGATCAGGGCGGCCGCGAGGCCACACGCAGCCGCGAACGAAAGCCACAACCCAGGAACTGCGCCATTTCGGGTAATGCGGATCAAATATGTGCAGATCGCTGGTGTGAAACCACCGAATAGTGCAGCCGCCATACTGTAAGCGAGTGAAAATCCCATAACCCTGATCTTGATCGGCATGATCTCAGTCACAAATACGATTGCCGCTCCATTGTAGGTACCGTAGACAAATGACAGCCATAGCTCCACTATCAACAGCCTTGAGAAGGAAGGCGCCCTCACCAGCCAAACAAGTGCCGGATAAGCAGTCGCCGCCATTAAGACAGTGCTCGCAATCATTAATGGATGGCGACCGATCCTATCAGATACCGCCCCCATGACCGGAATCCACACTAGATTGGAGGCACCCACACAGAACGTTACAACCCACACGTACAATGCAGACAAGCGAAGCACTGTGCTACCAAAGGTGGGCGTATAAGCGGTGATCATATAGAACGACACACTAGTCATCGTGAACACCATTGTAGCGATTACCACAAGGCGCCCGCTGGATGCAAGCGAACGGACGATCTCGCGAAAGGTCGGGTGCCGCCTGCAAGCTGCAAACTCATAGGACTCCCGCAATGAACGTCGCAACCACAGCAGGAAAGGGATGATAAGGCAGCCGACCAGTGGAGGAATCCGCCACCCCCATGCCGCCATCCGAGGTGCTGCCACAGCCGAATTTAGCAACACTCCCAGAAGCGCGGCAAACATAACAGCAACTTGCTGACTTGCTGATTGCCAGCTGACATAAAACCCCTTGTGCCCTGGCGTCGAAATCTCAGAAAGGTACACTGACACGGCACCCAGTTCCATTCCAGCCGAGAAGCCTTGTGTTAGCCGGCCAACCACCACAAGTAACGGCGCTAGAAGGCCGATGCTTGCATATCCAGGAACGCATGCTACACTCACAATTCCAAACGACATCAAGCACATGGTAAGGATTAGCCCGGCACGTCGGCCGTGCTTATCGGCATAAGCTCCAAGCACAATGGACCCGACCGGTCGCATCAGGAAACCCACTCCGAACGTCATCAGCGACAGCATCAAAGAGACGAATACGTCTCCGCTAGGAAAGAACGTCTTGCCAATCGCCCAGGCATAGTAGCCGAAAACCGTAAAGTCGTACATTTCCAAGAAATTGCCACCTGAGACACGGACAACCGACCAGATCCTCGCTCTGCGATCAATTGTGCTTGCCTGCGGCTCTCCTGAATTCCAATCAGTTCCACGGTCTTTCATATTTATCGGGTACTTTCAACTCGTTGACGGCCGACTACGAATATGCGCGCCGCGCATCGTAGTCTATTGTCAACCGTGGCTGGCGCCACTTCCGTGCCGAGGGGATTTGGTAAGTAGAGGAACACACTCGTGTTCGGCAGTCTCAGCAAGCCCCTGGTACGACCGGCACATCGAGCGATAGTACCCCGAATCCCCGGCGGCCTTTAATTGGCAGCGACAGGATTATTTTGGGTGCGCAAGCGGCGACGGGATCGCAGCCCCCTGTGCCAATGCAACCTGCCATTGTCCATGTTGTCTTATGAACACGCGAGCAAATCGAAACTCTCCACCAAAGTGGTGGCCGTTGTCGTCGCCTTCAACGGTCACGTGCTCAGACAATATCGCCACGTTCCCGTTATCATAGAAGTGCACTTGCGTGTCGCGCGGGTTAAGCACCTTGAATATCCTGTCACTTCGTTTTATATTCGCGAGGTGCTGAGACTTGTCCAATAATTGACCTTGAGGATTTAGAGCATAGAAATCATCCGCAAGCACTTTATATAGATAGGCGGTGTCCTTATTTTCTTCTGCTTCAATGTAGCGATTTCTAAAGTCCACGATCTCCTGAATAGCTTTCTTATCGTTCCCCCCATTCACCAACTGCGCCTGAACGAGTAATGGCATCATCACAAGTATCCCTAATGCAGTACTGTAGACAGTCTTCATAGCACAGCCCCTCGTTTGTGAAGTCATTGCTTCGCTGCTCCCACTGTCGGGATAGTGTTAATCACAGGGGGAGCCGGAATCGACTGCAAAAACACGTCGATGTCTGAGAGTTCCTGGTCGGATACAACTTTGGTCGTATAGGGTGGCATGTCTTTGGAGGGATGACGAACTTGTGAAAGGAGCACGGCCAGTGGGGGGGCCGGCGGAGCTAGCCTCGGCCCGGTGTAACCGCCACCCTGTGCTTCGGTGCCGTGACACTGGTAACAGCCATACTTCATGAAAAGCACCCGCCCTTTCTCGACGTCTCTCCCTTCCGGCCTTGCCGACCTTGAGGCGCGGGATTCCGCTCGCCCTATTACCAGGCATGGTCCCCCCAATAGCATCATCATGGCTATCCCGAAAGCGATCAAATTTAACACTCCACCGACCCGCACTAGCTGCAGACTTGGCTCTCTCGTGTTCATTTTGACTCCTCAACGCCCCTGGCAAACGGCGTCAATAAGAGCAGGCTCTCCGCCCTTCACGACGGAAATAGCGCGCCGGATTGCCGGGCCGAGATCGTTCGGGTTGGTAATCGGCCCCTCAGCGTAAACCCCCATGCCCTGGGCGAGCTTTGCAAAATTGATGTAAGGGTTCTCAAACGCCCCCAAGATGTGCGCTTGGTCGATACCCCGATTGTGCTCACAGGCAACCATTTGGAATTGCATCATTTCGGCAAAGTACGCACGGTTGTTATGCATGACACTCAGCAGGGGGATGCGATGATGCGCAGCAGTCCAGAGAACGCCGGGGGCAAACATCAGATCGCCGTCGCTTTGAATATTAACTGAGAGGCGACCGTGCTTCCGGTTCGCAAGCGCCGCACCTAGCGACGCTGGTGCGTTATATCCAATACCGATGGCACCCGAGCCGCCGTTAAATTGGTATTGCTTTTCAAAATTCCAAAGCCGGTGTGGCCACCGGCTCAGGTATCTCGCGAATGACACAAAGGACCAGTCTTCCCCCTTGATCTGTGCCCATAGTTCGGAGCAGAGGCGAGCAACAGTGATGGGACGCGCGTCCCATGCATAGGTGGCTTCGAGTCGCGCCTGTTCTAGATCTTCCTGCCGTTGCGCTGCAAATCTTGCGCGCCGATCCCTGAATACACTCCTCTGACCAGCCGTAGTCTCGCGCTTGATTGCATCAATGAGCGATGGCACAGTCGCTTGAGAATCCGCAGCTAGGTCTATGTCTACCTCACAAAATCGGTTCAAGTCCTGCATGTTCGATCTCAAGAATAGGTCTTCGGCACTCACGCTGATCAGCTTGGCGTTATTGTTTGTAAGGGGATGCGAGCTGCGGTGGAGCTGGTCAGTGAACGTATTGACAGTGCCCCAAAAATCCTCGAGTTCCAGGCCTAGGATTACGTCTGCGTGGGCAATCAACCTGCTACCTTGGTGGGACTGATTTAGCGGATGTCGCGACGGGAAGTTCATCCGTCCCAGTTGGTCGATGACGGGGGCCTGCAGCGTCTCGGCGAGCTCCACGAGATCATCTATGCCCCGCTGTGTACGCGCGGCACGGTCGACGATGATGACTGGATTCTGTGCCTGGACGAGAAGTCGCGCCGCATCGGTGACTCCGCCCGAGTCAGCCTGGGGCGGCTCTGGCAGCGTCACCTTCGGGATTCTAAGCTTGCTGCCTTCAGCGATGGGTGGTTCTTGCAGGTTATAGTCTGCTACTAACACTACAGGCATGGTCGGGGGCGTCATAGCGATTTTATAACCCCGCACAGCCGACTCAGCGAAGCCTTGCAATGCCATGGGCTGATCGTCCCACTTCACAAAATCCCGTACCATCGATACAGGATCCTGGGCGCTATGGTAACTGTCTAATAATGGTCGCCTTATCGTCGAGTCCATCACGTTGCCTACGATAATGAAGACCGGCACCCGGTCGCAGTACGCATTGTAAATCGCCATCGACGCGTGCTGTAAACCAACCGTACCATGAATACCAACGCACACGGGCTTGCCTTCAATCTTCGAATAGCCATGACACATCGCGACAGCGCATTCTTCATGACAGCATAAGATATACTCGGGACTTCGGTTCCCGCCATAGTTGATTAACGATTCGTACAAACCCCTATAGCTGGACCCCGGAACGGCACAGAAATACTCAAATCCCAGAGACTTGATGACATCCACCAGAAAATCGGCTCCGGGCTGATCGGTCGTCTGCTGCTTGAGATAGCCAGGATCATTCGTGCCAGCCGCTTGCGACACCGGAGTCATAGGGCCGCTACCCTGGCCAAGCGATCGGTCCGTTGGACTAAGCAGCGTGCCCGCACTCGCAAACGCAGCGTTCATCAGAAAGTTGCGCCGCTTCAACAGCGCTCTCTTAGTTGTCGCCATAGAACCTTCTCCCTGCGCCGAGAACCGTTCGCCCAGCACGCGCCAGTCACTTATGAAACCTTGATACCGTCGGTGTTACAGTGGACTTGTGTGTTCCCGCCGGTACGGTGCGTCGGCAACCACTTGGAATGATTTGGCCACCTACTTTTCTCAGTTTATGTTGGTATCGAGCCATTGCATGAAAAACCTCGCGATATCTGCGCTGTTCTTTTCCGACATCATCTGGTGTCCATTTCCGTGTAACCCGACATCTTCAAGCCTCACGAACGTTGCCTTCACACCTGCCTGATTGAGCCACTTCGCGACGCAATGGGAATACGGACGGTGATAGCTCGCCTCACCCGATACCTCGAGGACCGGAAAGCCCTCCATGTTCATTAGCTTGTGCGCGGGCTCCTGCTGAACCCAGCAAGGGATAAGCCCTGGCGCATCCGGCGCGGCCTGCCGAACAGGCCGCAACTCCGATGGATCCTTGATCGGAGGATCATAATGCACAGGGAGATTGGTCAGCCCCCATAGACGGCCAGGCCCTGTCGCCCCCCTTTCCGCGTTCTCGATGGGTGGGGCCCAAGGCTCGGCCGCGATGATACCCTTGATGAGCTTAGGCCGTGCATCCGCGGCTACCCAGCCCGAAGGTGCGTACCCGGAGTTTACAAGCATTACGACCGGCTCGCCGATCATATCTAACAATTGGGTGAGCGCCTCCGATGTAAGCTTCTCCTGATAGTCGGCAATATGCTGAACTTCGGTCTTCGCGTAATAGTCGAATACCGGATCCCCTATTTCGCCCTTGTCCGGCGCGTCGCTCGGCCATTGCGTATACTTCGTGTACTGCGGCCACGTGCTCTGAGGAGTCGACGGCGGGCGACCACCCGTCCACGCCTCCTCCATAAGTGCGCCCGTGCGAGGCGGCATTAACTCTCTGTCAAGACCAGGATAGTAGGCGGAACGCCCTTGACCCGGAGGATCTATCATATAAACAGTGTAACCATCATTTACGAAGTTATAAGCCCATCCCGGACGCCGGTCTGGGGTCTGCAAAGCCGCTACGACCGTTTGCCCCCCCCCTCCTACCACGAATACGACCGGATAACGGTGACGAATCCTTTTGGGTACCCACACTTCAACATACATGGCGCCGTGCATCACTTCCTTGCCCGGTTCCCCCACCCACTTCCCCCCCACATAAAACTGGCCTTGGCGGGCGATGTTTTCCGTAGAAAATGTCGGGATCAACGGCCCAGGCGCAGACCCGCCTGCCTCCATAGCCCGTACACCGAACCAAACGCCACCAAGAACTGCTGCCAGCGCCGACATCACACCGATCGACATTCTCATTTCACCCACAGCCCTCCTAGGCGTTACAGTCGACCTCTCCGGTAATAACTCCCAAGCATCTTCTGCTCGCGTTGCAGACCATAGGATCTAATGCACACGATTAATCGCCAACCGATGGACGTCGCTACGACATTCCATACCAATCCGGGCGCTATAAAGCTGCGCCCGTAGCCCCCGTGGTTGCCTTACAATAGCCGTCTCGGTCTTACACGATCACTGATTCGACTCTCAGCCATACAAAACGACAGGCTCACAGTGCGATCAATCGGAACCTGCGCTCGACTCCCTAGGATCCTTAGCCATACCAACATTGGCATGTACCACCCTTAGCCATCTGTCTCCGTCTTTGACCCATGTATCTGCACACCTCGTGATATCTACACTCGCCACGCCGTTAACCGTATCGACGGTCGTACCCACGTAAGTCACAATCACAACGTTTCCATTGTTGTACACAAATGTTTCGTGATCATGTTGAAAGTTAGAGGACTGCGTCATATGACCCGAACGCCACATCTCCACTTGTGCTGGCTTGTCATTCCGGTGCCCGTTTGGGGTCATATAGATAATGTCCGCGGCATCCATCTTCTGCAGCCAATCGGCAAAGGCGGCACCGCCCTTTATGAGCAAAGGCACCTTCTCCTTTTCAAATTGCATAACCTGTCTTCTACTTTCCTCGGCTGCTTTTCCGGTAGTCTGCTGTGCCAGAGCATAGCCGCACCACGAAACAAACACCACTACCCACAGAAGCGTCTTTTCCATTGCGTCTTCTCCTTGTGTCGTTACATCCACTACCACCATATAATAGGCATTACCTAAACCATTCACGCCAGACTCGTTAGTCGGAGGATCTGTGTGAGGCCTGCGGTTGCATGTTCGCATTAATGTGAACTACCCTTGTCCATTTGCCATCCTGTCTAACCCAACTGTCCACACACCGTACGGTACTACTATATGTTCTACCGCTTACAGTCTGGAAAGTAGTACCTATGTAGGTTACGACTGCTAGGTTTCCGTTGTCGTAGATGTACACTTGATGGTCGTGTTGGTCGTTCATGAATTGCGTCATTTTCCCAGAACGCCACACTGCCACCTGCTCAGCTTTGCTGCGGCGCATATCCTGGCCAATGTGCAACACATCCTCGGCATCCATCCTGGATAACCAGTCCGCAAACGCATCGCCTCCCTCCAGAAGCAATGGGACTTTGTCCTTTTCAAATTGCATAACTTGTTTTCTAGCCTCGTCCGCCGCGGACCCGGTGGTCTGTTGCCCTCGAGCGCAGGCAACCCACACGACTGACAGGACAACTAAGGTAAGAGTCGTTCGCATCGTAGTTTTCTCCCTGTTTGAAGAGTTGCAATTACTTTAAGGTCTGCCATAACTGCTTGATTTTCGTTCCTGATCCTTGCCGCCAAACGATATCCAGCTTAACTCGCGTGACTCGTCCACCGCGCGGCACATGGCGCGGCCTACATCTGATCCAAGGTACACACTCAGCAATAGGCCACCTTGTACCGGTTACCACATGACCCTTAGAGCAACCTGGATTTGCCGTGAGGTCGTCGAGGTAGAATCGATTAATCCCGCCCCGCCGATCGGAGCGCCGGTTTGATCGAAGAGCGTCTGATTATCCCATGGTGCATTAAAATTTGTGTGATTAAACACATTGAAAAGCTCAAGACGAAACTGCACATTGAAGCTTTCCGACAATCTCGGAATATGATTATTCTTGAACAGGGAAAAATCGAAATTAACCAACCCTGGTCCGATCACATCGTTGCGTACCAAGGTGCCGAGCAGGTTTTGACAGTAGATCTGGCCGCTCGTGGGAGGAGTTACTGCCCCGGGGAAGGAGTTGGGAACACATTGCGCCGCCATCGAAGCAGGCGCTGTCCGAGGACTAAAACAGTTGAGCTTGATGTAGTTCACGTTACCAGGATTGATTGGGGAGCCGCAGCCAGGGGCCGCAACAAGTTCAGGATACGCAAATGGGTCCCCAAAGTTTTGACCCATCGGATCACCACCGACAAGGACGGTAAAGGGACTACCAGTGTGTATCGTCGCAATAGTCCCCACCTGCCATCCTCCCAAAGCCCATCCGGCAGGGCCGTGCAGCGATTGTGAGCTAGGAATGTTCCAACTTACATAAGCTACGAGATCGTGAGTGACGTTGAAGTCGGACGGACCTCTCATCACGCGTTGATCAAAAAACAATGGGCTGGAGACGTCACCCAGATACGCGTCATCACCCCTTGCCGCCGAATGACTATCGATGCCTCTGCTCCACGTATAGGCGACCTGACCCTGAAAGCCATGGCTCATCCGCTTCGTAATGTACGCCTGGAGTGCATCATAGAGTGAGCTTGACCCCCATCCTATGTAGTCTATTCTGCCGAAATTGGGATTCACCGGTGTTCCCACCGGATATGGCCAGAGATAACCTTCCGGGGTCTTCGTTGGCAATACCATGTCAGAATCGCCCGCAGCCCTTGTCATATTCACACCATGGTTTCCGGCATAACCAACCGATACTGTCGTGCTTGGAGTCACGGCCCGCTCCGCTGTCAAGTTCCACTGCAAGACATAGGAGCGGGGCGGATTGAAGTCAACGTGAAGCACGCGAAGCGCGGAAGTGGAACCGAGGAGAGTCTGGAACGCTTCCGTTGGGAACGATCCCTGAGGTAGGTTGGCTACCGAGCCCCCTGTGAAGAATGGCGCCATGCTTGTTGTACCATCCGCAAAGAGTTCAGTCTGATAGGGAAGCGTGTCAAATAGCCCAAAGCCAGCACGGATCGAGGTCTTGCCAGTGCCGAACGGATCCCAAGCTAAACCCACTCGAGGAGCGACGTCGAGGTACGTAGGATTTTGGAAGAGGGGGTTCCCTAATACGGGATTTGTGTCGGTGAAAATATTTCTGACATTCGCCATCTTCCCTCGAGCCGCCATAGGTACTGTCGCCATCTCATATCGCAATCCCAAGTTAACCGTGAGGTTGCGCAGCACGTGCATGGTATCTTGAACATATGCGCCGAATATGGCTTGTCGCAGGTTCTCCGGGTTAACATTTCCTGGGAAGGCGGCCTGGTAATTGTTCGGCTGGTTGGTCAGGAAATCGGCGATTGAACCAAAGGCGAATTGGCCACCGCGCCTCGAGACTTGCGCCGTGTTGCTTTTATCCCAATCAATTGCGACGCCGAAGTCCAGATTGTGCCTTCCCCTGGTGAGAAAGACATCGTCATATGCCTGATATGAGTCCAGAACGAACTCGGCGTGCGTTCCGGAGTTCATGCCTCCCGGGAATCCCTGCACACCCGACACATTAATTATCGGAGCTCCCACCGCGGGATCAGGCACCGATTGTAAACGCCCGGCCGCGGCCAAGGAATTAATTGGGCTTATCGAGCCAACTGTTAGTGCGGCACTCCGGTTATAGCCGATTCGAAAGCTATTAACCAGCGTCGGAAACGTATGAGTTTCTTCAAGTGCCACCAACTGTCTCCTCGTGTTCTCGCCATTGAGGACGGTGTCCGTGGAATCAGGCAGAGTCAGATCGGACCGGTCGATTTGATAGTCGACAAACAGACTGTCTTTTGGCGAGAAAATATGGTCTACACGGCTACTCACGAAGTTGTCCGTTAAAATTTGGTTGGCGGGGAATTTATAGATGCCCGTATTTCCCGCACCCACAAGGCCTGCGTTGGGAGCTTGCCATAACCCTAGAAACGGCTTGACCGATGGATCGACAGCAATCTGACACTGGTTTGCAGTGGCGGTCTGAACGCACCCAGATGGGTAGGTGCTTGGACCGCCAGGAAAAGTTAGGATTCCATTTCGTGCGTCGGGCGAGAACGTCGTAATCGAATTTGTAGAACTCAGAGATTGGCGTAGCCCCTCGTAATCCACATAAAAGAATGTATTGTCTTTGCGAATCGGGCCTCCAAGCGAGCCCCCGAATTGGTTGCGTCGGAAGGGTGGAGGCGTTGGCCCGTCAAAATAATTTCGGGCATCCACGGCGCTGTTGCGCAAGTATTCAAACGCATTGCCGTGGAGTGCATTTGTGCCCGAGCGCAGGGTCGAGTTTATGACACCACCCGAAGTGTGCCCGTATGCAGCTGAATAGTTGCCTGTCAACACCGAAAACTCCTCAATGGCATCTACACCTAGAGTCTCTCCTCCCACACTCCCGGGACCTTGGCCCACATAGCCATTAACATTTATGCCATCGATCCGGTAGGCATTCATTGCCGAGAAAAGACCCTCAATGGGCAGTTGCGTTGCAAAACCGCGATTGCCCCTCTGATTACCATTTGCGACGTTAGCTTGTGCCGCGCCGGCGGTGGCGACCCCTGGCTGGAGAAGCGCGAGCGTAGTCCAATCCCGCCCGTTCAGGGGGAGATTTACGACGGTGCTGTTTTGGAGCACGCCGCCCGTGCTAGACGATGCTAGCTCTACAGGTTGAACGTCACCGGCCACCACAACCTCTTGCTGAACCGTCCCGAGTTTTAGCGGTATATTCAGCTCTACTTGCGCTCCAACGGTGAGTGTGACGCCCGTCCGCACCGTTGTCTCAAAACCTGTGGCCCTAACTGTCACTTCATAACTTCCTGGCAACAAGTTGGGCAAGCTGTAAAGGCCTGCCGAATCTGTTGTAGCGGTCCGCACCACACCAGTGGACACGTTTTTTACCGAGACCTGCACCTTCGGTAGAGATGCGCCTGATGCGTCACTCACTGTCCCCGTAATGGTTGCTCCGGCCACTTGAGCGTGTCCTTGAACGGCGAACAGTAGGATAATGACTACACCGCATACTAAACCAAAGCTCCACTGAGCACTCGTTTGCGCAACCATATCGAGGAACCTCCTAATGCTGCTGAACCCCCCTTGGGAAGTGGGCTTTTCGCGGTCTAACCCACCCAAGAGCTCTACCAGTAGGCTAGGTGTTTAGATTGCGGAAGTCTTGTGAAATGGACGAAAGAAATGTTAAAGATTTCTTTTTATATAAGCGAAGTCGGTGGTCAGTGGATCCAAGGGACATCGACGCTCCTTGAATTATGCACGCCCCGGGGCATCTTAATCCCCGCAGTGTATAGACCCACATTGCCGGATCCTTATTCGGGGAATAAGCAACGGCGAGAAAAACACGATCGAGGCCCTTCTTCCCAGCCCTTGGGCGCATTGCATAGCCGGCAGTCCGCGCGCCGATTACTGAATTCTCCCAATCCGTTCATAATGGTCGCGATCTTTTTGCTCAAACACGTCAATGAACCCATGCCCACCAGGGATGTAAACGCGCTTGTGGTTGGCGTCGTAGTACAGGTCGTCCACGTCCGCGACGCAATCAGTTTGTAGTCGCTACCATCGTAGACATAGAGCTTGCCTTTACGACTGCCAACGAAAAGATTGTTCAGCGCGACGGCAAAAACCATGCCTTGAGGCTCAGGAATCTCCGTGATCCGGTGCACTTCCGCATCTTCGACCAAGTCAATCACTTTTACCACGCTGCTGCCTAACGCGGAAATAAAAACGCGGGCAGGCTCGAACGGGTCGAAAGTGAAGCGCTCAAATCGGCCATGAATCCCCGGCAGCGGGATCTGAGCTGTCAAGATAAGCGGACCGTTTTTACTCGAGAGCTGCGCGCCACCGTTAGCCGCCCCGGATGGGCCTGTGACTAAACCTGAGAGCCTCGCTCCCACCACTTGGGCCGGTCTCAGAACCGACAGCACAAGCACAATAGCAAACAGCAAACCGAATATTGCAAGCCCTCCGCCCTCTCGAGTATTCATTTTTGAATGACCATGTGAGAAGTACTCTTCTGAATAACCATGGGAGAGACGCCCGCCGCGGATGCGGGTGGCCCCGTATCGCCATGCGAAATTCTTAACCAGGACCAGTTTGGCACTCTTGGACGGGCCATACTATACACCGAATCGGCTCTCTTGTATGCGTTTTTTCATCTTTGTTCTCGCGCTTTTAGAGTGTGCCAGACTTGCCCTCACGAAGAGTCGAACGCCCTGCTCTACCCGACAATGAAACTTTTAAGATTTCACAAATTCTTAAGATTTCTTTTGCAGATTCCACAAGACCCGGGAATCGCGGTTCACTACCCTTATACAGTCATCTATTGAGGAGGCGGTACGTATCGCGTCGCATACGACGGCGGCTCTTGATATCATCCCATCCTTGGGACGGGACTATTAGGTGGTGGGTTTGCGGATTTGCGGGAATAGGTTCGCTGCGGTGATGGTGGGATCTCTGATCACCGCTCTGTCGCTTCTTCTATGAGAAGGTCATAAAAGTCAAGGCCGACGTGGCGGCCTCTCCTTTTTTTTTACGTCCGGTAACCTCCCGGTGGCGTGGAGAGCTGTCAAGGGCGCCCGCAGGGCGTTCATCTCGACCCTTGACTGCGATCCACGCCACTTCATAATTGAACAAGGAACGAAGCGAAGCGCAGTTCAGGTGAGCTTCGTTCCTTAGTTGATAGGGTTGGTTTTTCTCCTCGAGCATCTCCCTCGGTGGTCGGCCCTTTGTTACCACTAGCCCATTGTTGGCGAAAAACTTTGCGCCAGAGTGGCCCAGGAACCACGATCACGAAGTCGGTCGACCTAGACCATCCCCTCAATCGTCTCCCATATCCAGTCCGGGTTTTTCTCTCCCTCTGTCTGTCCGATCGCAGCAAATGCAGTTCCACAGAACATAAATTGATTTGCGTCTCTCGAAATCCTCCCGAGAAATCACTGGCTTGGCGCCCACCCACGTTGCCCTGCTTCTATCCGCACTCTAAATGGGCCACTTCCGGGCCCGGTGCATGTTGGGGTTCGATTTAAAGCCCAGGTCCATCACCACTGAGGTAACGGACCTGGGTTGTTAGGGAGCTGCCATCTGTACTGCGGTCTCTTGGACCAAGCGCGACAACGCAGTCTCCCGAACAAGGCGGTGGATGTCATTGCCTAGCCAAAACTTTCTCGCGATCGATTTGTTTTCCGCGTTCTCAACGCCTGTTCCCTAAGCCTCGGCGCATTTACTGGTTCCGGCTTTGTCATTTCGCGGTTTCGTCTATGCAGCCGCCTTTTGTACTTTCGCCCCCGATGAGGTGTAGCCGAGCGGCTCATAGACGTCGCCACTCACCCAAAGTCGATGCAGCAAGACTGCCAGCTTCCGCGCTACCGCTACCGCAGCTCTCTTCTTCGCTTTCTTTCCCCCACGCTCGCACAGCCGCAGTCCGTAACGTCGTAAGTCGGTGTCGGGTCCAAACGGTCCCAAGATATAGTGCGCGCTTCCCACCAACAGCTTGCGCAACATCGTGTCCCCGGCTTTGCTGATTCCCAATTGCGGCTGGCTCTCCCCGGAGTCCTCCTGCCTCGGCACCAATCCCACATAGGGCCCGACATCCCGACTCTTGGGGAATCGTTCCGGTTTCTCCAAAGTCAATACGTAAGCCAGTGAGGTGAGCGGCCCCACCCCCTTCACCTGGCGTAATAACTTTGTGTGCCGATATTTGTCGCTTGCCAGCTCTTCAATCCGCCGGTCATAAACTTTAATGCAGGCACTCATCCCATCCACTAATTGCACCAATGGGAGCACCGCTTCCCGTATCTCTACCGGAATCGCATCCGCAACTTTGTCCCCGAAGCTTGGACTCGAACACTTGGGTAACCGTGTGCCCAGGCTTTTCACCAGACCCCGGCTGGCGTTGATCAGCTCCGTCCGCACCTCCACCAACGCATCCCGCGCGCGCAGCAACACCAGGTCCTGGCGCACCTCTCGACTGCGGTGCGTGATCGGGTGCAACATCTTTGGATCCACACGCCCCAACCGGGCCAACTGGTTTGCATCAATGCGATCATTCTTGCGCTTACGCCGTTTCGACCCGTCCATCAGACGCGGGTTGGCCACCAGCACTTCGTGTCCCTCGCCGGCGATGACTTCCTGCACCCAGGCTGAATGTGTCCCCACTTCGATCACCACCCGCGCCGGCGGTAAGGCTTGGAAGAACTCTGCTAGTGCTGCCTGCCCCGTTTGCAGAGGCCCTTCGCTTAGCGTCTCGCCTTGCAAACCTAAAATGCAGTAACGGCTCCATTGTCTCCTAAATCTACTCCCACCGTCAGCCGGTCCAGATTGGGGCTCAGTTCAGGGCGCTGACCCGCTTTTCCTGGGCTCGCCGGTGTCGCCTTCAGCTCCAACTTCCCGCTTAATTTCTCCACCAGTTCCGCCAGTACTTCCTTGGTTTCTCGCTGCACGGGGCGCTGCGCTTTCGCCGGCTTCGCTTTCGGTTCCTTCTTCGTGGGAGACTTGGTAACCTGGTCGATCTCCTTATCCATTGTGATTGCACCTGTCGAGTGCGTTGATCACGGTAGCATAGCGCGATCCGTGATCGGGGATCGACCTTCTCATCCCATCTGTACTTAAATGGCCTCGCCGAACTGCCCGGCCTCCTCGGCGTGCTCCGGCTGCGCGAGGTAGTCGAAGATGTCCGCGCCCAGCGCGGCCCTCGC